>Ga0307379_10004448_pt1 | contig 19988 bp, 16 predicted proteins | sample UN2MG_FD_202237 | JGI IMG/M metagenome (GOLD analysis project Ga0307379, IMG submission 202237) | Soil microbial communities from Risofladan, Vaasa, Finland - UN-2 | ecosystem: Environmental > Terrestrial > Soil > Coastal area > Acid sulfate soil | place: Finland: Risofladan, Vaasa | collected... | reverse complement strand
ACGATAGCCGGGGGTGGAGTCCCGATTGCCGTGTATCGGGACGGAACCCCCGGTCACCGGTCTCCCATACCGCAGAGCCCCGGAGGGGCGAAAGCGCCACTCGCTGCCGGAGCGTCTGTCGCCCCTTCGGGGCGCGCGTCGGAAGAGCATGGAATCCCGCGTGCAATCCCGGAGCGCCGGGATTGCACGCCCTACGCGCGCCCGCGGTCGGCGGCCGCCAGGGCCGAGAGGAAATCCTCCGCCTCCCGGTCGTCCTTCGGCGCCGGGCCGACGGCCAGCGCGAAGCCCATGCCGCCAAGCTCGCGAACGATCTTCATCGCCCCTTCCGGCGAGACGTACACCTGGCAGAGCTTGCCGGCCTTGCGGATGCGGCCCAGCACGTCCAGCCAGTCCTGCGGCTCCGGCTGACCGGCGCCGGGAATCCACTGCACGCCGCGAAGGTTCCCGATCGACAGCAGCATGTCCAGGTGCGCCAGCTGGCCCTTGCCGTCGAGGTGGTAGAAGGCGTGCTCAAGCGCATTGCAGCAGGCCTCCAGATCCGGCAGGACGAACCGCTCGAACATGGCCGGCGAGAACATGTAGCTCGCGTCGCACTGGAGCATGTAGCAGCGATGGGGCGACCAGATGGCCGCCCACGGCGTGGTGCCCGCGCCGGCCGGGCCGATCACCGCGTGCTGCTCGGCGTAGTAGCGCAGCCACAGCTCCGTGATCCGCCGGATCAGGCGCTCGACGTGCTCCGGCGCGTCGCAGAGGTCCAGCATCATCTGCCCGGGCGTGCGGAAGCTGGACAGGATGTCGAGGTTGCCGCCCAGGTCGGTGATGCCGACGCTGACGCTGTCGCCCCAGCGGCGGACCGCCGCCCGCGTCAGGTCCTGCACGCGCCGCCACCAGACGTTGTCCGCGTCGTAGCGGAGGTCCAACTCGGCGATCTCGCCGACGGGGCCGGCGGGCTCGAACCAGACAGTGCTCGGCGCCACGTTCACCCGCGCGCCCAGGAAGCCGGCCATCACGCCCGGCCCGAAGTTTACCCACCACTTGGGCCAGGCCTCGCCGTAGTAGCGCCTCGCCGCCAGGTGCGCCTCGTAGCGGTCGACGACCTCGTCGGCCGGCATGTCAAGGCCGAGCTGCGGCACGAATCCCGGCGCATCCGGCAGCTCCTCGGCCGGCACGGTGCTGCGCTCCAGCATCACGATCGGGCGGGCCAGCTCGCCGGCCCACCAGGCCGACCAGGCCTCCCGGACCCGCTGCCAGTCCTGGGGTGTGAACTGCACGTTGGCACTCATATTCGCTCCTCAACCGTGCGGCGATCTGCGCACGTCACAGCCCCCGCAGGAACTGAAGGTCGCCCCAGTCCCACACCTTGGCCGCGTCGGCGTCCATGGCGCGGTTCCAGTCCCAGACGGCCGCGGACGAGGCGCCGTGGGCGTGGATCAGGAAGCTGACCAGCGCCAGCACCGCCAGCGCGCCGATCGCCGGCAGCCTCCGTCGCAGCGGCGCGCGACGGAGTCGCTCCAGCAGCGGCACCAGCAGCAGGACGAAGAACGGCATCACGTCGGTGAAAAGTCTCGGCCCGAAGCACCAGCCCCCGCGCCAGCCCCACCAGGACGCCACCAGCAGCCAGTGCAGCACGACCACGGCCGCCACCGCCCCGTCGAACGCCCGATGCCCGCGCGAGCGAATCCCCCAGACGGCGCCGACGATGCTGAGCACCAGCACGGGGCTGAAGATCAGCACGCCCCGGCCAGGGCTGACCAGCGTGCCGGCCAGGGCCTGCACCATCTCCGATTGGTTCGGATCGGCGGGACGGTAGTACGGCGGCAGCACGCTGCCGTAGATTCGCAGGTTGAGCCACGCGAAGGCCGCCGCCACCGCCAGCCCCCACGCGGCGAACGGTAGGAACCACCTGCGGTGGCGGATCAGCACCAGCACGCTCAGGACGACGATGGGGATGGCCGCCGTCGGCCGCACGAGGTACGAGAATGCCAGCGGCAGGGCGGCGAACTGCGCCAGCCAGGGCCGCCGCTCGGCCGCCACCAGAAGCCCCAGCGCGCACGTCAGCGTGAACACCAGCGGGCCGTGCTGCCACAGCGCCCGGGAGGCCGTCGAGTACATCGGCGTGCAGTAGGCGAACACCAGCCCCACGATCAGCGACCACGGCGCGCTCAGCCGCGCGCGGGCGATGAGGTACAGGATGACCGTGGCCGCCGCCGTCAGGATCGACGCGATCAGCCGCTGGAGGCCCTCGGCCCGCATCGGTCCGCGCCGAAGGTCGTCACCGAGCGTCGCCCCCATCAGGCGGGGGTAGACCGGCTCGATGGCCCACACGAACGGGGCCGCCAGCAGCGGCGTGCCGATCGGATAGACCGAGTAGACGTGCCCGCCGCGCCGCTCCAGTGAGTAGTGCAGCGGCGAGGCCGCCTCCACGTATTCGTCCAGGTCCAGGTCGCCCTCGTGGATGATGCTCATCGAGACGTTCAGGATGTAGAGCGAGTCGAACACCGTCGATCGCGGGATGTAGTGCGTGACGGCCACCACGGCGAACAGGGCGACGACGACGGCCGCCTCAAGCCACCGACGCCACCGGCGGGCCGCGCCGCGGGGGCTGCGTTCGACCGAACTGGCGTCTCGTCCGTCTGAAGGGTTCATCTCGTGGACCTGACGGGCTATGATAGGGCCACTCGTCAATCGCCCGCCACGGTGAAAAGAACAGGAGAACCGCAATGGCCTTTACCTTACAGACGACCGAGCCCGCGCCGGACTTCCAGCTTCCCGGAGTGGACGGCAAGACCTACTCGCTGGACAGCTTCAAGGACGCCAAGGTCCTGATCGTGGTGTTCTCATGCAACCACTGCCCGTACGTGGTCGGCTCGGAGGACCGAATGAACCGGCTTCTCGCCGACTACGGGCCCAAGGGCGTGGCCATGATCGCCGTCAATTCCAACGAGACGGACAACCATCCGACCGACTCCTTCGAGCACATGAAGAAGCACGCCGCGGAGCGGGGTTTTCGTTTCCCCTACGTGCGCGACGAGTCGCAGGAGGCGGCCCGTGCCTACGGCGCGCTGCGGACGCCGCACTTCTTCGTCTTCGACGCCGACCGCAAGCTCCGCTACACCGGGCGAATGGACGACAACCCCCGCGAGCCGGGCAAGCAAACCACCCACGAGCTTCGTGATGCGCTGGATGCGCTGCTGGGCGGCACCGAGCCGCCGACGCCGGTGACCAACCCCATCGGCTGCAACGTCAAGTGGAAGGGCCAGGACGAGCACTGGATGCCACCCGAGGCGTGCGACCTGGTCTGACCCGGCACAACCGGAGTGAGCACGATGACGACGAAGGAACTCCTGCTGCACCAGACGGAGCTGGCCTGCAACGGCGACGAGATGAGCCTGCTGTGCGGCGTGTACGCGCGGAAGTGGACCCCGCCCGACAACCTCATCCGCGACCCGGACAACGACCTGAGCGAGGGCGAAGCCGCCCGCAGGCCGGACGGCTGGTACCAAGGCATTGGCGAGATCCTCAAGCACGTGGCCGAGTGCAAGGTCATGTACATGACGCAGGCGTTCGGCCCGCCGCCGCAGGCGCTGGCGGAGCCGGGCGAGTCGCTGACGTCGCTGCTGGCCTGCCTGGAGGCCGCCCAGGCGCACCTGAAGACCTGCCTGGCCAAGCTGGACGAGGCGGCCCTGGCCAGGCCCGTGCCGACCAGCTCGCACGGCGAGTCGGCCGCTCACCTCTTCTGGGTGCTGGCGCAGCACGACGTAGCCCACGGCAGCCAGATCGTGATGATCCGCGACATGCTCCGCGCGTCGGGCGCGTAGGTTGAACCACAGAGATCACAAAGGACACGAAGACGCTCGTCCGGTCCGCGGATGACACCACGCCGCGACCCGGCGGCGGGACAATCTGCTCGGCGCCCCCTCCGTAATCAGCCCCCGGTCGCGAGCGACCGGGGGCTATATACATGAATGTGACGCGATGATTCCCCCTCTGTGTTCTCTGTGTCCTTTGTGGTTCAGAACGGAACTCACTCGAACGCACGGACCCCCCGCGCGAGGCGGGCCACGCCCTGGCGGATCTGCTCCACGGAGGCCACACCGAAGCTCAGGCGCATCGTGCTGGTCGGCCGCTCGCGGGTCTCGTCGCGGGGGTAGGAGTACTCGCCGGGCACGTACATCACGCCCTCGGCGATGCAGCGGCGGAAGAACTCCCCCCCCCCGGCCGTGTCGATGTGCTCCGGCAGGGTCAGCCAGACGTAGAGCCCCCCGCGCGGGCGCGTCCAGCGGACCTCGCCGCCGCGCCGGCCGCCCAGCTCGCTCGCCAGGGCATCCAGCATCGCGCCGCACTTGGCCGCGTAGGCCTGCCTTAGCTTCTCGACGTGCCGCTCGTACGCGCCGCTTTCCAGCGCCTCCAGCAGCAGGTGCTGGCAGATGTTGGCCGAGCCGAAGTCGATGTTGCCCTTCTGGTCGAGCACCGGCCCGACGAGGTCACGCGGCAGCAGGCCGTAGCCGGTCTTCAGACCCGGCGCGAAGGGCTTGGAAAAGGTCTGGACGGTGGCGACGAACTCGTTGCCGTCGTCGAATCGCTTGATCGACGGCGGCGCGTCGCCCTCAAAGGTCAGCTCGCGGTAGGCGGCGTCCTCCAGCAGCAGGATGCGGTGATCGCGCGAGTACTTGCGGACGACGTCGAGCACTCGCGGCCTGCGTTCGGCCGACAGTGTGATGCCCGTGGGGTTCTGGTGATAGCTGACGATATAGACGATCTTGACGCGGCCCAGCTCGCCGGCGGCCTCGATGTCGGCCAGCGTCCTTTCCAGCGCCTCGGGGATCATGCCGTCGTCGTCCATGTCCACGCAGCGGACGCGTGCGCCGGCCGCCTGGAGCGTGCCCGTGTAGACGAAGTAGCTCGGCCAGCTTGTTATGACGATGTCGCCGGGATCGACCAGCACGCCGGTAATCAGGAACAGCAGCTCCTGGCTTCCGGTGGCGACGATCAGGTCGTCGATGGTGGCGCCGAGGGCCTCGGGCGTGGCGCCGTCCAGTTCGGCCATGTGGTCCAGCAGGCGCTTCCGCAGGGCCTTCAGGCCCTCGGTGGTGCCGTACTGAAGCGAGATCCGGGCTCCGCGCGGGTCGGCGAGGACGCGGGCGACGGCCTCGGCCAACGCCTCGCCCGGCAGTGTCTCGTAATCCACGAATCCTGCCGCCAGGCTGATCACGTGCGGGTTGGTCACTGCCTGGGCCATCAGGTAGCTGATCGGCTGGTCGGTGCTGCGCAGCGCCCGCTGTGACAGCGCCAGCGGCGTCTTGGTCGCGCGTCGATCCGTCATGCCATCTACGAAATCACAAAGCCCCGCCGGTGGCAAGGGCCTCGTTGTTGACAGGACGCGGAGGCGGCCGTACCGTGCCTGTCGCCCAAGGGAGGCATGTCTGTGCCACCAGAGAAAGACCTTCCGGAAGAGTTCCTCGCGCACTTGCGGGGTCTGGAGGAATCGTACCTGCTCGAGAGCGATCCGATCCGCCAGTCCGGTTTCGGCGGGGGACCGGCACGCTGGCGGTCGGAGCGTGAGCCGATTCTGGAGGCGGTCGATTCGGACGGCGATCTGCTGGACGTGGGCTGCGCCAACGGCTACCTGCTGGAGTGTTTGGTGGCCTGGGCGAGCGAGCGGGGGCTTCACCTGACGCCGCACGGCGTGGACGTCGGTGCGCGTCTGATCGAGCTGTCGCGGCAGCGGCTGCCGGCGTTCGCGACGAACCTCCACGTGGCCAACGCGTGGAACTGGAACCCTCCGCGCACCTATCGGTACGTCTACACGCTGTGGGACTGCGTGCCGCAGGCATACCTCGGCCGGTACTGCCGACGGCTGCTCGCGCGCGCGGTGGCTCCGGGCGGGCGACTCATCGTCGGCGCATACGGCAGCCGATCTCGCGGCATCCCGCCGGTCCAGGTCGGTGAGCTACTGACCTCGCTGGGTTTCGGGGTGGCGGGCGGCGCCTCTGGCGGCGAGCCGCCGATCACGCGGTTCGCATGGATCGACGCCGACCGGCACGGAGGAGTTTGACACGCGCGCGGGCGGCAGATACCGTGCTGGCCAATGGCCATCGACTTGGACAGGCTCAAGGATCACTTCCAGACGCTGAACGGGCGCCCCGCCGCCGGCGCGGTCCGCGCGCCGGGGCGTGTGAACCTGATCGGCGAGCACACCGACTACAACGACGGGTTCGTCCTGCCCATCGCGATCGAGCGGCAGACGGTCGCCGCCTACGCGCCGCGCGCTGATCGCGTGGTGAGCTTCACGTCGCTCCAGGCGGGCCCGCCCGCGCGGATCGAGCTGGACCCGTCCATCGATCGCGGCGAGCCGGCCTGGGCGAACTACTGCCGCGGCGTGGCGGCGGGGCTGATCGCTCGCGGCGTAGCCCTCGTCGGCGCGGACGTCCTGTTCGACAGCGACGTCCCCGTCGGCGGGGGGCTCAGCTCGTCGGCCGCCCTGGAGGTCGTGACGGCGCTGGCACTGCTGGCGGCCGCCGGGCAGAGCGGCGCCGTGCCGCCGCGCGAGCTGGCGGCCCTGTGCCAGACCGCCGAGCATGAATACGCCTTGGCGCCATGCGGGATCATGGACCAGTCGATCGTCGTGATGGCGCACGCCGGCTGCGCGATGCTGCTGGACTGCCGCTCAGGCCGAATCGAGCAGGTGCCGCTTGACAGCCCCGGCGCGGTCGTGCTGGTGGCCGACACGCAGGTCCGGCACGACATCGCCGACGGCGGCTACGCCGCGCGGCGCGAGCAGTGCCGCCAGGCGGCCGAGGCCCTCGGCGTGGCAGCCCTCCGCGATGCGGACGAGGGGATGATCGCCCGTGCGGCCTCAGACGGCACGCTTAGGGGCAGGCACCTGATGCGTGCGCGGCACGTGGTGGGCGAGATCGCCCGGACGCTGGCCGCCTGCGACGCCCTGAAGGCCGGCGACCACGCCGCGTTCGGGCGGCTGATGTACGCCTCGCACGCCTCGCTGCGGAACGACTACGAGGTGAGCTGCGACGAGCTGGACGCGGTCGTCGAGCTGGCCCGCGAGTGCGCGGGCGTCTTCGGCGCGAGGATGACCGGCGGCGGCTTCGGCGGCTGCGCGATCATACTGGCCGAATCGGCGCGGGCCGACGAGATCAGGCAGGCCGTCTCGGCGGGTTTCGAGCGCCGCTTCGGCCGGCGCTGCCCGGTCTTCGCCACGCGCGCCGTCGGCGGCGCTTCTAATATTTAGCCCCCGGTCGCGAGCGACCGGGGGCTATATATTGCGCAACCTTGTCCTGTAGCAGCGCGGAGGGGAACACACCGCGCGGGCGTTGGCGCCGCTCAGAGGGCCGGGGTCATTCCACGTTGAGCTTGTTCAGGTAGTCCGCCAGCTCCTTCTTCTTGTCGGTGATCTTCTTGCGAAGGGCGGCGATGTCCGCATCCAGCTTCTCGATCTGGTCTTCCAGATCGCTGAGCTTCTTGAGGTACCGCTGCCCCATGTCCTTTCCGACGGTCTTGTAGTTCTCGCGCTGGCGGGCCTGGTCGGACTCCAGCGTCTTTCGCTTGGCCGTCAGCTCGCCAAGCTGCGCCTCGAGGGTGCTGAGCTCGTTCTTGAGCCTGATCGCCTTGGCGATGGCGTCGCGGACCTTCTCGGAGATCTCTCCGGTCTTGGTGTACCACAGCAGCGAGCGCGTTGACTGGCCGGCTATCGCTATGGTCTCGCGGTCGATCTGCTGCTCCTTGACCACGAAGTCGGTGGTGGCGTCCTTGGCCACGTCCAGGCGGAAGCGATACAGCGTCGGGGTCTTCTCCAGGGGCTTTTCCGGTTCGATGAGCTTCCGCTGCGCGCCGCGGTAGGGATGCTCGACGATGATGGCCCGCTTCTCGTCGGCCTTGTTCTTGATCTTGTAGGTCTGCTGGTAGGTCTGCAGCCGCTGGAGGTGCAGCACGCCGTTGACGATCTTCGCGGCCGTGATCCTGGCATCGGTCTTCTCGGACGGATCGACGGTAACGTTGAGGTCGATGGCATAGCTGATCAGCCGCTTGTCCTTCTCGGCCAGGTTGTCGATGCGGGCGTCGCCGGCGTACATGCCGTCGTCGAGGACGGTGATCGGCCCGCCCATCAGCTTCATGTCGGTGTCGTTGACGAGCTGCGCGCCGTTGAGCGGGTGCTTGGCCAGCACGGCCGCGTTGTAGATGCTGACCTTCTCGGCCGTGATGTTGGCGTTGATGATTGGCAGCATGGCCGACTTGCGGCGCGGCAGGTCCACGGGGTCCTTGATGGTGAAGTTGAACAGCTCTCCGACCTTGCCGGCCGACGCGATGGACTGCACACCGGCATTGAGGGCCAGCTCGCCACCCGCCGGCCCGCCGGAGTATCGCCCGCGGAGCGCCTGTCCGTCCTGGGCCTTGGCCGCGGGGGCAGCCGCGAGGTAGCCTCGCCGGGTGGCGTTCCTGGCGAGTGCCTCGGCCTTCTTCTCCGTTTCGATGCCCTCGTCGTATTCCTGCGGGCGCAGCGACGCGTACAGCTCCGGCTTGACGACCGGCCGCGGCATGTACAGCGGCGTGTACAGGTCCTGGATGAACGAGATGGGCCGCCCGCTGACGAGCGACAGATTCACCTTCGACCAGTCGTTGTCGGAGGTGTTCTCGACGATGGCCCAGCCCTGGAGCAGCGGCTTTTCGCCCGACAGGTCCAGGCGGTAGGAGGTCTTCCAGATGGGCGTCTCAACGATGTAGCCGATGCGGACCCGCCGCCTGCCCCTGCCCGAGAAGCGAATCTCAACCGGCTTCTTCTGCGTGTCGTGTGAGGCGATCAGCAGCTCCAGGGCCTTGTTCATCTCGGCCGAGAGGTTCTCGTCGGTGAGCTTGAGGCTGCCGACGGCGTTCATGTTGAAGGACCCGATCCCGCCCGCGGTTACCAGATGCAGCACGGTCTCCTGGATGATCGCGGGCGTGCCCTGCACGACGAGCTGCTTCTTGACCGTCTCGATGCTGAGTATCTTGCCGGTGATCTTGTCGGGCGCGGCGATCTCGACCTCCGCCCCGCGAAGCTGCTTGAGCAGGTCGGCCATCTTCGGGTCGCCCGACAGGTCGATGGCGAAGCTCCGCAGCGCCCTGACCAGGGGATCGCGCGAGGCGTAGTTGACCGAGTTGACCGTCCCGCCGTCCAGGTCCATCAGGACCATGGACTTCAGGATGTCGTTGATCTGGTCGGTCTTGAACATCAGTTGCGTGCTGGCGTCGCCTTCGACGGCGCCCGTGTGCTCGAAATACCCAACCCCGCTGGAGAACAGCACAACGCGGGAAACGGGGATCTCGGCCTTGGCCTTGGCCTTCTGTGCCATCGCCGGCGAGGCCGCAAGCAGCCCAACGATGACGGTGAGAATGACGGTGCGTCTCATGTGTAGCTCCTTTCCGGATAGGGATATGTTGTGCGCGGCAAAGTGCCTTTCAAGCATATTGGACGCATGAGGCTGCCAAAAGGTCTCACGTGCCGGCTATCGCCCGTTCTGGTAGCCGGCCGGCCGGGTCGGCGCGGCGGCCGACAGGCGTGCCAGCAGCGCCTTGACGGCCTGGTCCTCGGGCACCTTGGCGTCGATGGGAATCACCTCGGCGCGGGCCTGGGCGATCCGCCAGCGGCCGTCCGCGCGGGCCAGGATCAGCTCGATCCGCCCGAGGTGTCGCATGTACTCGCCGGCCTGGCAGATAAGGACCTCCCCGCCGCCGGGGCCCTTGACCCGGTCCCCGCGCTTCAGCAGCGTGTGCGAGTGCCCGCCGATGATAACGTCGATGCCGGCGACCTTGCCTGCAAGCTTGAGGTCCTCCCAGTAGCCGATGTGCGTGACGGCCACCACGATGTCCGCCTTCTTGCGCAGCTCGGGCACGAGCGCCCTGGCCGTCTCGATCGGATCGCTCACCTTCAGGCCCTTCGCCGAGGGCAGAGCGGTCTTGAAATGGCACAGCCCGAAGAACGCCACCTTCACCGCCCCGAGCCGGCGGACGACGAACTCGGCGCCGAGGTGCTTGCCGGTGTGGGCGAGTTTGACGTTGGCGGTCAGCAGGGGGAAGTTGGCCTCGCGGCCGAGGGCGATCAGGTTGTCCTTTCCGTCGTAGAACTCGCCGTTGCCCGGCGTCCAGAGGTCGAAGCCGATGCGGTTCATCAGCGTGACGTTCGCGTGGCCGAGCGTGCGGCGGGTGAGTGCGTCGCCGCGGCTGAGCTCGTCGCCGGCGTGGATGAGCAGCGCGTCGTTGGCCTCCGCCCGCATTCGCTTGACCAGCGTGGCGAGCCGCGAGTAACCGCCGACGGACTTGCCGCCCTGCTCATACGGCATCGTGCGGCCGTGGATGTCGTTGACGTGAAGCAGCGTGATTCTGGCGGTCGTCTCGGCCGGCTGGGTCGTCGCCGCCGGATCGGCGGACCACGCGCACGCAGCCGCTATCAGCGCCGCCAGCGTCGCCGCAATCGCAAGCTTTCTCATGGCTGTCAAATCCCCACGTCGCCAAATGCTCCGGCATGCAGTATATAGTCCCCGTCTCGGCGATGCACGGACGGACCCGCCCCTGATCGCAGCCCGACGCGGAGGCCGGATGAGTCCGGAACTGAACTTCTTCATCACGGTGGCCCTGATCGCGGCGGCCACGCTGGCCGGCTACCTCGCACGCCGGCTGCGATGGGCGCCGGAGAAGGCGGCCGAGCCGCTGATGACCTTCGTCCTGGTCGGCGGGTATTCGTCCGTGGGCTTCCTGAGCATCTGGGCGCTTCGGCGGCTGGACGCCTCGGCGGCCTGGCTGCCGGCCTTGGGCGCGGTGCAGGTGCTCGTCATGCTGGCTGCGTGCATCGCCATCGGGCGGCTGCTCTTCGCCGACCGCACCGAGGCGGGGCTTTTCGGCGTGGCCTCCGGCATGGGCAACAACAGCTTCACCATGGGCGCGTTCATCGTCTATCGCATCTACGGCGCCGAGGGCCTGGGCCTGGCCAACATCTTCTGCCTGATGTGGACCCCGCTGGTCGTGCTGGCGCTGTATCCGGTAGCGCGGGCGTTCTCCACGCGCCGCCCGGAAGGCACGCTGGGGCGACTGATTTTCCGCAGCATCTTCAACTGGCGGAGCGTCGGCCTGCCGCTGGCGGCCGTGGCGCTGGTGCTGTCGGCCCGCGGCGTGCCGTATCCGCGTGTGCTGCACGATGCCCACGTCGTGGACATTCTGATGTTCACGATCACGCCGGTGGCGTTCTTCTCGATCGGCCTGCGGCTGCACCTGGGCAGCGTCTGGCGGTATCGCAAGTCGATCCTCTGGCTGGCGGTGACGCGGTTCGGCCTGGCAGCCGGCGTGGGGCTGGCGCTGGCGGTCGCCACGCGGCTGACGCCGTGGCCCCTGGCGGGGCTGGGCTGGAACGTATTCCTGATCCAGGCCTTCGTGCCGACGGCCGTCACCATGGTGGTGCTGGCCAACATGTTCCACCTGCACCCCGGCCAGGCGTCGGTGCTGTTCGTGGTGAACTCGGCGATGTATCTTGCGATCGTGCTGCCCGTGGTGATGTGGCTGTTTCGATGAGGGCATGGGTCCGGACTTGCTGTTTGCGACACAGAGACGCAGAGGTACAGAGAGGCGGGTTGTCAGTGTCTCCGCACCCTGGCCTCCGTCTTGTGTCGGTGCCGATAGCATGTGCCCTCGCCCGGGCGCGTTGCGGCCCGAAGCGCCGGAACTCGCCAGCCCAGGGGTTGGCTGGTGAGGCCCGAAGGGCCGAGATTCACCAGCCCAGGGCGAAGCCCTGGGTCTGCGGGCGCCTTGCTCTCGCTAAGCCCTGAAAGGGCGGCACAGCGGCTTGTTTCGCCCCTACAGGGCTCGGGAATAACCGGCCCTCGTCAACCCAGGGCTGCGCCCTGGGCTGGTGAGTGCAAGCCCTTCAGGCTTGCGGGCCTCCGACTGCGGCCGATGATCCGCGCCATGGGCGCAGCTGCAACGAGGGAACGCCTCAGTCTCTCTGCATCTCTGTGTCGAAATGCATCGCCCGGTCTGTTACTGTTTCCTCCATCACGGCAACGGAGCGCTCTATGCAGACAATCGACCTTGGCGGGAACTGGACGGTGGCGCAGGCGGGCAAGCGGCGGCGAATCCCCGCGCGGGTTCCGGGCTGCGTGCACCTGGACCTGCTGGCCGCCGGCAGGATCAAGGACCCCTTCCACCGCGACAACGAGGCGCGCCTCCAGTGGATCGGCGAGGCGGGCTGGACGTACAGCCGCGAGTTCGTCGTGCCGGCGGCGCTGCTGCGGCACGATTGCGTCCTGCTGCGGTGCGAGGGGCTGGACACGTTCGCGGCGATCCACATCAACGGCCGGCGCGTCGGCCGCGCGGACAACATGTTCCGCACCTGGGAGTTCGACGTGCGGCAGGCCCTGAAGGCCGGCCGAAACCGTATCGAGGTCCGCTTCGCCTCTCCGCTGCCGACCATTCGCCGCCGGATGCAGCAGCGCCACATCCCCGCCTGGAAGCGGCCCGGCGAGATCAACGGCGCCCAGTACATCCGCAAGGAGCCGTGCAACTTCGGCTGGGACTGGGGACCCTGCCTGGTGACCTGCGGAATCTGGCGCGACGTCGCGCTGGTGGCGTTCGACGCGGCCCGCATCGCCGACGTGCACGTCCGCCAGGACCATTCGCGTCGCGGCAAGGTGCTACTGAACGTCGCCGTCGCGGCCGAGCGCGTGCGCAAGGGCAAGCTGACGGCGCTGGTCACCGTCACCTATCGGAACCGCACGGTCGCGCGCGGTGAGGCGCCGTTACGAGACGCCAAGGCTGAGGTCGCGCTGGAGGTCCGCAACCCGCGGCTCTGGTGGCCGCGAGGCATGGGCGATCAGCCGCTCTACGAGGTGACGGTCGATCTGCTCGATGCGGCAGGCGGGGTGCTCGACGAGGCCACCCAGCGGGTCGGCCTGCGGACGCTGGGCCTGCGCCGCCGCAAGGACCGATGGGGCGAGTCGTTCGAGTTCCTCGCCAACGGCGTGCCCTTCTTCGCCAAGGGGGCCGACTGGATCCCCGCGGACGCCTTCGCACCGCGGATCACTCGCGAGCATTACCGCCGGCTGCTGGCCGACGCGGCCGACGCCAACATGAACATGCTCCGCGTCTGGGGCGGCGGCATCTACGAGGACGACGCCTTCTACGACACCTGCGACGAGCTGGGCATCTGCATCTGGCAGGACTTCATCTTCGCCTGCGCGACGTATCCCAGCTTCGACAGGGCCTTCATGGCGAGCGTGAAGGCGGAGGCCGCGGACAACGTCCGCCGGCTGCGCCACCATCCCTGCATCGCCCTGTGGTGCGGCAACAACGAGCTGGAGCAGGGCCTGGTGGGCCCCAAGTGGACGCCGCACACGATGAGCTGGGCCGACTACGGCAAGCTCTTCGATAAGCTGCTGCCGGACGTTGTGCGCAGGCTCGACCCGGACCGCGACTACTGGCCGGGCAGCCCGCACTCGCCCCGCGGCGACCGCGCCGACGCCAACAACCCCGCATACGGCGATGCCCACCTTTGGACCGTGTGGTTCGGGCGCAAGCCCTTCGAGTGGTACACCGGCTGCCGGCATCGCTTCGTCAGCGAGTTCGGCTTCCAGTCGTTCCCGGAGCCGCGCACAGTCCGCGCCTTCACCGCGCCCGCAGACCGTGAGATCCACAGCCCGGTTATGCGACACCACCAGCGCTTCACCAACGGCAACGGCAACATGCTGCACTTCCTCTACGACTGGTTCCGCCCGCCGAGGGATTTTGACTCGACGCTGCGCCTCAGCCAGATACTCCAGGGCATGTGCGTCAAGACGGCCGTCGAGAACTGGCGGCGGACCATGCCGCGGTGCATGGGCACGCTCTACTGGCAGCTCAACGACTGCTGGCCGGTGGCGAGCTGGTCGAGCCTGGACTATCACGGCCGCTGGAAGGCACTGCACTACTTCGCGCGGCGCTTCTACGCGCCGCTGCTGGTGAGCGCCGCACACGACAACGACTCCACGAGCTTCGACCTCCACGTCACCAGCGACCTGGGGAGCCAGACGCCCGCGAAGCTGACCTGGACTCTGACGGACGTGGCCGGCGAGGTGCTCGTGCAGGTGGCCGACGATCTTCTCGTGCGGCCGCGGCGGAGCGAGTTCATCGAGACGCTGGACCTGGCCGAGCCAGCGCGGCGGTTCGGCTGGCGGAGGCTGATGCTCTGGCTGGACCTGTCGGTTCGCGGGCGGACAGTCTCGTCGGACTGCCTGCTGATCCAGCGGCCGGAGAAGCTGGAGCTGACGGATCCGCACATTCGCCCGCGCGTGCGGGCGCGACGCGACGGGGCCTTCGACGTGACGCTGACGTGCAGGCGCCCGGCGATGTGGGTGCACCTCGACTTGGCCCGCGCCGACGCACGCTTCAGCGACAACTTCTTCCACCTCCGCCCCGGCGCGCCCGTGACGATCACCGCCTGGCCGGCCAACCCCATGCCGGCCGAGCGCTTCCGCAACGCCCTCCGCGTGCGCTCCCTGGTGGACCTGTGCCGTTAGTCCAGCGGGACGCCTTGGCGTTTCGCCTGCCAGGGCGCCCCCAAACGCCCAGGCCGATCCGCCGCGCCCCCCGTGGGGGCACAGCAGCAGCGCAACGGGAACACAAGCTTGACAGCCGTCCCGCCGACGTTATACATTACAGTACAGAAGTATAACGCTCCGGAGAATGCAGATGCCGACAGCCAAGATTTCGCAGAAGGGCTGGGTGGTCATCCCGGCCGACTACCGCAGGAAGTACGGGCTGAAGCCAGGGATGCGAGTGGAGTTCGTGGACTACGGCGGAGGGCTCTCTGTCGTCCCCGTCCCGAAGGACCCCATCAGGGCGGCGCGCGGGTTGCTACGCGGGCGCACCTCGCTGACCCGCGCCCTACTGCGCGAGCGGGCCAAGGACCGAGCGCGTGAGTAGCAGGGGTCTTCCGGCGTACGTCTTGGACAGCTACGCCCTGTTGGCCCTGCTGGGCGAGGAGGCCTGCGCCTCTAAGGTGCAGGCAGTCCTGGCGAAGGGCGTCGCCGGGCGGGCTGTTGTGTTCCTCAGCATCATCAACTACGGAGAGGTCCTGTACATCGTTGAGAGGCGGCGCGGTCTGGAAGCCGCCCGGACCGCCGCGGCGTTTATCGACCGGCTTCCCGTCCATGTTCTGGAGGCCGACCGGCGCCTCACGTTCGCCGCAGCCCACATCAAGGCGCGGTTCGCCGTTTCCTACGCCGACGCCTTCGCCGTGGCGCTGGCACAGGCGCACAATGCCCACGTGGTGACGGGCGACCCGGAGTTCAGACGGACCGAATCGCTTGCGCCCGTGGAGTGGCTCGCGAGATAGGGCCGCGGCCGATTGGTCACGTCCCCCCCCCGGCGGTGTATCCGGTAGTCCGACCCGCTATAATCGTGCGTGACGTCAACCCGGAGGACCGATGAGATCGCGTGCATGGACGCCCGGGGCGCGGCGGTGGCAGGTCGCGCCCGTCTTTGACGGCGCCGGCGAGCTGGCCAGGCAGATCGGCACGGCCCCGCTGGTCGCACAGGTGCTGCACAACCGCGGCGTCGGCACCCCCGAGGCCGCGCGGGCCTTCCTTTCCCCAAAGCTGACCGACCTGCACGACCCGGACATGCTCGCCGGCGTGCCGGCCGCCACCGAGCGGATCATGCAGGCCGTCGCCGACGGGCAAAGAATCGTCCTCTACGGCGACTACGACGTGGACGGCATCACCGGCCTGGCCATCCTGCACGCCTGCCTGAGGATGCTGGGGGCCAAGGCGGACTTCTACGTCCCCCACCGCATCGACGAGGGCTACGGCGTGCACGCCGAGGCGATCCGCGGGATCGTCGCCGGCGGCGCGGAGCTGATCGTCACGATCGACTGCGGCATCAGCAACGCCGAGGCGCTGGCCGAGGCGACAGCCGGCGGCGCGGACGTGATCGTGACCGACCATCACGAGCTGCCCGAGCGCCTGCCGGAGGCGGCGGCCGTCGTGCATCCGGCCCTGGGCGACTACCCGAACTCCGACCTGTGCGGTGCGGGCGTCGCGTACAAGCTGGCCTGGGCGCTGGCGCGCCGGCACGCCGGCAACAGCCGCGTCGACGAGCCGATGCGCCGGTTCCTGCTGGACGCCACGTCGCTGGCGGCCCTGGGAACCATCGCCGACGTCGTGCCACTTCTGGGCGAGAACCGCGCGCTGGCGGCTTACGGGCTGCGCGGGCTGGCGGCCACCGAGCACGTCGGCCTGCGGGCGCTGCTGGAGTCGGCGAATCTCACGGGCGAGCGGCTGCACTCGGCGCACGTGGGGTTCGTCCTGGCGCCGCGGCTGAACGCGGCCGGGCGCATGGGCCACGCGCGGCAGGCCGTCGAGCTGCTCACCGACGCCGAGCCGGACCGCTGCCGCGAGATCGCCCGCTACCTCGCCCAACAGAACACCGAGCGGCAGCGGATCGAGCGCGAGATCGCCGCCGAGGCCGCCGAGCGGGTGACCGCCGAGGGCCTGGACAGGCCCGAGCAGGCCTCCATCGTGCTGGCCTCGGGCCAGTGGCACGACGGCGTGATCGGCATCGTCGCCTCGCGCCTGGTGGACCGTTTCGCCCGCCCGACCGTCCTGATCTGCGTCCACGACGACGGCACGGCCCATGGCTCGGGGCGGAGCATTCCAGGCTTTCACCTCCGCGACGCGCTGGCCGCCTGCCGCGAGCACCTGATCGCCTTCGGCGGGCACGCGATGGCCGCCGGCCTGAAGATCGAGCCGGGCAAGATCGACGCCTTCGCGGCGGCCTTCGGCGACTACGCCCGCCGACATCTGCCGGCTGAGATGCTCATCCCACCCGTGGAGATCGACGCCCAAACGACGCTGGCGGCCCTGGGCTATAACACCGTCGAGCAGCTCGAGCGCCTGGCCCCCTTCGGGCAGGGCAACCCGCCGCCGACGGTGGCGCTGGCCGGCTGCCAGGTCCTGACGGCCCCGCGGCGAATGGGGCGCAGCGGACAGACCGTCGCGCTACACCTCGGACAGAACGGCGCCAGCATGCGGGCAGTGGGGTTCAACATGGGTGAGCTGGCCGACCACCTCGCCGGGGCCGCGCGCGTGGACGTGGCCGGCGAGCCGTGCATCAACCGCTTCAACGGCACCGAAAGCGTCGAGCTGCGCCTCAAAGACGTGATCCGGTCGGCCTGACCAGCCCGTCCCGGCCGCCGGATGCGGGAGAATGCCATGAGACACATTCTGCCGAGCATTGCATGTGCGCTTCTGCTGGCCTGCGCGGCGGCAGTCGGCGACGAGCCGTCCTCCGCCCGCCGGGGAAGGTCGATCTCGCAGCACGGGATTACCTGGACCTTCGACAGGGACTACGTCGTCGGGCAGTTCGTCAACGGCGACTGGTGGGTCGTCGGCCCGGCGAGGGTCGTCTCGGTCAGCCCGGCGCCCGGCAAGGCGACGCCCGAGGAGAAGGTCAACGCCCGCACGGACGCCTGGGGCAACACCGGCCTGAGCAAGGACGACCGCCTGCGCAACGGCAGCATGATCAATCCGCGCGGCGGGGGCAAGCAGGCCTACGACTCGCGCGTCGGCGGCTGCGATCCGGCGATGTGCGCATCGTTCCCTGCGCAGCTCAAGCCGGGCCAGTCGCTGGTCTCCACCGCCAGCCACCTTACCGTCCCCAACCAGAACTTCTTCCCGGGCCACGCCGAGAAGACCAACTCGGTGCTGAGGGCGGCGGCCGTCCTGACGTGCCTGGACAAAGAACCACCCGCCGGCACCTTCCGCCCGCCGTACGCCGGCGACGAGAAGCCTCTCCACCGCGTCCGCCAACTCCAGCGCAACAGGCTGCTGAAGCTCAAGCCCACCAAGAGCGCGCCCTCGATGGACCTCTACGCCCGCTGCTTCCAGCGGGTCTGGCTGGACCACGTCTCCAACTGGTCCGGGCGCATGCTCCATCCCACCGAGAACATGCCCGACTACGGGCGCGAGTTCGCCCGCATGGTCTCGATCGGCGCGCTGATGGTCCACCTCGACGCCCCGGCCGACAGGCGCTTGGCGCAGGAGAGGCTGCTGATCGGGTTCATCCAGGTCGGAATCGATCTGTACGGCGTCAGCCGCGCCGGCGGGAGCTGGATGGGCTGCGGCGGGCACATGAGCGGGCGGAAGTGGCCGATTCTGTTCGCCGGGCTGATGCTCGGCGAGGCCGGCATGACGAACCTGCCGGCGGCGCTGATGTTCGGCGAGGACATGCAGACCTACTACGGCGCCGGCTGGACCCGCGCGACGGCGCTGTATCAGATGATCGACCATCACGGCCCGCGGACACCGTACGAGCACCTGCCGCCGGCCAAGTGGGCCAAGTGGGACTGGACCTCCGAGGGCTATCGCCGCTGCTGCACGTCCAGCGCGTGGATCGGCCAGGCGCTGGCGGCCAGGCTGATGGGCGCCGTGAATGCCTGGAACCACGACGCCTTCTTCGACTACTGCGACCGCTGGATGAGCGAGGATGAGACGGAGGCCCTCAAGACGCTCAAGGCCCTCGGCCACGACTACGGCAAGCCGTGGGTGCGCCAGGGGCGCTCGTGGGACGAGTTCGTCAATGAGATGTGGGCCGCCTGCCGCTCAAAGGCGCCGAAGCAGCCCGGGGGCGCGCGGAACGAAATGTGGCTGCACAAGGGCGGCACGTGGACGACCATGCCGAACCCGAAGCCCGTGTCACGGCCTCAGTGAGAGGCGGCCGGTTGGCCACGCGTTCCGCGCCAAGCCGCTCGCAGCGGGCTCCAGAGCATGTATCCCACCGAGACGACCGCGGCGGTTGCCAGCGGCTGGAGCAGCACCGCGAACCCCACCAGCAGCAGCCGCACCAGGTACCCCACCGACGAGCGCCGGCGGATGTACTGGTTGATCAGGTGCGGGTAGCGGATCCGCGAGACCATCAGCAGCGCGCCGGCCAGCGCGACGGCCGGCAGCAGCGCGCTGGTCGAATACGACAGCCACGCCTCGCCGATCCACCCCTCCGCGCGCATGCGCGCGAACAGCAGCACCAGCGTCGTGATACCGGCAGCCGCAGCCGGCGTGGGCAGGCCCCAGAAGTGCATGTGGGCCGACTCGTCCGGCTCGTTCTCGACGTTGAACCGCGCCAGCCGCAACGCCGCGCACGCCAGGTACACGCCGGCCACGCACATGATCATCCGCTCCACCGCGACGTACCGAACCTGGGCCGGCAGCACGGTCACCACCGTGCGAACCATCAGCACCGCCGGCGCCGCGCCGAAGCTGATCACGTCGGATAGGCTGTCCAACTGCCCCCCGAAGTCGCTCGTCCGCCGCGTCATCCGCGCCAGTCGCCCGTCCAGCAGGTCGCAGACCATCGCCGCGACGATCAGCCAGCCCGCCACCGCAATGTTCGTCAGCGACGCCTGCCCGACGGCGTCCTTCGTGGCGAAGTGGATCGCCGCAAAGCCGCACATCGCGTTGCCGATCGTGAACAGAGCCGGCCAAAGCGCCGTGCTCCGCAGGATTCGCCGGCGCAGGCGGCCCCGGCGGCGGCGCGCGGGGGTATCCGGCGCCGGCGGCGCCCGGTCGTCCAGGTCGTGGAGCGGGTCTTCTGTCTGCGGGCTAACCATCGCGCCGGCCCTGTTCCGTGGAGGCTACCAAGACGGTCCGGCCGGCGAGCACGCGCTGGCCGACACTCACGCAAACCCGGCCGACCAGATCGCGCGGCACCATCAGCTCGACCCGCGAGCCGAACTTGATCATGCCGACTCGCTGGCCTCGCGCCAGCGACTGCCCCTCGGACAGGTCCGTCACAATCCTTCGGGCGATCCGCCCGGCCACCTGGCGGACGACGAGCGGATGCCCGCCGCGGGCGGTCATGAGGATGGTGGCCGACTCGTTCCGCTCGGCGGCCTCCGCGCGGCGGGCGTCGAGAAACGCGCCGTCGCAGTGCTCGACGCGCACGACCGTCGCCGCCTCCGGGCAGCGGTTCACGTGCAC
>Ga0307379_10004447_pt1 | contig 19991 bp, 20 predicted proteins | sample UN2MG_FD_202237 | JGI IMG/M metagenome (GOLD analysis project Ga0307379, IMG submission 202237) | Soil microbial communities from Risofladan, Vaasa, Finland - UN-2 | ecosystem: Environmental > Terrestrial > Soil > Coastal area > Acid sulfate soil | place: Finland: Risofladan, Vaasa | collected... | reverse complement strand
AAAGACGTGGATGTGGATAGTTTCTTCCAGGTCTTTTGGTGTGAGGATCATTGTTTGGTCTCCTTGCCGATTTGCTTTCTGACCCAGATGGATGTCCCAAGGAGCGTATAGAAGTCGAACCCAGCCCTTCCTACGGCTTCACAGACTCCAGGGAAGAGGCTTGGATCGTAGTCGTGTCCGCAGAGAATGCCGTCTTCCGCGAGCCAGGGGAGCCACGCCTGGATGTCGGCGCTGGCGGCCTCGAAGGTGTGTTCGGCATCGATGAAGATGAGGTCGGCCTTTTCCAAATCCCACGGCGCCTCCAGATTGAGCGATACCAGATCGTGAGCGACCTGGAGCGACTCCCCTCTGATAGGGTAGAAGGTACAATGAGGAGTGACCTGAGAGACGTTATATTCGAAGAGCTTTTGCAGTGGTGGTATTTCGTTGTCTTCTTCGCAGTCGATTTTCTCCAGCTCATTTACCAGCCAGCTGCTCCAGTCTTCCTGGTTCCCTTGCCAGGTATCGATGCAGATGATTCTGGAGTTGTATGGAGCTGCGAGAGCCATGGCGACGGCAGTCTCCCCGACCCATGTTCCGACTTCGACGATGTTTAACGGTCGATATTCTGCGTTAAGAGCTTGGCTGGCGACGAAGGACTGTAGGAACCTCATTTCATTGTAGGGTGTAACGTGTCCGAAGTTTTTAAGTGTGTAGGGACCGATCTTCCGATCTTTGATTTCCATCAGTGCTTTCCTTACTAGATTTCTGGGATATCACACTCTTTCAAGATGCGGGCGAGTTCGCCCATTTCATTTGGCATAACGCTACAGTTCCAGTCGTCCTCCCATCGCCGTAGCGTGTGCTTTACAGCTAGCTGCAGCGATAGTAGCTGGGAGGAAGCGAGCTGGAACTCTTGCATGACGCCTTGGGCACCTACTTGCCCACAGTCACAGTCGTGGGGTTTTTCGACTACGTACTGTTTTTTGGCGCCAGGGGTAGCGTGCAGTTTTCTGCATATAAAAGATCGGCAAGTAAGTCTCCCTCTTATGCCGCACGTAGGGCATCGAGCCGTGATTCTATATGGCTCATCTGCCTTGTCTCTGAGGATATTCCCCACTTTTATCTGAAAACACTGCCCACATCTAGCACACCTGCAGTGGTGTTCTGTTTCGATGTACTCAATGTTAATTCTGAACTTTCTTATCCGAGGCGCCTTTTTCTGCATGGGACCTTCTCTTTTTCTCGATATCGAGCCAGAGAACGAGCAGGCTGATATGGGGAGCCACAGCATGCATCCCCGGATTTTTGTGATAGTCTCTCAACATGCCCTCAACCAGTCCAGTAATGATATCGAGCTGGTCTTCTGCGGAGGACATATTATTTCCTTTCAAAAAACCCCCCCGTCTTCTGGAGTGAGAGACGAGGGGGCCACTGATGGAGACTTCAGCTACTTCCATATAACTCCTGTTCTTAGGCGGTGTCAAGGCTGGTAATTTCCGGTCATTTCCTGTTATGAATACACGAGATTGCGGAAAAAATAGACCTCAAGGGTAAAACCATGGCTAGTAATAGCGACCTACTGTCTGCGTTGATGGGTGGCGGCGGCATGACTCCGGCAGCCTCGTGGCGGAAGAAGAACCGTCCGCAGAAGGGTGCTTTCAACGACATGCTGCAGTTCGGGATGGGCATGGCGATGGACCCGCTGTTTCTGGCCTCGATGGCCACGGGCGGCATGGCGGCTACCGGTCTGGCAGGCAAGGGGATGAACAAGCTGCTGAGCAAGCTGCTGCGTACCACTGTGAATCCGCGCGAGATGGTGGAGGGCACGGCATTTGGTGCATCTCGTTTGTTCGAGCAGTCACCCGTGTCTCCCAGCCGGGCGTTCACCAGAGAGGGCGAGTCCGCGTTGCAAGATGTCGGTGGTGGCATGACCGGCCTGGCTCCTTACATGACGATGACAGAGGGCGGTCCTGGTATGAATCTAACCACCAGGCAGCCGGGCACGCCGCTGGTTCAAGGCGGTTCCGATCTGACCGGCAGTTTAGCTCCAGGCGTGTCCCCGAAGATTGACATCGGCAGCCGTGTGATCAAAGGCATGAATCGCATGGGGGCTGATCTGATGGACGATGGTGGTCCCGCGATGCGTCAGTCGCAGTTTGATGTTGGCGATACTGCGACGTGGCTCAGCACCATAAAGCCAGACGAAGTGTTCGACGTGAACGCTGGTCCTGATCCAAGAATTGGTGGGGAGACACCACGGAGCTTCTGGGACCGTCTTATGGAAGATACTTCGTGGCGAGCAGAAGAATTTCAGAAGAGGGGCATCGCATTTACACAGGAACATGGAGTCCGCAGCGCTAGAGATCAAGCGATTGGGATTCAGCCGATAGGACCAAAACGTGTTCCCATAGGGAAAGGCAAATACAAGATAGTCCGTGAGGCGGAACCATGGGCCGGGCCAGCCACGCAGTACGGAAACGCCCTGCCAGACATTCTTAGCGAAGACACTGGGAAGTCGGTGCTCAAAGATGCATCAAAATACGGAATACAAAAAGAAGGCATTGCAACATCAGAATTCACCAGCTACCTGGCTGCACCTGGAGGAAACGCGGACAAGTCCATCACGTACAGCCACAAGTATGGTGAATGGAAACTCGATCCGAAGCGTAGAAAAGCGATTGTTGATTTCATCCTTGATCCCACAATATCCGATGCAGACAAAGTGAAGCAGCTGGCAGCTGATAGGGGACCAGCAACAATTAAAGAGTTAAAGACACTCGCTGGATGGCTGGCACAAAGCAGGGGCAGATTAGAAACTCAAGTTGATGAAGCGTCGCGCGAAGTTGCTCGCCTCTCACCGAACGCATGGTCAAACGCCTTGACGCCATGGAAGAGTTCAGAATACCTGCCAAGTGGAACAATAAATCAAGGCGAAAAGATCGTCACGATGAACGTTCCATCTGATGTTAATCCTATTCCAATTCCAGGAGGTAAGCGTGGGGTAGCCAGAAAGGATATGGTTATGAATGGCAGGGGTGTTGCTCTGCAAACCTTTGAATGGCATACCCTGCTTAACGAGGAAGAGAAGCGACGTTTCCTTGACATGGCTGCCGGAAGCAGGAGCGCTAGTCAGGCCGATAAGAGCATCAACACGATGCTAGAAGCCTCGACCATGAGCAATAATGTGTTTAAGAGCAAAAATCCTCCAAAGGCAAAATTGCCAACGGAGCAGGAAAAGATCCGCAGGCAGATCGCCAATACGAACGCTAAGATTTTTGAGTTATCACAGCAGCAGGAAGCTGTAATTGCAACTCCATTAGATAAACCAAAAACAGCATCACAGGTGAAGGAGGCTGATCGTCTACGCAAGCTATCCGTTGAGAAAGAGAAGTTGCGTGCCCTTGAAAGGAAAGCACAAGGTAACCTCCAGAAAGTGGAAGGCGATCCAGGATACTGGCCACCAAGCGGTGAGTGGGATAAAGGCTATGAAGTTCCAGTAAAACAATCGGTAACTAAGAAGGCAGCTGCTTCGGCAGGAGACGATGCCGCGCTCGTAGATCTGATCGCAACGCAAGACAGGGATATTCCTCTGATCGAGAAGGAACTCGGCCTGCTCGGCATACCAAAGGATACAGGCCCCCGTCCACTGGAAGAGTTTGCAAAATCGCATGTGAAGCTCATGGATGCAGCTGATGCCTACAAGGCAGCCAAGTCGGGAAAACCCATACCGGAAAAACAGATCATCGAGTCCAGCCCGACTGAGCTGTTAAGTGACTATCTGGAAGATGCAAGTCACACTCAATACAACGGTATCGCTAAAACAGCCATCCCGATTATCCAGCAGGCTGGAGCTGATTCTGGTGGTGAGTGGAATGTTGTTCGCCGCTTGTATGACATCAGAGACCTGCCACCGATCCTGCGTGAATCACAAGTTCAAGGTATGGGACCAGGCATGCAGAAGCTCGCCAGAGACCCGATCTTGGCGGATAGCGTGCTGGATGCCGTGGAGCACGTTGTTGAACAAGCAGGCGGCACCGCAAAGAAGAGATCCGAGATCAGAGGTGAAGCACTGCAAGAGTGGGTTGGACGTGCCCTCGACTTCACTAAGGGTCTCGACAGAGATCAAAGACGGTTCATTGAACACCACTACAAAGACAACCGACCCATGCTCGATGCAGTGCATAAAATGTGGTCGGAACACGATAAGATCGCCAAGGCAGTTGACGACACGATTGCCAGGCATACAGGGGCTGTCTCCAGCACCGACCGACGCGAACTGATTGATTTTATCAACAAGGCTGTTCAGGTTAACAAGCCCAAGAAGGTACCCACAAAAAAGGTCCGCAGGCATCGCAAAGAGTTCTTTCAAGAAGGCAAGTTTGATCCGCTTCCTGGTACCGTGGCTGATATCCCAAGTGGGAAGAAAATATCGCTGGCAGAACTGCTGGTTGCTAACCAGCAAATCCTGAAAGAGGACATGCAGGTGCGTGCAGCACAGGCTGTTAAGGCCCAGGAATTGGGTAAAGTGGCCACTGACGCTACGAGGAAGAAGTTGATACAGAAACAACTGATGACGCTCGGATACAAGGGCATGCGAGACGGCGATAACGTCGTTTTGTTCCACCCGAACCAGATGAAGGCACCCAATATCGGCTTCCGAGAGAAGCCAAATCCCCAAGCGGCCTTACTGGGAGCACTTGCTCCAGTAGGTACCGGCGCCAGACGTTACCAGAAGGAAAAAGAGACGATGTAGGGGCCTAGATCTCGTCAAAAAACAGCTCCAATCGGCTCAATGCCGCAGCGTAAGTCGCTTCCTCCTTTGGAGTTAGGCCAATTATCTCCCCATCGTCCTCGGGAGACGGGATTCTACGCGCTTCTGCGAAGATTTCCACGATTCTTGACGCCAAATCCACTCTAAATAGCTTCCTGCTTTCCAAAAGGTCCTCATTTTTCGTCTGATTGGTCGTTGAAGGCCGGATTACCGACGATTCTCGCTCTTTTCCCATGCCTATTCTCCCTCTGTTTGCCAGATCCCCTCTATGTACCCACGAATATGCGGAAATTGCAACTTTTGATTTTTCCGCAACATCCCGGTTTAAATGTGGCTCGTACGTTTCACCCCTAGAAACAAGGCGAGCTGAAGATCATGGCAAAACAAAAACCAAAACAAGACGATGACCGATCCGAGCTGCTTGAAGGGCAGGATTTTGGCGATCCCACTGAGGAAAAGGTGGAAGCGGCTGCTGGCGATGGCGCCGATGGCGCCGAGGGCACCGAAGAGGTGGAGGAGAGTGCTGAGGACGCTGTGACGGGCGGTGACGAGGACCAGGCTGCGGAGGGTGGTGCTGAGGACCAAACTACGGAATCGAGTGAAACGGGTTCTGGCTTCCTCGACTCCCTCCGCAAGCTTGGCTGGGAAGGCGAAGACGAAGATGAGGGCAAAACAGCACTCCTGGACGCCTTTCAGCGGCAGGCATCCGATTACCAGCGGATGGAGCAGCGCCAGAAGGAATTAGAGGAGCTGGCCGAATATGGGAACAAATACCTGTCGGAGCAGCGAGAACGCGAAAAAGCTACGCAACAAACCACACAACAAACAGAAACACCGGAAGGTGCCACGCAGGGCGAGAAGCCTTGGTGGTCTCCTCCTAAATTTGATCCTTCAGTCCTGGAAAAGTACCGGGATATAACACTGGAGGAGGGTGAGCCCAAGGTAGGTTGGAAGGCAAATACTCCGCGCGAAGTCATACAAGCTGCGGAGGACTATCAGACCTACCTTGAGAACTGGGCGACCGATTTGGTCCAGAGACCACAAGAGGTGCTGCCCAAGGTAATCGAGCAGGAATTTAATCGCCTGTTCGAAGCGCGTATCGAAGAGAGAGAACGCGCTAGCAGGTTGGAATCCTTCGCTCAGGAAGTGAGGGAAACCAACAGGGACTGGATGTACACGACGGATAGTCGAGGTGAAGAAGTCCTATCGGCTGAAGGCAAACGCATGTCTTCAATCCTCTCACAGGTGGCATTGCCTGTGGAGGACGGTGGCTACGGGATCTATGACCCGCAGAAACAGTGGGAAGTGTCCGTGCTGCTGTACGACAACCAGAACCGGATGGCCGCCACAAGGGCGACCGAATCCACTTCTCAGGCTGCTTCCGTGGCCGAACAGAAACGCAAGGACCACCAGCGTCGTGGTGGTCAACAAAACAGGACCGGCACTGTGCCCAAGCCTGACGAGGACTCACAACTGTCTCAAAATCCAAACCTGACTCCTGGGCAAGCTTTGCTGGAGCAGATGCGTTTGGACGGGATTGACATCTGATAAGGATCATATGCTATGACGTATAAGGGCTTTAACCCGGTGGCGTTCGCCCGTTCTTCAGCTACCACGCTCGCCAAACACGTGCGTGAAGTCGAAGAAGCCTTCATGAGGAACTACCAGATTGGTGCTCTCTTGGAAGCTAACGGACGCGTCAATTACAACAACAGCGGTGAAGGTTTTGACTGGCCTGTCCAGTACCGCATCCACGGGGTCGAAGGAAATACGGGTGAAACCGCACGTAACTTCACTCGCAAAAACTTGTGGAAAACAGCGTACCAAGAGTTCCGTGGATACCAAGCCACCGACTCGATGTTCTACCGCGAATTCCTTTCCAACCGTGGACCGGAAGGCATCGTTAAGGTTTACGACAACTTTAACGAGCGCATTATCACTTCCGTGAAGCAGTCTCTGGGAACAGAGTACTACGTCGATGGTTCTGCGACTGGATACGAGGAAGCCTGGCACGGTCTGGAGTCGATCTTTAAGACCAACAGCGAGACGATTGCAGCTGCGACTGGACTCTACCAGGCAGCTAATGCAGCCGATATTGTTGGTGCTCCACAGGGCACGTACGCTGGTCTTGAGATGACGCTTGGTAACTATGGTGGTGAGAACGAGAGTGGTGAGATCTGGCCTGATGGATTGGCTGATCCAGCCTATGACTTCTGGACTCCTCTGGTAGTCAATTACACCACTAGCCATGCAGATCTTGGTGGAACAGGCAATACGTGGGCGCTTCAAGGTCTTCTCGCGCTGCGTTATGCCATCATCAATTGCCAACGTAATGTCTCCATGGAAGGTCAGATCACGAACATCTTGTTGTCTCGTGACCTGTATCGCGGGCTACTTGATCAGCTCGATTCCAAGGAACGGATCATGGTTACCAGCGAGACCGGACTACGGGCTCTTGGTTTCAAAAACGTCGTGATGTTCGATGGTGTGGAAGTCAGTTGGGAAGTTGCTGTTCCGACCGGCGTTGGATACGGACTCAACTACAACATGATGGAACTTAAGAGCATGGACAGCCAGCTGCTCCGCTCTGAAGGTCCAGAATATGACATCCATAGCCAGTCGTTCAACGCGGTTGTCAGCACCTTGAGCAACCTTAAATTTGCATCGCCTAGGAACTTTTTTAAAGTTGCATCACTTGCGGCATAGTGAAACTTTAGATTTGTCAGTGACTTGGCGTGCAGGTAGTGCGAATCCTATCCGCGACCAGGCGCTGTTAATTAGATCACATAGAGGAATTGAATATGAACCTTGAAATTTGCCCGCTCAAATTGGGCGAAACTTTGTCTGGAACGAACGATGCTGGCGACCTACTGAACGATTCCTGGCTGGGTCAGATCTTTGAGATCCCAGCCAATAACGTTGGTGCCGCTTCCATCCGTGGCGCCAAGAAGCGTCTGGTTGGTCGTCCTCTCAAGGTCGTTCTGCTGCGGAATACTTCCGGTATTAAGCTTTATGGAAAGCGTCTGGCGCAGCTGAGTCTTGTTGCTGGATATGCTGGGCTCAAGGAGGTAATTGGGTATTCGATTGCTGCAAATACGCTCAACTGCGTGTTGATCGATCCGTACCTAGCTACTAGCGGCGTGGCCGACGACGATATCTTCCTGGGTATCCTGGAAGGTCCAGTGCTTGCAAAGGTTCAGACATTGGCTGCTGGTAGCGTTATGACAATGGGCATGATGCTAGCTTGTGGTAGTGGAGCCGTCTCCAGTCTGGCAGCAGCTGCTACTGGTGGCGTCACAGTGGGACCTGGTGGACTTGCAGGTCACAGTGCTGCGACCGTAGCGTCAATCATTGGCCGGGCTCTGTCTGGAAGGACGACTGCCGATACCGGCGCAGATGTGTTGATTAACGCGTGCATTCGCACGTTCTGATCTCCACCGGATGTTGGATGGTAGCTCGCACATCCGTGTGGGGCCTAGGGGTGCGGTGGCGGGTTTCTGTGCTTTTCCCGCCACCGCTTTTTTTGTAACGGAGCATCTAAAAATGACAATTTCAAGTTCTGAAAAGGCTGCCATCACAAACGCCTGCTCGCAGTCAGTTCCCAATGTGCTCAGCGTGCTGGATGCTGTGGCTGGCTTCTCCCAGGTTGCTGCCGTGGCAGACCTCGATCAAGACATCTCAGCCACGTATGCCGAAGCTGAAGTGCAGGCCATCAGCGATAAGGTTGATGAACTGCTGGCAGCGCTGCGAACGGCAGGTCTCCTGGGGTCATAACTGATAACCATGATTCCACCTGATAAAAACCACCTGAAGGCACTGGCTGGCTGGGCTATCTCTGCCAGGGGGAACTGCTCCAATCACCAGCACATGGCCCTATGTAAGTTCCAGGACGGATGCTCTGAACTGGCAGAGGTAAGTGACGACCTGAAGCCTGTTGTGACGACAAAAGAGAAGCCTCGCACGATGGTCAAGGCCTCCGTAGCTACCATGCCGGTTGAGGTCCAAGAGCACCTGGGTGTGGGTAAGCAGGATGGACAGTGCTGTCACAAATTCGATATAACCACACAAATGTGCCGATTTTGTGGTATTTCCTACAGAAAGGCACTGGGACGAAAGCCAGAGTTGATGTAACCCCCCTATTTGAAAGCACAGACATGCAACCACGTAAACTTGACATTATGTTCTGCTTCGCGCCGTACGGAGGCAACGGAGCGACAAGTTCTGAAACACCAAACATCCGACAGTGGATGATGTCGATCTTTGGGAAACTGAAAGCGGATGGTCGTATCGGTGAGCTGCATGAAGCGTCGATTTCAGATACGCCAATCACCATGACTCGCAATCGGTTTGTAAGAATGGCAAGGGCAAAAGGAGCTGATGTGATCGTAATGGTGGACTCTGATCAAAATCCACTGCTCCACGAAAACGATCCTGGGTTCAAGGAGTTCTTTTTTTCGTCGTTTGATTTCCTGTACGAGCACTACGAAAAGGGTCCAGTTGTCATAGGTGCACCGTATTGTGGACCTCCTGGAGGAGCAGGATCTGAGAATGTATATGTCTTCCAGTGGCAGAATTATGGAGATCAACAAGATTCAGCGTTTTCACTGGAGCAATACACACGCGCTCAAGCATCACAGATGTCAGGGATACAGGAATGTGCTGCACTTCCAACTGGGATGATCATGTACGATATCCGAGCATTTGAGCTGATTGAGCCATCTAAGCTGTCGCAAAGGGAAGTGCTGGAAAAACTAATGACTGGAGAAATCAACGTCGACCAGGCGATGAATGAGCTTCGGCCTGGTTTCTTCTATTACGAATGGAAGGATCAATATGCCGATGAAAAAGCGAGCACCGAGGACGTGACAAATACCAGGGATATCTCCCTGGCTGGTTGTGCAAAGCTTGGATACAACCCTGTGTTTTGCAATTGGGATAGCCCAGTAGGTCACTGGAAGCCGTGGTGTGTATCCGGTCGACCGAAGTACCATAGCCCAGACAGTGTTGCAGCTACCCTCCGACAAGCTTTTGAGGATGACCTTCGCTCGGATGAAGTGATCGTCGAAGCGTCATCAGTAAGGAGTAATGTAAATGCCGAGAAAGCCACCCCCTAGGAGAACGAAGATAGAACAGATGCCGTCGAGACCAGAGGGCATCAAGATGTGTAACCAGTGCGGAGAAGAGTTGCCAGCAACATCCGACTACTTTGACATCGATAGTTCAAAAGAGGATGGTTTTAAGACCATCTGTAGATCGTGCAGGCTTGGGGTCATTGAAGAGGCCAGTCGCGACCGACGCGACAAGCGGCTCCAGGTTGTGGACGATGCCGCGTTCAGGATGCTGGCAGATATGGCAAGCGGGCGTGAAGGGACGAGCATCCCTCACCTCAGTGAGCTATATCAGCGTGTAATGGAAGTGTTTGGCGGTGCTGGTGGATATGCTCAGCATCTCATGGCTCAGTACCTTGCCGCATCACCAGGCTCTTCAGTTCGAACAAAGATCCTGGAAAGCATTCTAAGGATGAGCCAGGAGTTGACGCGAGTAGGGGCTGCCGAGCTTGAGGCTGACCAGCTCAGTGATATCGATCTGCAGATTACTATGAGACGATTGGGCGGATTTAGGGGTTTACCTAAGTATGTCGACGGAACGGTTGAGAAGACTCCTTAGTCAAGACGTTGGTCAACGTGCACTTAGTGAACTGACTGGGGCTACAGCACATGAAAAGGCTGAGTTCCTTAAGCTTGCTAAGGAGGCCGCTCAGCGCAGCTGTGAATCATTAAAGCTGTATCAACCTCTTCCGTTTCAAGAAGCCTTCCATAAGTCAAGAGCCAAGGAATGCCTGATCGTTAAAGGCAATAGAGCTGGTGGAAGTTTAGCTGGATTCGCAGAAGACGCTCGTGCTGTCATCGGAGCAGATCCATACGACAAGTACCCGAAGAAGGATGGTACGTGCGTATGTCTTGGGTTTGGTGAAAAGCATATCGGTCGAGTCATCCACAAGTTCCTGTTTCGAGCTGGTGGATTTCAGATCGTACGCGACCTGGAGACCATGGAGTGGAGGGTCTTTCGCCCCTGGCCAGCTGAAAAGGGTGGAGATCGAGGAAGAGAGTCAGAAACAAAGCCTGCACCACCACTTATCCCACCACGTTTTATCGAGGAGTTGATATGGGAAAACCGTGGAGATAGAGTCTTCAGTGTCTGTAGAATGAAGACTGGATGGGAGATTATCGCTCTTAATAGCGCCGGTGACCCATCGCAAGCACAGGGATTCGATGTGCATCTCTACCACATCGACGAAGATACCGCCTCTCTTGGCTGGTATGAAGAGGCTGTCGGACGTGTAGCCATGACGAGTGGTTATATCCGTTGGACCGCTTTGCCTCACAGCAAGAACGATGACATCTTGAATATGATGCAGCGTGCCGACGAGGAGAAGGATATGGAAAATCCTACCACCGTCTGCATCCGTGCCTCCATGTTTGACAACCCATACTACCCAGAAGAATCGCAGAAAGCGAACCTGAAGATCTGGGCGGCACAGGGCGATGACGTCGTACGAAAACGTGCCTATGGCGAGATGGTCCTTGACTCTGTGCTGATGTATCCAACGTTTAGCAAGTGGACACATGATATTGTTACGGACGACGATAACATGTCACCCGTGCAGAAGGCCTGGAAGGATGCTGGTAACGGAGCGCCACCAAACTGGTGCAGGGACTTGATCGTTGACCCAGGCCACACGATAGCTGCCGTCCTATTTGTAGCGACTCCACCACCAATCATTGGTGATTTTCATGTGATCTACGACGAGTTGTACATCCACCAATGCACCGCAGAAATCCTTGGCAACCGCATCGCTGAAAAGGCCAAGGACTGCCAGTTCGAGAGGTTCATAATCGACGCACATGGTGGTCGACTTACTGACTTTGGTAGTGGTATCAGACCACAGCGGCTGTATGAGAATGAGCTTGCTAAGCATGGTGTCTCATGCAATATGACTGGAAGCTACTTCATATCTGGATCGGAAGACATTAACGGACGCGAGGAGTGCCTACGAAGGTGGCTGATGGTTGGGGCCACTGGGCATCCAACTGTGTACGTAGACGTGCAGCGATGCCCGAACTTGGTTCGTGAAATACAGCGTTTCAAAAAGAAGACGCAGCGCGTCGGAGGTCAGGTCGTGACACTGGATGAGGCCAACAGAAGAGCTGCCTGTCACGCCGTTGAGTGCGCGGAATACGCATCAGCAAACGGCTTGGTTTATGTCAAGCCAAAAGAATCCAAGATAGTGAGCAGTTGGGTAAAACGTGTTATCCAAGACAGAAAGGTGAGGGAGACTCAGCGGAGGATGAGGAATGGCCCATCCTCTGTCGGTACAATTTCTTTATCCCCTAGAGGCGCAAAATGAACACAGAATTCACACCTCCTTCAATTAGTGCTGGAATGCAAGTCATTTGGTATCGGCATGGAGTCCGTAGGGAAAGCGACTCCATCGTTGGATTCATGCTGCATAAAGGAAGAAGGACATCGCAGATCTTCCTGATTAACGGAAGGCGTGTTGACGCAGTACGGCATATTGACGACCCAAAGCTACAGCTAAACGCTGATCAGCGTGAGGCGGGTGCCTGGGACTTTACGGAAGGTCATAAGGATTATATTGAACACCGCCAGAAGACCGAAGCGAGATTAGATCAGATTGAAAAGGATATCTCTAAGCTGATCGTGTCATCTGGTGTCAGGAGGGCAAAACCATCAGTTGCCGCCGCTGGCAAGGAAAACCTGCATAAATACCAGGTCTTGAAATCTCAAGTTTTGGAGCTTGGGTTGTATGTCAAAGGAATGAAGAAGGCGGAAATGGAACTTGCGCTGAGGCAGTACCAATCGCAGAAGCCTTTGGTTTTAAACGAAACATCATAGGTGACACTTAAATGCCTATCAACGACATTACCACGGGCCAAGAGCATATTCTCAACCCTCTCTGCCAGCAGTGGCTTCGCAAGATAAAGCAGGCCAAAGAATGGAAGTGGGAGCGGTTTGGTCAGTATGCCGTTGAAGGCATGAAGTTCTATGATGGCGCTCATGACTGGATGTGGAAGGACGAGGAGAGGTCCATGGATGGCGGTTTCCTAAAAAAAGGAGCCGCCATGCCCACATTCAGGATGCAGGTAAACCGCATGTTCGAAGCGGTTGCCGTATTCGGGCCAGCCCTGTATCACCGCAATCCTGATGTCATGGTGACTCCCATATCACCGCCCATGATCGATCCGATGGAGCTGGGTATCAATCCTGAAGATCCACAGATGCAGGAAGCGTATCAGCAAATCATTCAGATGCAGCAGAAAGCTGCCAGCGACCAGAAGCTGAAGGCCAAGCTGAAGCAGCACTACCTCAACTGGTTGCAGGTCGAATGCGACAAAAAGACACACGCCAGACGGTCCATTACCGAAGCGTTGCTGAAGGGCATGGGAATTCTATGGACGTCGATGTACCAGCCACGTGGATCGCAGATCAAGTACCCGTTCTCACAGCATATCTCTGTTGACGATATCATCGTCGATCCAGACGCCGAATACTGGGAAGACGTGCAGTACATCGCACGCTACTGCTGCCATCCAGTGAATATCGTAGAACGAGAGTACGGACTTCCTCCTGGATCGCTAAAAGGACACATGCAAAGTTCCAGTGCCCAGGGAGACATGTATGTCAGCAAGAAGGAAGCTACGCGTAGGCGTCGTAGGGGAAAGACACACGATCTGGTTGAATACTGGAAGGTCTATTCAAAGAACGGGTTTGGTGACAGGCTACGCAAGACGACCAACGACACCGTTAACAAGAAGCTAAACTTCGAACCGTTTGGTGACTTCTGCAAGATCGTTGTCGCCCAGGGCATACCCTACCCGCTCAACCTTCCAACGTCCGCTTTAAGCACGGAAGACGAAGAGCAACTGATCGAGCGGGTGCAATGGGAGATTCCGTTCTGGACCAACCCAAGCGGTTGGCCAATGAGCCGACTCACATTCTACGAGAAGCCTCGTAGCGTATGGCCTATCAGCATCGTCAAGCCAGCTGTGGGTGAGCTGCGGTTTGTGAACTGGTGCATGTCCTTCCTGGCAGACAAGGCAGCCGCAGCGTGCACCACGTATGTAGCCCAACAGAAAGCAGCTGGCATCGAGATTCAGGATCAGATCAAAAATGGTATGGCACCATACACGGTCATTGAAATCAGCTCCATGACGGGGAAGAGCATCAATGATGTTATCTCGTTTCTGGATGCTCCCAATTTCAGTCAGGATATCTGGAAGATGCTGTCTGAAGTGCTTGACATGATCGATAAGCGAACCGGTCTAACCGACCTGATCTACGGTATGACCACCAATCAGTTGCGATCAGCCACTGAAGCCGATATCAAAGAACAGAACACCAACATTCGACCAGACGACATGGCAGGCAGGGTCGAGGACTTTCTATCCGAGACGGCACTCAATGAAACAGCCGCCATGGTGTGGTCATGTTCACCACAGGATGTACAACCGGTGCTTGGTGATATTGGTGCCAGCATCTTCGCAGAACGCATCCAAACGCAAGACTTCGAGCGCGTCATCAGGGACTACGATTACCGCATCGCCGCTGGATCTGCACGTAAGCCGAACAAGCAGAGCAAGCAGAGGGCGCTGACTGAACTCGGTCAGGTCTTGATGCCGACGCTGCAAGGCTTTGCCATGGAGGGTAAGGTTCAGCCGTACAACGCTTACATCAATGAGATTTCTGAAACGATGGACATTGATCCCAGCGGGTTCCTGCTGCCAGAGCCACCTCCACAGGAAGGTCCAACTCCAGAGGAACAGATGATGGAGATGGAAATGCAGATGAAGCAGATGGAGATGCAGCTCAAACAGGCTGAATTCGAAATGAAGCAGCAGGCGACTGCCGCTGAAATGGCGATGAAGCAGCAAGCAACGCAGGAGCAGATGCTACTCAAGGAAGAGGACCAGGTATCGCAGCTGGAGGCCGATGAAGCAGCTCATGCACAAGAGATGGATCAGGACGCGGAGATGCATCGTCAGGAGATGCAACAGAAGCAGCAGGAAGCGGAACAAGACCTGCTCATGAAGAAGGCCGAGCTGGCAATGATGACAGAAGAGCAAAAAATCAAGCTGGAAGGCTTGAAGAAGATGCAGGCAGCACAGGTAGCAGCTAAGCGAGCACAGGCCAGAGCGTCAGCAACCGCCAAGAGTAAGGGTAGCTCCGATGGCTAGCAATATGGATCTACTGTTTCCGCAGGCTCCTATGGAGAAGTTCTACCGGAAGCACCAGATTAAAAACCCGTTGATGAAGATGTTGCTCGATCCGATCAACCTGGCTGGCATGGCATTGGGTGGAGTTGGTGCCGGTCTGACAGCCAAGAACATCCTGCACAACAAGCGTGTAGCTGCACAGATCGCAGATCGATGGATGCCAGCTGAGATCGCTGAGAAGACGATACTGCGCGGAAGGACGCTGGGTGATGTGAAATATGGTCCGTATGCGATCAATAGAGTGACAGGTACTGAAGCAACACCGCATCCGTCATACAAGGTTGCAAAGACTAAGATCGCAGACCCTTATAAAGAACAAGTAGCTAAGGCTGAATTTGATTTATCGGAAGCAATAAATGCTAAAGCTGACCAGTTTGACTCCGATAATCCAATTCAGTACACCATTAGCCATCATGACAAAGAGCGGATTATTAAACAAAAACAACGCGAACTTGGTGAACTAAAACTAAAGTCATCGACTCCAGCAACTGAAGAAGGTTTCCAGGCTCTCGTTGGTGAATTGCAGGCTGCAGGCGGTGAGTACCCTAAAAAAACAAAGACCGGTCACCCCCTATATCGAATCATGGGGGGTCAGGTGGTTAAGGATACCGGAAAGCCGATGCGCATAATGCACGGTACAAAGGAGACGTATCCTCATCCAAGTAGAGAATCGATGGATAAGCGTGGGAATCTCAAGGGTCCAGGTCATTATGGCACAGTAGCTCCAGATGTTTCGTCTGGATATGCAAATACTACAAGTGGAATGAATTGGAAGACTGGGAAGCCGATAGAGCCTCAGATACGCGAGGCGTTTTACGACATGAGAAGGCCTCTTGATATCGAAAAAACATACATGGCAAGTGAGATACCAGAGAACATTCGCAAGGAGATCAAGCCACGCAAACTTGCTGATGCGGAAAACTCTCTGAGTATGGTTAATAGAAGATTACGTAAGCACAGGGAAGATTTTAATAAGCTGGTGGATTCAATAACTAAAGCGGAAGACTTCATTAACGACAAGCTTTCAACCTATGATCCGTTAGAGCATAAGGATATTGCGTCATACTTAAATCTACTACCGAAAACATCTCTTAATAGAGACTATGGTCCTGACTTTAGCTGGATTGAGTATGCGCCAGATAGGATGGGTGAGTCTTCGCAGAACCTGGCGCATTTAGTTAGGGGTGCTAGACATAAAGTAAAAACTGACGCCGCAAAGAAGTCCGGGTTTGATAGTATTGAGGATTTATTTGATGACGCATCTATGTATGACGAACGCAACGCAGAGATGTTCCTTGACACCATGGAAGTAGAGGCAGATTTTAAGCTCCGTGACGCATTAGAGGCGAATGACATTAAAACAATCGATTCGTTTGCTAAGGCTGAATATGACAGAATAGAAGGATTGGTCGATAAGAAGTATGCAGATATCCAGTTTGTGGAATCTCGATTGGCTGAAGTGACTAAAGAAAGGGATGAGCTGGCAGCAGTTAATCTTGCTTTCATTTCTGGAGATGACATCTATGAAAGCGTGCGACATACTGCCGGTGGAAAAACGAAAGCTCGTGATGTTCTAAAGCGTGAAGGGTACGATGGCATCCTGCATCGTGGCGGCTCAAATGCTGAAGACCTTCACCATCTGGTGGCAGTCGCATTCGACCCTGAACAGATTTACCGACCGTGGGTTGCAGAAAGAGAGAAGAACCTAAAAGCTCCAGTTTCGATAGTCGGTCTTGGTGCGTTGCTGTCTGCAGGTGGGACGGCAAGGTCGATCAGGCAGCAGTCGCAAATAGCAGCCAAGGAATCCAGAGGTAACTATAGCCGCAACGGGTAGATGATATGGCAAGCAACACAGATCTGCTGTTTCCAACCGTGCCCATGGAGAAGTTCCATGAGAAGCACAAGATCAAGAGTCCATGGTTGAAGATGGCCACTGACCCGCTGCTGTGGGCTGGGCTGGCAACTGGTGGTGTAGCAGGAGCCTTCTCGGCAAAGAAGTTTGGCAAGAAGCTTTTAATGTCGAAGTCTGTCAGAAAAAATGTGCTCGAAGATGTTAGCGAAGATGTCCTCCAGGCTCTCAAGACAACAGGGAAGGTTCCAGAAGGCTTTGAAGGGCAGAGGGTACTTTCAGCGGCAAACGCGATGCCAGGCGTAGCTGCTGTCACAAAACCTGGAATTAAGGCTAGTCCCGAGTGGCTTGGCAGGCAGTTTCTCAAGCGCACCGGTAAAGGGCATCAGCTTGATTTGGTATATTCAGGAGACACGCCATATTTCGATTGGGACCTTGGGGTAAATGAAAAAGCTGTTCGTGGGAATACTGGAAAGTTAGCTCATGCCAACATGGGCGTTGAGGGTAAAGATGATGTTGTAGAAAATCTTGGGCATGTATTTGACTTATTAGCGGAACGGAGCGCTAAGCTAAAAGAGTCTGGTGTCCCAAGCAGAACTGCTGTCTACATGACTCCAGGAGGATACCGTGGTGCAGAGTTGGCACATGCTGGACCTCCGTCTGTTGGTTTCTCGGATGAACTAAGGCCATCTAACGTTGACCCGATGCATGCAAAACTTTCCCAAGGAAAGAAGCTGCTATTCGGAAACCAACGAGATGTACCGGTCGGGGTTATAAATGAGGCGTATCCAATACGCACATCTGTAAAACCTGGAAGGTCGCTAAATAAAGACTACATTGCTGCAAAGGTTGCTGAGGTGGGGCGTGGTATACCCCTTACTGAGTCGATGCTTGAGGTAATTAAAACGCATGACACACCAATCGCGAGTCAGGCAATTAAGAGGCCGAAGTTGATGGAATCCATTCTCGACGACGTTGCTAGGGAGATGAAATCACTGACGCCACGCGAGAGAGATCTTGTTAGGAAAATGCTTCTGCAACAATATCCTGGTATGAGTTCATTAAGTATGCCTTAGAGGGGTTAAGCACAATGAATCTAACACAAGCACAGTTGGGACAGATCGAGCATGAAGTTCTTAAGTACCCGCCTCACGTCGTCGAACGCTACTACGACATGGTGGCGAATGGGCAGAATCCACGCTTCGCTTTGATGGCGGCATGCCAGCAGGCACCCATGACAGGCAACACGGATCGCACCTTCAATGCCGAACGACGGGCGCTGATGGACTCCATGCATCCCAAGCAGCGAGCAGCCTATCTGAACATGGCAAAGCAGGTAGGCATCTCAACGGCTGGCAAGTATTACGTGGGAGCCCTGGGACGCCCCACAGACCCGATGGCGTGGGTCAGCACGGTTGATGACGCCAAGGATGTCTGCAAGGCCAAAAACCTCACAGCGAGCGGTCTGGTGAACCACAAGGGACATGAGGCCCAGTATAAGAAGGTCCGCATGGCTAAGGACATTCAGGATCAACTGGTACAAGAGAAATTGGCTTCCGATCCTTCATTGGCGGCAAAGTGTGCAAAAGACCCTCAGAAACTGCACCGCGTGCAAGCTGAGGTGGTCGACCGCCATGCTCCCGCTGGTACCTCTTGAACTGCTTCACGCGAGGCAGGTCCATTCTCCTTAAAACCGGGAACCCACACTTAGCTGCCACATACGCCCAGCGGACAACTGTCTCTTTCCATCTGGTCGATCTGGGGTTGAAATAGGGCACGTTGCGCTCCTTGAATCGCTTTGTGATGTCCTTGAAGTCCCACCCCTTTTCCTCGTGAAGCCTAACGATTTCGTAGCACCATCGTCTTATGTCAGAATTTGGCACATATTTTGAATCTTTTTTTGAACCGATGACCTTCCACCCGATAGGGGCATGGAGGTTAATGGGCTGTCCCTGGCGTGCTTTGTACTGGAGTGCCTCCCTGGTTCTCCGCGAGCAATCGTCCCTCTCCAGCTCCTTTATGACGGCGATAATGTTCATAAACGCCTTGCCCAAGGCGGTATCCGTGCGGATGTCGATGTCCAGGATTGCCAGCCTCACCTCCATGGAATTCATGAGTTTTATGGTGGCATCGCAGTCCCGAACGCTGCGGAAGATCCGGTCGAAGTTGGATATGACGATTACGTCTCCAGGGCGAATTGTCCCCAACAGCTTGGCGCCCATCGGACGATCAAAGAATGGGAGCTTGGACGTGACGGCTGGATCAGGATGCCATCCTCCCCACGTTAAATCATCTCCTGCAGCCACCCTGAGCTTTAAATAGGACATGCAGACCTCCTCTTGTGCCAGGAGTGTTATCTGCTGCCTGTCCGTCGACGCTCGGCCATAACCGTATAGAACTGACATCTTTTCAAAGTCTCCACATTTGAAAAAAACACCGGATTACTGTAATAACAGTGTAGAAAGTGACCACATTCGTTAAGGGTACCGCTACTATACACTGGAAATTGAACCAGTAAAACCCCAGGAGAGTAAAAATGGCCGACAGACTTTCGAGGAGACAGAAGCGCGAGCTGGGCCTGCTACCGAGGCAGGTCTTCTTCGGAATAAGGGAACTCGCCAAAGAGGGCGAGATCACCCAGGAGATGACGAAGCAGGAGATGGCATTCGTTTATGCGTCTCACTGCGCCAGTAGCGAAGAGTACGGTGCAAGTTGGCGACAAGTGCAGGAAGGGACGTATGGTGCCGATTGGGACGCCATCCTGGAGTTCCTGATGCAACTGATCGAGATGTTCATGATCTTCTTCCCGTTGTTTATCTAAGGAGCCAGCCATGAGACGCCTCGCATTGACGATGGCAGCGTGGCTGATTCTGTGCAGTGTGGCCGCCGCACAGCTCAAGCCACTGCCCGACAAAGGGATGCTGCTGGCGATGGTGACGGCTCCAGAGCCAGGGAAGTGGGTCGTATTCGCAGAAGGGTTCCTTCCCGTTCAACCTACGGTGATTGACGGCGGCAAGACGATCCACTGGCAGGGGCCAGCCGGTGTGTACGGAGTCGTCTTCTTTCCATCTGGTGATGGACAACCCACAATTAC
>Ga0307379_10004445_pt1 | contig 19994 bp, 6 predicted proteins | sample UN2MG_FD_202237 | JGI IMG/M metagenome (GOLD analysis project Ga0307379, IMG submission 202237) | Soil microbial communities from Risofladan, Vaasa, Finland - UN-2 | ecosystem: Environmental > Terrestrial > Soil > Coastal area > Acid sulfate soil | place: Finland: Risofladan, Vaasa | collected... | reverse complement strand
CGTTTACTTCATTGAATCCAAGATTACTTTCTTCAATACTAATTGGGAAGTAAACAGTTGCACCACCTTCCATTCGTTTGATAGCCGACTTAATGTTTTTCACATGAGCTTCAATCTCGGCATCAACTTTTTCAGTAATACGTTCTATTGGAATACTCCCTGTCTCTGACCAAGCATTGATCATTGCCTGACGTTGCCACTTAAATTGACCTACTGTATCTTTAAATCCAAATACAGGAATAGAACCATCTGGAGTTATGTTACCTTGTTCGTCAAATCGAACAATGTTTCCACTTTTATCTGTAAGAACTAAAACAGCAGCACCTTCTCCGAATCCTGTATTATCAATTACAGCAGAATTCTTTTTCACCTCCTTTAGAGTAGTGAGTTTGAATGTAAGGTTTTTATCGTTGTTGTTCTGAATAATATTACGTTGAACATTCGTTTCCAAAACCTTTTTTGGATCATCTACATTTGTACGAAATTTTCCAGTCTTAGGATCTTGAAGTGCTTGTTGGTTTGTTGTGGAACCTAGTGTCACTTTTACAGCATCAAACGTATCAACAACTAAACCTCCTTGAACATGAACTTCCTTTCCGGCAATCATTTGAGATAATGAATCAAATACTGATTGAATATCTTCTAAAGTGTTTGATTCAACAGCTCCTTGAATCTTATCGTTTTCTTCAAGAGCTTTGTCTCTTAACTCCTGAAGTTTTAGTTGTGGATTATTGATTGCATATTCTCCGATCAACTGAGGAGCAATAGATAAATGCTGTAACACAATATCTTTGTTCTTAAGTCCAGACTTACGTTCTAATTTTGAATCCCCTTTAAAATCAACAAGAGCTTTGTTGTAAAGCTCTTTGATCACATCCTCGTAAGTTTTACCTTGTTCGATTATAAGAGGAAGTTTACTTTTAAAGTATGTTCCAAAAAGTTTTAAAGACCTGGGGGTTAAACAGATGCTCATACTACTTACATTTATTTAATTCTTTGAATATCTCTTGAGTTAACTCTTCAGATGAAGTATCTGCAAACTCGTTCATATTATTACTAAAATTACTGAAAATTTCAGAATAATCGGCCTTTAACTCCGTCAAATCTTCTTCTTCAAATGTAGTATTTAAGTCAGATTGCTTGAACGTAGAATCATCTTCTAAGACATTATCAGCATACTCTAAAAATTGATTTGGTGATATTGCATAAGCAATACGAGTTTCAAGATTTAACAAGTTGATTTTAATATCACCTTGCTGCATTGCAGGTATAATCTTATATGCACCGGATGGAATAAACTTTTCATCAGTTGATTTTATCGAAACAACCTTACCTTCAAACGTAGGATCTGTTATAGAACGAGATGCTTCAATTTGAATTCTTTTTATTTGAGCATCACTGAAATTCCTAAATCCACTTTTAACAGCTTCATTAACAGCTAAAACTTCAATCAATTCTGATTCTGGAGAGTTTATCTTTCGTATAGCATTGTTGATATAGGTTTTGTTACCTTGATCAATATGCATTGCTGAAAGCTCTTTATCCATTTTATTTGCAGCAACTTCTAATTCTGTCAAATCCGATGGTGGGATAAAATCATCTTTAATCGGTCCGTACACTTCTTCATAAAGCTTACGTTCAGGTGCAGCTAATTCTGTTGGATCTCCCTGAAATATTCCCGTAAGAATTTCAAATGCCGTAGATTCTTCAAATGCTTTAATATCAGCAATATCAGAAAGCTCCATGGCTTTTTCTAACTCTAACTGCATCTGCTCATACATCTTGTTTTGAAGTTCATCTTCACTCAATGTATTACGATACTCTTGGATAAAATATCTTTGAAGTGCTTTTCTTTCACCGGTAGCCAACATATCATTAACAATATCAACTCCAATCAGACCTAATCGATCAATATCTTCTTGCCACTCTTCAAAGATAACGTCTGCAATTCCGTCTGCACTTCTATTTTTAGAGTTTTGACGTACATAATTTCGTTTCTCACGAACAGGCATTGCTAATGGAGCAACTGTATTATCTTGCAACCATTTGTATACAAGATACTCCAATTGTAATCGACTTGCTGAACCTGGTTCTGGAGTAAAGAAATCATTCATCTGCTTGAAGATGTTTACTCCAAGTGAACGTTTTTGTTCTCCGGAAACCATAGCATAAGACAAAGTTCCTTTACTCACTTTAATTGTGATTGGGAAGTTAATAGATGCAAGATGCTTCTTTAAAGCATTAATTGTCTGAGAACCTAAAGCATTCACCGATTTCAACCTCTTAATCTCTTTAGCAAGGGATGCTCTCTTTTCAGATTTAGTTTCTCCTTCTAATTGAAAATTAGAACTTGATATAACACGAGCTTGTCCTTTACTATTTACAGTAAACTCATACAATTTTTGAACAAATTCTTCTCTAGGTAGATTGAATATCCCAATATTGTTTTCTTTAAGGATAGCAATATCAATTGCTTTTAGGCTAAACTTATTTCCATTGTGATCAAATGTAGATTGTGGAGTTAGCACATCCCAATTGCTTTTCATTAATTTAAGATCACGTTCTTCCGTAACTATTTCTTCTGTAGTATCTGATTCTTCAAGTTGCTTTTCAAGTTCAGCTTTTTTAGCACTAAGTTCTTTAAGTTGTTTTTCAGCACGAACTCGTGCACTATTAGACTCTGTTCCATAAATAAACTGGTTTAGTCCCTCCATTCTAGAATCAATATCTAAAATCTGTTCTGATATGGAAGCTTCATTATCAGAAGTTACCTTTTCTTTTTCGGGACCTTTTTTCTTATCCTTCTCAGATTTTGTCTGACTCAATTTCTTACGAAGCATTACATCTTCTATATCAAGAAGATATTCAAGTTTTTCTTCTTTAGTAGGGAATGCATTCAACTCATCAGCAAATTGATCTAATACTTCCATCGAGTCAAAAAGATCTTCGATTCCAGGGAAAAGCCCCTTAATATCAGAACCTGTTAACTCACGAGATAAAATATCTGCTGGAGCTTTTTCAACTTCTTCAATTCCTTCAACATCAAATGTGATCGGAGCTTTTTGTTTTTTTGCTTCTTTGAGGTAATCAGAAATGATTTCACCCATTGTGGCTTTAGTCATCAATCCTTGAATCTCTACAATATCTTCTGGAGTCAAAGACTTAACAGCTTCAGTAGCATCTTCTGGTTGAGCTTCTCTTTTATATTTTGTAATGTAAGATACAGCAAGTCTTTCTTTAAGCTCTTGAGGTAAAGCATTAAAAGGAGTCGTACCTTTAATAGATAAATCGCCATTGTTGTCTTCTTCAACGGTTGGTTCCGAAGTAGTTTTGGTATTAGGCATTACTTCTGGAGTAGACTCTTGTTTCTGCTGAACTTTTTCCAATGCCATTTCCTGTTCAACAATAGAAGCTACAATAGAAAGGATTTCTTGACTTAATTCTATTCTCTTTTTCCAACGATAAAATGGAGTATTTGATTTCTCATTGATAAGCTCTTGCTTTTCAGCTTCTAACTCTTTGATCTTATCATTAATGTTCTGACGTTGCTCGTCTAATGTTTGAGGTTCTACAGGTGCTTTCTCCTCAACTTCTTCTTCAACTTTTACAGTTGGTTCTTCTTCAGCTTTAATAGGAACTTCGTCTGTTATTTCAGAAATCGATTCAATCTTCTCCTCAGTTAAAGCCATTTGAGAAAGATTCAATGCTCTATCAAGAAGACTTCCTCGAAAGCCCATACGTTCCAATACCTTTTCAAGAACATCAGTAAAACGTTTCCACATTGATCTACGTTCTACAGTTGAAACATCTTCTACATCAGCCAAGAAATTTTGGAAACCCCAGTTATTTAATGCTTCAGATAAGAAAACAGCAGGATCACTAAACAGTGGCAAAGACATTGCCATTTCTTCTGGCATATTCTCTCTAGCTGCAAATGCTTTTCCTGCTAGTTCCATCAACTCTTGAGTTTCACTCATTAGAGTTTCATCAGTTTTTAAACGTTCGTTGTAGTGTGCCTGGAGAACAGCAGATATTGCTATTGATTCAAAAGGAGTAGTTCCTCCTTGATATTCTGATCCTGAATGACGAACATCAATAACAATCTGCCCTTCATCGTTTACACTAATAGGAGTTTCTGCATTACGAGTTAATACAACTTCTCCTTCTGTAACACCTAGTTCTTGAAGCTTTAAGAAAATTTCTTTCTCCGGTTTTGTCAAGTACTTGTTACTTCTCAAAAGGTTTTTGATGAAGGTTTTAAGCTTGATAGGTTTATCCTCCTTGCCTTTACCAAACTTATCAATGTATGACTGAGAATTCCGATCGTCTGACTCTATTTTTTTACGTCCTTTGGCATATTGCTCAGAAGACATGATTTTCTTTCCTGTAAGATTTTCATATGACATTTCGGCAAACTTCTGAGCCAGTGCATATTCTTCAGGTGTAGCTTCTTTGTGAGTTTTAACATTGTAGATCTTTGATGGCATAATGCCTTTCTCCATCAAATCATCTAATTCATTCATATCAAACACTAAGTCGTGTTCTAATAACTGACTGATCAAACTATCAGAAAGATTTCTTTTTTCAGCAGCTTCTAATGACTTAAGAATATGTTGCCCTTTATTTGTTTCAATATCAGTAAGAACACTTTCAATACGGCTCAAATGATTCGAAGCAAGTTCTGGATCCATTAATGTTTGAGCATGCTTTTCGTAATACTTACGATCTTCAGTAAGACCTAAGTAGTCATAGAAATTCTCAAACTGCTTTTTATTCAATACTCGGTTTCCACCAATCTCATTTAAACTTTGATTTGTAAAGTTCATGTAATCATTAAATCCATTAAACATGTCATTGTAAATGGACTCCATTTGATCTTCAGGTGTATTCTCATCTGCTTTTTCAAACTTAACTAAAGCATCTCTATACGACTTTAATGACTCAAGTTTTCTTACAGCATCCGGATCAGTTTCAAGATTGTATTCTTTGTCTGATTTATGTTTGTCTTCCACTAGTTGAATCTCTTGAGAAACAGCCTTAGATGTAAGCAACATCGATACATCCGAAGCAGTCATATAATCCCCTTTTGTTAAAAGATTATTAATTCCCTCTAGACGTTCTTTTACTTCATAAATTTTATCCTCAGCATAAAGTCTTTCTGAACGTAAATTTTCAAAAGCTTTATATCTGATTCTACGTTTCATGTAATCATCAGCCTTTGGATCCATTGTCATATATGATTCTGGATTAACCTCTAACTGATGCTCATCATACTTTTGCTTATAGTTTCGAATACGATCAGCATACTTATCTACTTTCTGTAAAAAGTCTGTTTTAGTTTCTTCAGTAATATCTGTACGACCAGTAGCATCATTTAATTCATCAACAGAATAATTATGCATGCTTTTAAGGTGATCGATATACTCTTTATGTAGTCCGTGCTTTAAGACTAATTCTAAACCAAGACGAAATATCTCTCCTCGGTTATCTTCAAAGTATTTACGATTACCTTCTTCTGCAGCCTTGAGCATCTTTTCTTGAGCATCAATCTGCATGTAGATGTTTTTACCTTGCTCATCTAAAAAATTTCCAGACTCACGAAAGTATTCTGTAAGCACCTTAGCTTCTTCTTCTCGTTGTTTGAAACGTTTTTCTTCAGCAATACGTCCTTTCTCACTCCAGACATAATTCTTTTCACCAACGGTGTATTCACTAAGCATCTTTGTACCTATGTTTACAGGAGAAGCAAATACTCCCATAACAGCACCGGTAAAGAATGTTTCCCAAGAACTATCTCCTAGTGAATCATAAAGGTTGTTATAATAGTTACCTCTTGCCGTAAGATCACCTGTAGGTAAAAGATTTCCAAATCGATCTTCTTTAAAATTTACATATCGTTTTGCAGCACTTGAAATAATATCTTGACCAACTTCTTGGAAACCTTCCATTGATTGTTGAATCAATACCGGAACCGTCCCTCCAACAGTAAGAGAACTTACTTTTTGTTTAGCCCAATTCTTTACTGTTTTTGGTATAGCTGTAAGTGCAATATCTTTTGTACCACGTCCTGAAATATGGAAACCATTTGCCATATTGAACAACCTATTGGTACGAGTAAGACCTTTAAATAAACCGTTAAAGGTAATAGCATTTGACATATAAATAATCCCCATATTGGCAGCGTAAGCTTTACCATGAGCATCATCTGCCGATTGGATAATCTGTTGATGAATAGAGTCTGGCATCATTTCACCGGGGTTTCTTTTATGCCAATCATCCATTCGTTTTTGAAGAATTTCTTCTCGAACCATGTTAGCTTCAAGCTTTGACTCAGCATGAGTAACATAAATCATACGAGAATCTCTTGCTAAAGCACCGGAACCACCTAAAACCTTTTGAAGACCGTTTAAGTTCTCCATAGATCGTGCATCTCTAATCCAATCAGTTGTACCACCCAAAGGTCTAAAGTGTTTTCCAAATTCACCAATACCGTTTAATAAACGAGCATTCTCAATATTACGAAGCTTTTTAAATACGTTCACCGAATCTGTAACCTTGTCTATAGTTTTCAGTCCTTTTTGAAGATTATATGTTCCCCTACCAATAGCTGCACCCATTGTAGGTAATGTTCCTGGTGCAGCCAAACCTCCCGATAAAACAGTAGCACCTGCAAGAGCAAGTTCTTCAGCAGCAATAGCTCCAATAATACCAATAGTATATCCAGAAGACAACATAGCATTAGACCAGAATTGTGTAGCTCCTCCTCTAGTAGAGGAATAATCTGACATGATTCGTTCAAAGTCTTTATGGTTATCTTCTGCACCAAAAGCACCAAATCCAAACGTATCTGTGAAACCTACTCCAGCAAGTTTCCACATTCCGTCCCAAGCACGTTGAAAATCTACAGATGCAGATGTATTATCATTATAGTGCTTATTGTTATCACGAAATGGATTATACCCATGCTTTCCGTAGATATTAGAGCCATACGTCATGTATCGTCCTATATCTGGAGCACTAAAGTAATGAGTTTTACCTGCAGATAAAGGATTGACTTCTACAGTTGATTCCCTTAAGTAATCATTAAAATTCTTAGGCTCAGGAAGACCTTGAGCTTCTGGAGTATTATTTATTTCGTCAGCCATTATTGTACTCTTGAGTAATCTTGGTTATATCTTCTAATTGATTCTGCAGCTATAGCACGAGCATCTTTAATCATCATACGATCTGATTCACCAAGAATAATTTCACGATAAGTCTTTTTTCCTCCATTTACATTTGGATTTTGCTCAATATACTTAAGAACTTTATACGGGCCCTGCTTCACAACTTCAAAATCGTAAAGCATTGGTTTATTTGTCTTAGGATTTCTAATAACATTAGAGTCTAAAGAATTTAAATTCCAGCTTCCAGACAGATCAAATCCAAAATCAGGTGCATCATTGTATTCATAAGAACTAAACATTTCTTGGGAACCTTTTGCTAATTGAGCATCTGCATAAATTGTAATTCTTTTACCCTTCTTGTTTGTAAAAATATAACCTTTCCGACTTGGGTCATTGGTCATATTTGCATATTCTATTTTATAACGATCTTCAGCACTATTACTAAAGAAATCATCATATATTTTTTGAGCAGAAGAATATGCATCTTTATTTGTAAGCTCACCAAAGTCTTGAATATAATCGAAATCTCCGTCCTTAATTAAAACTCTTTTATCCTTTGCTTTTAAGGAAGACTCGACCATATCCATAATCACATTAGAGTTAAAATTCTTTTTGTTTAAGTCTGGAGCATTTACATTTACTCCGTCGACTTCTAAAATGTAGTTTCCATGCTGATTAAATCCTGCAACCATCGATGTCATTTCGAATACGTGATCAGCTTTTAAGTTATTGAATGACTGCCGATACTGACTTACCATATAATTGTACACCTTGAGCAAATCCTTGGTTGATTTGTTATAAGTATTTTTGGTATTGTAATATCCTTGCCCGACACTTCGTCCAGATAAAGCATCTACTAAGTTGTAAAAACTTTCATTGCCACTTTTAATCTTCTTTCGAATATTTTGAGCTTGATCCATATTTTTATTGTAAGAATCTAAAGAACTGAAATCTCTTACAGGATAATTGGCATTAACGTAACGATCTACGTTTTCACGAACACGATCAAGCTGTAACTTTCTTTCTTTTTTATCTCCTATAGATGCAATTTCCGGAAAGAATTGTAAAATATGTCTATCTTCAAGATTATAAACGTTTGCTGGTATATCGTTTAAAAATTCTTTAAATGTATTTATTCGAGATCCTCTATCAAGCATAAATGCATGAGCAATAGTTTTATACTGAGAACCTAATTCAAAAGAATTATCAGCAGCAATAGCATTATTACCAGAAGTGTCACTTATGATCGGAGCAAGTTCTCTATGTGCAGTTTCATAAACTTTAGAAATTTTACCACGTAGCTGTTCGTGGTTATCCATCCAATTACTTAAAGTGTTTTGATAGACCTCCATGTTTTTCTGTTTCTCTGCATCATTTTCTCCAGGATAATACTTGTAATCATCTTTACCAATGAATCCTTTCAGCTTGAATGCATTAAACATTCCAACACTTTGAGTTGATGATAAAGATCCTGCCATTTCTTCAAGGGCCTTACGATTATCAAACATCCATTTCTGTTTAGCTTTATAGGTAGTTAAACCATAAAAAGCTTTAAGAAGTTTCTTACCTTTTTCTGAAGTATACTTGTTAGATTGACCAGCACCTGCATTTGCAACTTCTTCTAACAAGAATGTTGTTACAGCATGAGCATTGCCAGAATTCTTTGCGTAATCTGATTTACTCCCCCCAAACATTGAATCAACAGCATCTTCTGATAAACCATTTGTAGAGTTTTTTATAAATGAAGTAACAGCCATCTTAGAAGTCATTGCCATTTCCGGTACAATATAGTTTTGAATTTCCAATACGTTACCGTAACCTTTTAACTTTTCCTCAGCAGTAATAGTTCCTGCTGATGATTCCCACCAAGCATCTGCTATTTGAGAACCATTCATTACATAAGCATTTCCGTATTTAATATAGTCCCATGCGCTATAGTCTTTTTTAACACTCTGGTCAATCGTACTTGGAAATCTATCACTTCTTTTAAAGTTGTCTGTTTTTTCATCATACTCTTCTTTAGAAACAAGGTTTCCCGTAGTAGGGTCAAATTGATAAAAAATATTTTTTTCTGGACGAATATCTGTAAACTTTCCTTTTTTCGAATCATACTTCTTGGTAAGACTATTTACAGCATTATTCATGTTTAAAGAAAACTTCTTTCCTAAGTTGTCAAACTTTTCGTATTCTTCTTCCGAAAGACCACCTATTGAAATTCTACCATCATCTCCTTTTTTAATCTCAGCTTTTTGAAGAATATCAGCAAAAGCATAAGTGTCTTTATGGAGAGTTTTCCAAAAACCTACAACTTGGCTGTCATCAAACTTATCTTTGTACTTACCAATAGCTTTTTCATAATCAAGATTAATTACTTTTTTAACTTGAGTAACATAATCGATTACACCAGATCCATCTGCATTTTTATCTTGATGATACAATGCTTCAAGCTTATCTTCTAACCCTGCATATTTCGATTCCATTACCGATAAGTTCGATTGAGGAATAGTACTTTTATGCTTTTGAACCAATTCTGGATGAGCTTCTCTATAGGAAGAGCTATTCTTTAAAAGACTTTTTTTTAATTCTTCAGCCGTAGGCATAGTTATTAGTTTAATCGTTATTGTTTAATAAAAATGTTGTTGCAGGATTACCTGTAAACGGAGGTGTTATTTGCCAAAAAGGTTTATTTCCTGTTGGACTAGAAAACAGTTGGCCTATTATACTTGTACTTGCCCATTCATATTCTGAAGCAGAAAGCATTGCTGATAAATTAGGATCATCTGCAATCATAGTAGCCCATTGTTCAAGCTGAGGATTATCATCATAATCGAGATAATTTTCACTAATAATCTTCACTTCATTTTGAGAAAGTACATCTTTGTGGAGTGTAAATTTTAAATCTTTTGAAGGTTCAGCATTACCTCTATTATAGTAATCGATAGCAGTCATAGCAGATTTATTGGCTTTTTTCTTAAGCTCAACTTTTTCTGCTTCTTTTAATGTTATGTAGTTATCAAGCTCTTGTTGAGCATCTTTTGGAATATTTTTTGCCCACTTTTCCAATCCTTCTTTTGTGATATTTGTATCTACGATAGTCCATTTAGCTTCGGTGTGCTGGGATTTTAAAGAAGAGAATGCTTCGTAATAAGGATTAAAATTTTCAACAGCAGCTTGACTTTGACTATATTGATTAGCTGCAATCTGTGCTTGTGCTCTAAACTCAGCTTCCTTATCCTTGTTCTTAATTAGTTCCAACTCCTTATCATGATCGAATCTTAACTTCTCAAGAGCTACATTGTAACTATGCTTTTGTGCAAGTACTGCATACTCGTCTGCCTTAAATTCTTGAGAGTAATCTTTAAAAGCAAGTATTTTTGCAGAATCTTCAATTTCATTATTAAGGGAGACTTGTGCTTGAACATTATCTAAATAATCACTAATGTTATTCATCGTGGTGAGATTATTCATACCTTTTTGAGCACGTTTAACCATGTCTGTGTACGACTTTAATCCTTCAGCACTTTGATATAGTTCCATAGTTTCAACCATTTCATCGTATTCCGGATCACCTTCTTGAATTCTACCTTCGGCAAGATCTTGCTGATAACCTTCAGCCAACTGTTTTAATTGCTCATAGTCATGGGTAACATCTTTATGCATTGACTCAAATTCTTTTTCAAGAACATCTCTTTTTTGCTCAACGTATCCAACAGCTGCTTCTTCGAGGGATTCATACTCACCATTTGCAACAGCATTGTAAGTCCAATCTTTACGTTGGTTATAAGCCATAACCTTAAACATATCATAAAACTTAGGATTCTTTGCATAAAGCTTATTGAACATCATCACCATAGGATTAACAGCTTGGCCACCATTTTTGGTAGTTACTCTATACTTACCACCTTCAGCAAAAGATGTAGTTTGCATATTAAAACCACCCATTTCTTTAAGATCATCTAAGGCTTGTGCAATTACATTGTTATAAGGAATATACTCTACATCAGCAAATCTCATTGATTCATCTCGATTGGAATTTTTAAACTCCTCTCGTTTGTATTGCATGTACTTAACACCATCTTCCCAATACTGACCACCACACTCATCAGGATCAACACAATTACGAAAACCTTCGGCACGTTGCATTTCTTCTTGAAAGTTCTTAGTCCACACCATATCCTTAACTAAAGGTTTGTTAGTGTAGATTTGCTTAAATACATTCTGAGCCTTTGATACATTTGAACTTTTGGATAAATCCATACCGGCAATTTTATGGAGATCCTGGCCTATAAGTTTGAAAAATTCTTCACGAGCAAGAACATTATCTTCACGAGTCAATCCTGCATTTAGGATTGTACCATACATCTTACTCAATTTAGAATGAGCTTGATCATACTGAGACTGTCCCGTTGTTAATACTTGAGCATTAAACTGCATCAAATCATCAGGAGGCCTAATTGCCATCAGTTGATCTTGTACTCCTCTTTCGAACGTTGCCATTTGTTATTGTTTTATCAAATGTATTAATTTACTATTAAACATTTTTTGTTTAATCTCTGTAATTGTTGGGGTTATATTCTTCATCAGTGCTTTGTACTTGGTACTTTCCAGAAAACTCAGCCATAGCTAATTTAACTGCTGCATCATCTGACATGCTAGGATGCTTACGTTTAAGTTCGGCATATCGATCGTCAACTGTTTTAGTTTCAGTTGTGTCTGGAGAAAAGTCTTTTCCTTTAACAAATACTCTAAGACCTGTATTCGGATCAATTCGATATTGCTCACCAATAGACATCTCAAGATTTCTACGTTTAGCACGTTCTTGGTGCATAGCAATTTCTTGTTCTGCAATTTGATTATCTGCAGCTTGATAAGCATTAGCAAAATTCTGCTTTAGAGTAGTGACTTTACTATGGTGTCCTTCAATTGCTCTAGCCAATTTATCAGCAGATATATTTGCAATCTGAGTATTAACCAGTCTCTCACTGTTGTAAGCATTTACATTCTTGTCTGCATACTGACCAATAACATTAGCTAGTAATTGAAACTGTTCCCCTGCTACTTGATTAGCCAACTGTTGTTGTGGTGCAGCAAACATTCCTCTTTGTTGACCTTGAGTAGCAGATGCAGATTGAATAGCTGCAATTGCTTGGTCTGGATTGTAGTATGCTTGATCAGTATAGAACGTATCAGATACAGCAGAAAGTGGACGTAGATAAGGAATGTTAGCCTTTTGCTTTACAGCTTGACTCAAAGCCCTTTTGTTTTCCCAACGGTATCTCATATCCTCTGGAGCTTCTTGTCCTTCTGGCATATTCTGAACGTTCCACTTGTATGGATCATCTAACTTTCTTGGGTCAGGCTTAATTGTTTTTACAACTGTTTTGTCAGAAAGCTCTGGAGCATTTGGGTCCAATTGACGTACTCCGAAATATCCATCAACAAAAGCATCCTTAAGTTGCTCGAGAACTTTAGGATCATTTAATTGAGCTCTTGTAAACCTACCTTGTTTAGTTAATTTAGCAAGTTCTGGATTGTTTAATCCTTTAGCAGTTAATCCATAGGTCAACCACATATTTTTAATTGCATCTGGGTTATTCTTTAACGACCAATCATAAATACGTGATTGTGCATCTTTTTCAGATAAAGCGGAAATATCTGCACCTAATACAGATTTCCATTTATTTGAATATGTTGGCAAGTCTTCTTCTCTAGCTTCATAATAATTAAGCTTACCTGTTGGAGTATACCTACCATCTTTAGATGCATGACTGTAAACATTAATGGGAACTTTATCTCCAGTTGGATCATCTTTAGTCGGACCAGGTTTATTCTTTTCATCATCTGTTTCGTTTCCGTCTAGATACATCGGAATTGAATCAAACTTAACTTGACCACCACGTTTCAGTGGAGGGTTTTCTGGATTGTCTGCAAGATTTGACTCTTCTGCAGAACCTAATAGTTGATCATAAGATAAACCTGTACGTTCCATTAAAGGCTCAAAGTGTTTTGAATGTTCCTCTTGAGAACCTTTCTTTTTTTCATGGAACTGTTGTAGTGTAAAAGCCAAACTCAATTTAAAGTTTGCATCTTCTAAACTCTTATCCAAAGAGGTATTAGAAATCTTATCGTTAGTAGGATCTTCTTTCTTTTTAATTAGTTCAGCGGTGTCCCATTTCTTTGCTATATCAGCAAACGTCTTTGGTTTCTTACCGTTAAATCCTAGAATCTGTAAAAGGGTTGGATCAGAAAGTTTTAAGTTATCAGAATACACAGCACTTCCTTCAGGTAAATTTTCTGGAGTACCTCCTTGGGAATGTTTTTTACCACCAACTAATGCAGTAATCTTATGGTTCGTTGACGGATCGGTTCCAACTACTACTTCATCCTTTTCCACCTCAACGTTTGCATCCTCTCTTGGAACACCGTTAAGAACTTCCATTCCCTTTTTTCCTTTATTTGGCTTATTCATTCCCATATTATAGTCTTGAAATATCGTAACCTAATGAGGCAAGTTCATCTAACTCATCTTGAGTAAATGATACATCACCAACTAATCCTCCAGATTGCATGTACTTCATGCCTTGGCCCGGTATCATGTCTTGATAGAAGTTTCTATTTTGATATGAACCAAACACTTCAGGGTCAGTTCCCGTGCCAGGCATAACTTTACCTCCTATGTCCGACGGAATAAAACGTCCTTCTTGATCATAGAAACCACGTGCACCAGAACCCGGCTCATATACCTGCTGAGTATTATCAGTACTTCTCATGTCAGTAGCATCCCAAGATGGTGTGTTTAAACGTGCTGCAGTAAGTTTTGGATTATGCTTTTGAGCAAAACTATAAAGTCCTTCATAAAATTGATTTCCGTCAAAGCTACGTTTAGCCTTTAAGTCAACACCCATTTCTGCTTGAAACAATGCAGACTGAGGACCTTTTGTAAACTTCATCTTATCAAAATCCCAAATTAATCCACCTGGATTTGAACGAGTAACTCCACCATGTTGCTTTTTAGGAATATTTTCAAACTTACGACGATTTCTTTTTTGCCAACGTTCAGCTTTTGCTTCAGAAGAAATGTATTCTTCTTGACCTGTTCTCGGGTTAACTTCTAGAATGTTTCCGGTGCCCGGATAATCTTGCATTCCAACAGATGAATCTTGTGTTACAGGAACTTCAACTTCTGAATGAGAAAGACCTTGATTGAAAGCTTCTTCTAAAGACATTGTTCTTACGGTACCGTCTTCATCGGTAACTTGAGCCATAGTTTTAGTAGCACCTTGAGCAGAACCTTCTTCTTTAGGTTCTCCAGTAATTGGATCCCATGTAATACGAATCTTATCCTTACGTAAGAAACGAGGAATGTAATCTATGTTAGCACCATACATTTGCGGATTAGACATAACTTGAGCAAGTTGTGCATTTAATTGCGGAACTCTTTGTCCTTTTAAACCACCGATTCCTGTCATTTTATAACCACCAGAACCAGGTGCACCAAATGCACCAATCATTTGTCCCATCGGTCTTTTGTCAAATGTCTGTTGCCAAGGATATGTTTGTGGCATTCCTGGCCCCCATCCCTGATAATAATGTTGAGGTTGTCCATAATAAGGATTTGGAGCACCCATAAAACCTTGTCCAATTGGAGTCCACTCTTGTCCATTCCAAACAGAATTACCATAAACAGTTCCTATTGGAACGTTTGTATTTGTATTGTTGGTATCTGTAGATTCATCTGCAGAATCATCCGTTTTATCTTTCGTCATTTTATCTGAATGATAAGATCTCGTGATATCAGCAAATAAACCTGCATCAATCTTACCGGAATTATATTCAGCTAATAAATCCTCATATGAAGTATCGGCATAACCATCAACAATAACTTTACGTTCTGCATTATAAGCTTCTTGAGCTTTTAATTCTTCATCAGACATTCCACCTTGAGCTTTAGGTAACTCATCAAACAATTCCATAACCTGATCGTATCGTTTGTTTACTAAGCCCATCTTGTGATTCTTAGCAACCCAATTCGAAATTGTACCAGCAAGATTCTGTACTAATGCTTCTGTAGAAGATGTATCAAGTTCAGTAGTTTGTCCACCACCCTTAAACTTTTTCATCATTTGTTTCCTTACCTCTTTAAAGTCGGCTTTGTTAGGAGAAACAAAAGAGCCGGGATTACTTGTAGTAACACCACCATGAAACATCATTGGTTGTTGAGACTGTCCTTGTCCACCACCTTGAGATTCTTGAACAGTCTGAACCATTTGTTGCATCATTTGCTGCTGTTCCTCTGGAGAAGCACCTTGTAACTGCTCCATGATTTGATTAGGATCAACACCTTGAATTTGAGCAAACATCTGAATCAACTGCATTATCTGCTCTTGTTGTTCAGCTTCACCACCATCTTGCATCATAGGTTGACCTTCTGGAGTAGCTTCTTGACCTTGAGGCTGACCACCTTGCATTTGTTGCATCACACCTTCAATAAGAGGTTGCACTTGTTCTTGTGGCATACCTAATTGAACCATTACTTGCATAATAGCTTCTGGAGGTACACCCCCTTGAAGTAATTGAGCCACAACCTGTTCGGGTGCAGCTCCTTGTTGCATCATTTGTTGAACTTGCTGTGCAAGTTGTTGCATTTGATCACCACCACCACCTTGAGGTTGTCCTTGAGGTTGTTGCATCTCCATACCTTCTTGTGCTTTTGGCATGTAAACTTTTACTTTCTTTTTCTTCATAATACAAGGTCTGTATATACAATATACTGAATTTCTATCAGTAATGTTAACTATAAAATGTTTAGTACTCTATTACGATTGCCCCACCAGCTCTAAGCTTTTGGATTTCATCATCGGTTAATTCCATAACCTCTCCACCAAATTTGTGTGATCCTTTTACAAACTCAGTTTCATTTATTGTTGGTTGAGTAAATTGAGATCGTCTTTCTAAACTTTCTGCTTCTCTTTGTTCTGCTGCAAGAAACTCAGCTTCTTTTGCTTTTTGTTTTGCTACAGCAGCTTTCATCTTGTCCTTTTTTAAAGGTAAAGTGTAGTTAGCTCCAATATTAAATTGTGGTGCAAATTCAACCTTACCGGAGCTAGACTTTTCTTCTGAAAGCATTTTACCCAAAGAAGGGCTTCCTGCTATTCCAGCAAAAGCTTCAAACTTACCACCTCCTAAATCTTTTTGATAACGAGCATTCAATCCATATTGCAATCCAATATTAGATGCTAAATCATTTTGATCCATTGATTGTTCAGAAGCTTTAGATTGTGCAAAAACACCACCGTAAGGTGTGATGTCTACTTTGCCTTTATATCGATCATCTAACAAATGAATATCGGCACCACCTTTGAAATCAAAATAAGTACCTCTTGTTTTGTCATAACCAACAGTATTATCTGCAAATGTAAAAGCAGGGAAGTTTCTATTTTCACTTCCGAATCTATGTCCTGCAGAAATACCTAATCCAAAATCACCACCGTAAATATCTCCAGAAAGATTATGCATTGTAGATCTATCTCTTTGACCTCTGAAAGATTTATCGTAAGCTAGCTTGCCCATAAATCCATAACGTGAGTCATATGCAGGTCCCAATGAAACTGTTCCACCTTTTTGCATCAAAGGGTATTCATCTACATATTCGGAATTAGTAAACGAATATTCACCATCTGGCATCATCATTTGAGTTTCACCTGTACTACCTACACCTACTACTGGATAATTTACACCCTTCATTGTAATACGATCACTTTGAATTCTAGTGTTTTTTCCAGGATGAGCCCACTGACCATTTGGATCAACAATCATTCCTCCATCTTGAAATCTATATTGTCCCCAAGGATACTCTCCTGTCTCAGCATACTTTTCCATTTGACGTTTCAAACGACCTTTATTTATACCGGGTTGAGATAATTGACGAGGTTTATCACTTTTAGCATAACCATAAACTTCAGGATCCAAATACCCTTTTTCTCCTTCAACAAACCAATAGTTAAATCCTTCTGGAAGTTCATCTTCTTCCTTATTGGGAAGCACATCAAATTGAGGTTGCCCTTTAGCAACCACATCTACTTGAGGACGACCTGTAGATTGTGCAACTGCTCCTGCTCTTTCTTCTGGAGTCATATTACGACCATACTCTTTATAGAACTCGGCATCGGCTACAAAAGAATCAAGAGTAGGATATTTTTCTTTATCTACATTTTCATATGCTTGTTCATAGCTAGGAGTAGATAGTTTAGTCAAAGTTTTTGTAAAAGTAGGTTCTGCTGTAGATTTCCAAGTATCTCCATCATACATAGGAACCTTTAATACTTTAGTTCCTCCTTGCTCACTAGGTAATGTAACAGATGCATAACGGTAAGGCTTTGGTTGACCTAATGCTAAAAAAGAATTAACCGTAGGATTATCCCCAGTCCAATAGTTATCATATTCTTTAAAAGCTTTTTCGTAAGTCATACCCTTTTGTTTAGCAAATGCTAATAAATCAGAGCCTGATTGTTTAAGTTGCTTTTTCCATTTAGTTTCATCACCGTTACCAAACTTTGGTAATTCTCCTCCATTTTGCATCTTGTGAACTTTACCACCACATTTCATTTTATGCAATGCATCAGCCATAACTTTTCCATCTGGCATCTCATGATATCCTTTAGGTATAGGTCTTGCATTTGGATTTTGAAACATAGCAGGACGAGTAGCTTTTTTAATAGCTTCGTTCAATGCACTTTTATTACCCTTTGAATGAAAGGATAATCCTGATGTATGATATTTGTCCCAATTTAAACTCATTATCTAGGGGAGTTTTGAAGTTTAGTATTCGATAAAATTAAGATCATTTTCTTGTTTCCACAAACAGTTCTACGAAGAAGTACAAGATTATTATTGTGTCTAAATTTCTTGCGTTGAAATTCTGATTTTTGATAATCTATATTCAGGGGATTTAAATTTCGAATGTAACCATTCGGTTCTGTTTCCCATATTGTTTCGTTTGTCAATGTAAATTCACCACGATCTCTAGTAATATCCCAAAACTGATTGAACCTATACTTTTGCTCCACCTTAGAGTAGAGTATGTCTATTTGATTCAATCCAACGATTGGGTATTGAACTAACTCGGATACATTATTGTAAGGAGTTAAATTCAATCGTAATAATCCAGACACTTGTTCTGAATTGTAAATTATAACTTCATCAAAATTGAAGTCAAGATTATGGAATCTATCTCTACAATTTTCAGCATATTCAAATACTTGTAAGAAGTATTCAATACTACGAAGTGTTGTAACAGCAGGAAGGTTGTCCAATTGGAATTCAATTTCAAAAGGATAATCTACGTTGTAGTAGTTACAATAAAGATCACATCTTCTATTATGTTCCCAAATGCTTCCACCATTTGTTGTAAAGAATGAATTAGGTCCCCCCATCATTAATCCCGGATGCCAATCGTGCCAAGAAAGTTCTTCACGATTTTTTGGATCATAACTAATAGTCCAAGATGCATCATCGAAGTATTGAGGATCTCCTGTTTGAACTCTTGTTATTCCATCTATAAGGAATTCTCCATCTCCAATATATTCCATCATACTTAAGTATTCTGGTTTTGCTCGGAAATCACGTTTTGCAAAGTAAACTATACTCCATTCATTATCATATGTTGCTTGACAACCAATGCCGGCCACAGGATTATCTAAGATATCGTAGTCTGGAAAATCAATTAATAGTTGATACGGCAAGTACTGATTAAACCAATACTGATTATTCTTTAGGGTAATCTCTTTTAATCCACCAGAACTCATAAATGCTTTACCTTGATCTTGGCTTAAATAAAATAAGCCTGCAGGAGTATTTACAGCACCTCTCCTACTCTGACAAGAACCATACTCAAATTCTTCATCGGAATTATCCATACTTTGCATCTGTCTTGCAAATAATCCACCATCTCCTACAGTAATAGAAGTTCCACTCTTAAGTTGAAGTTCATCAACACCTGGATATAATCCTGGAGCTTCGTTCTCAAACAATAACATTATACCTGTAGATCGTACAGCCTTAATAGCAGTAACCTTGCTTGTAAAGTCTTTGTAATTATTTGCTAGGAATACTTTCCAATTATCAGCTTTTAACTGAGTCTGTTGAGGTAAGGAGTAAGTTAATCTTAAAGGGTAATCCGTGTAACAGGTTTCTGCTTTAAGTGGTGAGTAATCTCTATCTTGTACTGTACCCCAATTCAATTTAGAAAATGGCATACGACTTACAGATAAACCACGGTCTAACTTGTAAAGGTTTCCTGCCTTAATGATTCCAGAATCAAACATTTGTTCTAAATCCCTAAGAGCATCCCAATGACGAGTAGCTACTGCTCCATCGTGATCACGTAAATCAATATTCAACTCAGACTCCACAAAGAAATCTCTTACACTTGAATGAAATAGATACATCCATACATTTCTAAGAGTGAGGAATCCTGTTCCAGAACCAGCTCTATCAAAACAATGTAAGTCCGAAGGAGTAACAATTCCTTGGAAAAAATCAGTCGGGTTTAAACTACTAAAGAAGTCAGTGAATGCTTGATTGAAACTATTAAAGAAATCCATTGTATCAAATGGGTCCGTGTTCATCCAGAACGCTGTATGCTGAACTGTATCGTAATTATGATAATTCCATTCTGCAAAATCTGGCTGATCATATAACCATTGAGTGAAATGAAAGAATGTATTCTTTTCTTGATATCTTCCGATATAAGTATCACCACCAAAAATAGTCCCCGAACTTGTGTTACTTAAATCAATTACACACTGACTTGCAACAAGTTGACGAATA
>Ga0307379_10004443_pt1 | contig 19995 bp, 17 predicted proteins | sample UN2MG_FD_202237 | JGI IMG/M metagenome (GOLD analysis project Ga0307379, IMG submission 202237) | Soil microbial communities from Risofladan, Vaasa, Finland - UN-2 | ecosystem: Environmental > Terrestrial > Soil > Coastal area > Acid sulfate soil | place: Finland: Risofladan, Vaasa | collected... | reverse complement strand
CTTCAAGGATATAGAACAGTTGTCGATCTTCAGGATCAAGCACGTTGTCAATGACTCGGTCGTCAAACCCGAAAATATCCATGACGAACCCTGCGTCTCGTCGCGCTTCCTCAATATCGATGCCAACACGATTCGCAATAGCTTTTGATAAATCATCCAGTGTGATAATCGTCATAAAAATACCTTCTATTACCTTTTCATAGTTTCTTAAATCGCTTCCTACCTTTGACCTTCTGAATTAATTCGCAATATATCTGTACGGACCTCCTATATATACTTTTCTTTATTTAGTGGGGTTTTTTTCTTTTTTGGGGTCAAAAATAGAAAAATAGAAGTGTTTAAGCTAAAATAGAGGGTCCTTGATACTATTTGGTGGTGTGTGAATGGAGTCTTCCCTTCAGAAACGGTTATTACAGAGACTAGTAGGCCTTGAAAGAAAGAAACTATCTACGTTTCATGTCGTGCTGCTTCCTGATTTCTTTGTAGATCATTTCGTATTCTTCGATACGGTTGAAAAGACATGTAATAGTATAAAAACCATTGCTGCACAAGGAGGAGGGAACATCCCCGGGGTTACCCAACGGATCCATCAAGGAGGAAACGCGGCCAATACTGCCCTGGGGCTCGCTCGACTTGGTATGAGTACTCATTTGATTTGTCAAACCGATCCCTTTGGCATGCACCTTCTCCAGTATTTCTTAGGAAAAAACGGTGTGGATCTGTCCGGGGTAAAGACCGATGGGAAGGTTGCAATCACGACTGCCCTTGAGTTTCGGGAACATTGTTCTAACATCATGATTGGAGATCCTGGGTCGGCTGCTACCTTTTCCTTTGAGCGGTTAAATGATCATGATCACGAGCTTATCGCATCTGCAAATCTTGTGGGAGTTACAGATTGGAATCTGAATCGATTCGGCACTGATCTTGCTTGGAAGGTCTTTGAGAGGGCAAGAAAATATAACGTAAGGACGTTCTTTGACTCTAGTGACCCATCCCCCAGAACTCATGATATTCCTGAGATGATTCAGAAGGTTCTAATGAATCCTAATTTGGATATTTTTGGACTGAATGAAAATGAACTACGGTATTACAGCAATAACACTTGTAAAACACAAGCAGAAATGATTTCTGCAATAAAATCATTGAAAAAGAAAATACCAGCACGCATTGATTTCCATACAGCCCTGTTTTCTAGTTCGGTCCAACGAACAGTTACGGTCATACCATCAATCTCCCTTAGGACAGTGTACCGGTCCACCGGTGCAGGTGATGCGTGGAACGCAGCGAATATCTTTGCAGATCTTCTTGGATTTGCAGATGACGAACGATTGTTGTTTGCAAACATATTTGCTGGAGTATACATTTCATCACCGGATATCCTTCATCCAACGATTGACACGGTCATTAATTTTATGAAAAATAACTTATAAATTAAAAATTATTCTGATATTTTCTATAAGAATCGGAGAAAATTATAGGAAGGTTTTTATACAAAATATATTAATTCTATAAAAAAATTTATATACTATCTCTCCTTATCAACTTCAGAATGGGGGAGGCAAAAATTTTTTTAATCTCTCCTCACCACCTTCAAACTTCCCCATTCTCTCCTTATTCTCTAGGAGAACAAAAGTTTCTCTACTTTTTTAGCGACAATCTTCCGATATTTTTCATCAGTGATTATCATCAATGACCAATCAGGAGCGATGCGTGAACGAATCGCTTTCGCAATTGGAGTAAAATCATCCAAACTCTTTATTTTATTACGATCGATAACCTGAATATCCGTGTTATTAATCCGTGGCTCAGCTCGTAACAACTCCGGTTGTGGGAGATCAATAATAATATGACCTTTTGGGATACCAAATACGTCCTCCAACTCGTGTTCTTTTTGTCGTCGGTTTGATACATCCCCAAGTAGCTTAACGACCTTCATTTCTTCTTTATGTAAATCTAGCAATGAAACCGCATAAGCCTGCTTGAAGAGATCACGATATTTCAGACGCGTGATAATCTCCTGTTGAAATCGACCCATTGTTTTCAGAGAAACCATGATCTCAGCGTCGGTCATCCGAAAAAACTCAAACGGCTCTGCATCAGGTATTTCTTCGAGCGCCTTTGACAACATAAGTTCCGGGATCCGCACGGTTTTATGGAAATACACCGATGAATACATTAACGCACGTGCCATAAGGATGTTCTCAACGACGCTGACCCCTTTGCGCATCATCGTTAAATTTCCTTTATAGATCATCATGGTTCTTAAGAGACGTTGGAGGTCGATCATTCCATACGCGACACCTGTATAATAGGCATCACGCATGAGGTAATCTAATTGATCGACATCAATGGTGCTGTTCAATAGCTGACTTAGGTATGATTTTTTCGATAGTTTTCCCCTGATGATATCTACGATTTCCTTTTTATTCACATGATGTTTGTCAAGGATCTCATGAACGGATGGTGCGGAAATGAACTGTTTTTCTTTTTCATCAAGAACATCGTACTCTCCGAGAATCAGTTTCTCTGTAAGATCAACGTGGTCAACACCAAAACGTTGTATCAGAATCGATTCTAAGGTATGCGAGAACGGGCCATGACCAATATCATGCAATTGTGCAGCACAGGTCAATAATTTTTTTTCCCGTTCTTTCAAAGCAAGGATATCAGCAATCTGAGACGCAATCATAGAACACCCCAGAGAATGCTCAAACCGGGTATGATGCGCACCAGGAAAAACAAGGTGGGCAAATCCGAGTTGCTTAATGTTATGGAGGCGTTGCACCTCAGGGGTTTCAAGGAGATCAACCAGACATCCAGTAATTTTAATATCACCATGTATCGGATCCCTGACGATTTTATGATTTTCAACCATGTGCTTTCTAGTGCTGAAAAAGAAAAAGAGTTGAAATAGTTTTGTTACTCAGAAACACCGCGCAGGGTAAACTTTAAAACAAACCCAATCATTTGGAATCTTACTAATTAAAGGGAAATAAACATTTGTTCATGAGGTATTCTCATTACAAAACCTATCTTATTCTCCTTAGAACAATGCATCAAATGCCAGGAAACAAAAGAGTTACTCATAGGGAGAGATGATGTTGATATCGTTACCTTTCCCCATGATCTGAATCAATGGCGTGAGGAGGATTTTACACTAGCGAAATCCTATAACGTGTTTGAGGATCTTCAGAAAACCGCACCTGTTCTCTGGCTTGATGGAGAAAAAAAAATAGGATATCTGAGAATACGAAAGTGGCTCCAAGACGTACAAAAATAAAACGCTTTTTCTCCCTTTTTCATCCAAATATTAATTAGGGGATACTGCTATTCGAAAACAAATGGATGATCTTGAGATAATCAAAAAGAAAAAACTTGAGCAACTAAAGAAACAATATATGAACGGAGGTAAAAACATGGAAAAAAAATGGCCAGATACCCCAATCCATCTTCTTGATGCTGATATAGATGAAACATTAAAGAAATATCCGACAATCGTAATTGATTGTTGGGCACCCTGGTGCGGTCCCTGCCGGATGATTGGGCCGATTATCGAAGAGCTTGCAAAGGAGATTCAAGGAAAAATCGTCTTCGGGAAGCTTAATGTTGATGAAAATCCGCAAACGTCGATGAAGTACCGCATCATGAGCATCCCGACCTTGTTGGTCTTTAAGAATGGTTCGCTCGTTGACCAGTTTGTTGGTGCTATGCCTAAAGAAATGCTGTTACAGAAATTAAAGAAATACCACTAACATTCTTTGATACGAATGAACAAAGTATCTCCTTTTTTTGTTGTTTTTCTCCTCATCCTTCTAACCTTCTTTTCTGGTTGTACAGAAGATAAGACAACCAGCCCTGGTGATGATTTCAGCTTTACCACCTTAGATGGGGAAACGAAATATCTTACTGATTACCGGGGAAAAGTCGTGATCTTGGATATGTGGGCAACGTGGTGTTCTCCCTGTCAGATTCAAATGCTGGAATTAAGGAAAATATATGAGAACTATAGTAAGAACGACGTAGAAATCCTCTCAATAGATATTGACCAGCGAGAAACCGCTCAACAAATACATAGTTTTTTGCAGAGCTTTCAAGACTACGGGTATGACTTGACTTGGGTTTTTGGAATAGATGGGGGCTCTATCTGGGAAACCTATCAGGTTGGAGATGGTGGCATCCCTGCTATCTGTATTTTTGATAGAGAGGGGATTCTTGTGTTCTCTCATGAGGGTTTAGCTGTCTATGATGAGATTCCCCCTGGCTATCCTGTGGATCTTACGAAACTTGCTCCGGTTCTTAATAACATCATTTAAAAAGAGATCGTAAAATAATAGATTGCATGGGAATGTATCATCCGGAAAAAAGGAAATATTTATTACTCCCACGTGAGTTATGAACATAACGAAAGTAATTCATCAAGGATTGATGAAGTGCTTTAAAATTAAAATATTGAAGGGAGATTTGATTCATATGAAGAACGGACGAAAATTGATGTTGTGTATCTTTGTAGTCAGTATGTTAGGAGCTACTGTTGGACAAGCAATCGCTTTGGAACCCAAAGTTGAGACCGTGAGTCTTAATCCATCAAATCCAACGGTGCAATCGACAGTGACTGTGACTGCAACGATTTCCGGGGATGATATTGAAGCAGTTCATTTCACCTACAAAGAATGTGACCCGGAGATTTGTAAGTTTACGAAGAACATCTCACTGATAGAAACATCTGGGGGGATCTACGAGGCAACCTTCACTCTTACTTATGATAAGGCGACCTATATAACCTACTATTTTAACATTCAGAGTGCAGGGGGTTGGACAAAAACAGATGATGTTGACGTCACTCTTCTGCCCAAGCAAAATGGCGATTCTAATGGCAACGGAGATAATAAGACACCTGGTTTTGAGCTTGTGGTTGTTCTGGCTGCTGTTGGCATCCTTATGATATTGTTTGGTAAAAAGAGATACATATGAAGTTGCAAATAAAACGGCTAATCTCCCAAGTCATGCTTTTTTTTTCTGCGAATCTCGGGTATCAAGGGCTGCCTGGTCTTAAGACCGGGTTTTGCTATCCCTTTTTTTACTGTCAGGCGTGCCCCACAGCGACCTCTGCGTGTCCGTTACGGGCTCTTGAGCAGAGTGTCAATAAAGAGAGCTTCACCTGGAGGCTCTTTTTCTATCCCTTGCTGATTATTGGATTTCTTGGTATTTTGACGGGTCGGGCGGTATGTGCCTGGGCATGTCCCATCGGGTTGCTTCAGAGAGGGACAGGGCGTGTGGCAAGAAAAGTTAAAAAATCACCCTTCGCACGTAAACTCGGTCAGCATAAAGCTGAGAAATATTTCCGTTATACGAAATATATCCTTCTTATTAGTTTAGTTTTTGTGACCTCGTATCTCATTGGTTTTATCTTCACCGATATCTGTCCAGTCGGATTTCTCACAGGTACGATTCCTACACTTATTCTGAATCCGGGAAAATATATCCCGAATTATTTCTTTGCTGCAGCTCTTGTTATCTTCATCTTGTTTGTTTTACTAATCTTTCTTGTTGAACGTGGATGGTGTCGGTATTTCTGCCCTGTTGGTGCGCTTCTTGGCCCTTTCAATAAAATCAGTTTTTTACACATTTCAGTGAATACAAAAGGTTGTAAACATTGTAACGTCTGCTCTTACCAATGCCCGATGGGTATAGATGTACCAAATATGCATCGGGATCCTGAGTGCATCCTGTGTGGGAAATGCGTGACAGCCTGTCCGGAAAAGATAATCACCTTTGAGAGGAGATAACCATGAAGAAGATGTTTGCTGTTCAGGTCGCTGCTATTCTCATTGTCTCTGGCGCACTTGCAGGGATGTTTGCGTTCACGCCTGCCTATTTTGAGGTGCGTAATGGTATCGTGCTTGTCCTCTGTTTAAGTTGTTTGAAGCTTGAACCTAAAGCAATATCTGAGTTTACGTTTGAGACCGTCGATGGTGATCCTCATCCTGAGTTTATCTTGGAGAATCTCAGCAAGGGACCGGTTGTTCTCTTTTACAGTGGTGATGCGTGCGCAGCATGTGATGTGATGTATCCGGTTATAAAGGAGTTACTTTCTGTTGAGTTCAGCAAACAAGACATGTTCTTTGACCGCGTGATGTTCGAAGGCACTCAAATATCGTATATATATATTAATATACATCATACCATCGATGAATTAAGGAACTCTCAGAAAATCTATGATAAAGATGCAATCGGGGGAATACCAATGTTTACTATCGTTACACTTGGGTACGAAAAAGGAATAGTCCGACCGAAGTACACCTCCTTGTACGGCACCTTAGTCTCACTTGGGTATAACACAGACACAGAACGGGTGGCATTTCTTCAGGAGATCTTAAGAGATAGCATCAATATGTATAATGATAACAAGGCAGGCTACTCTCATCACGAATAAAAAATAAAAAAAAAGGGAAAAGGGAAAAAAAATTTAAATCTCACCAGTTAATATTTTCTGTCTGAGAATCTCGAACTGTGCTCGTGTTAATGTGCACACGTTTGTTTTTTCGCCAATGATTACCTTATCGCTCTGAACATCCACAACAGGACATTTCGGAGGGACGCAAACTTCTCCAACGCATAGTGTTATTTTCATAGTATACCTCCAATTTTACAATTGTTAATTATTTATCAGCTTCTATTTTATATATCTTTTGGTCAATATTTTAGGCATACCCAGTAATGTTTAGTTTAGTTCTATCAACTTTTGAGATAATTCGAGGTTTTTGCCTATCAATGGTATCAACTTCTTTTATTTCTATTTCAACCTCACTGCCTAATTTTTCTTTAAAATTTCTTATTAAAAAAGAAAATAATTCCTCAGTAGATGGACCGACATTTCTGAGCTTTTCATCAATTACTACCTTAATTTCTATTTTTGTTAAACTGTGCTGGATGACTCTCACATCTTTTAACTTATTTGTTTTCAACTCATATAAGATTTTACCAAAAATCTCCCCAAAAGAAGAAGGCAATAATATTTTACCATCTATCGAATAGAGAGAGATATCCTCCCGACCATAAATTTTATCAATTAAAATACCTGATAAACCACAATTACATTTTTCATAGAGTGGTGCAACGATATCATTCATCGCGGTATATCTGATAATAGGAGTACCATTACCAAACAGTTTTGTTAAAACCACCTTACCAGCTTCCCTCGATTTAACAGGTTCTCCGTCTTTTAAAAATTCAAGATATACATAATCAGACATTACATGATATTTTCCATATCTACACTGAAATGCAATTGGACCGGATTCTGTCGAGCCATATGATTCAAAAACTTGAGCATTGAATGTTTTTTCAATTAATCCCTTAAGAGCGGTATGAAGTGAACTACCTGTCGAGGCAATGATTCTTGGAGAAACATCCTTACCAAATCCCTTTTCTTTTAGGAGGGCTAAATGCCCAAGCATACCGGTGTAACCACCTAAAAAATCAGGTTTGAATTTATTGAGCCCTTCCAGTACTTTTTCAGGCGGATCATTCGTGTTTAGCCATTGGATATTTTTTAAAAAAAGGTTCGTACCAAATTGAGATTGTATCCCTCTAAAAATATAACCTGTTTCAGCAGTATGCGGGGCAAAATCACCAATAATCGTAATTTTATCTTTCCTCCAATTGATGTTATGTTCTCTTAGAAATCTGATATAACCGAAAAGACCGTTCATAATCTCAATCATATCGACATAAATAGAAAGTGATTTTCCCGTAGTTCCGGAGGTCGTTACTTCGATTAATTTACTTTTTTTTATTTTTGATGAAACTAATCCATCCGGATAGTAATTTTTAAAATCATATTTAGAGACGGTGGGAATCTTTTTAATATCTTCAATCCTCTTGATATCATCTGGATGAATCCCGGCATTTTTATACATCTGATGATAGAGAGGGACAGTATAAGCAAATTGGACCATCTTTCTAAAATTTTTATTTTGATATTGACGTAATTCTTCATCGTTAAACCTTCTTTGTCTATTGATATTAAATAAATAATTTTTCAGAACCTTTGATAAGAAAATCGGATTATAGAATGAATTCATAGTCCCTCAATTTTTAAAGACAATTACGATTACTTATATATACGTTCCTTATATTCCAAGAGAACAATGAAAATATTGGTGATAGAAAATTTTTGGCTTGGTGGTAAAAAACTAAGGTTTTATGAAAAACTGTTATTAAATACGTTTTCAATCCTTCCCTCATTATATGCGCGCCAATTAGCTGCTATCACACCAAAAAAACATTCTGTAAAAATCGTAAATGAACGATATTCCAGCATCGATTTTAATGAAGATTACGATATTGTTCTAATAAATTTTAATTTTTCTAGTGTTACTCGAGCCTTTGACATAGCTGATATTTTTAAACAGAAAAACATCCCGGTCGTATTAAGCGGTTGGTATCCCTCCATTTTTCCTAACGATGCCAAAAACCATTCAGATAGCATATTAATCGGAAAAAATGAAACCTGCTGGCTTGAACTTCTTAATGATTTTGAAAATGATAAACTCAGACCATTTTATGGACCAAAAAAATTCGACAAATCGGTTAACATTCCACCAACAAATGTTAAGATACCTGGTTTTTTAATGACAGGTGCCATCGAAGCAACAAGAGGATGTCCGTATATGTGCGAATTCTGTCCGGAGACAAATATTCCAGGCGGCTCACAATATTTTACCAGGCCAATTGATGATGTAGTTGATGAGATAAAATCAATACCACAAAAAACCATAATGTTCTATGACAACTCACTTACCGTAAACCCAACCTATACCAAATCCCTTTTTAAAAAAATGAAGGGCCTACGTAAAAAATTCTTCTGCAATGGAAACGTCGACGTCTTAGCTCATGATACAGACCTTGTTCGACTCTCTAAAGAAGCTGGTTGTATCGCTTGGCTCGTTGGGTTTGAATCCATCGATCAAAACACCATAGATTCCGTAGGCAAATCAACAAATAAGGTTGTTGAGTATGAACAAGCGATCCGAAATATTCATGATAATCATATGGTAGTTATTGGAGAATTTATCTTTGGATTTGACACCGATACAAAAGAGGTGTTCGAAAAAACTCTTACGATGATAAAAACCCTTGAAATAGATATCGCTGATTTCTCAATTCTCACTCCGTTCCCAAATACACCTCTTTTTAAAAAACTTGACAGCGTCGGTAGGATTCTAACAAAGGACTGGAGCATCTATGACCTCGGTCATGTTGTATTTATGCCAAATCATATGACGCCTGAGGAACTCCAAATTGGTATCCGATGGATGTACGATGCGTTCTATCAGTTACCATGTATTATTAAAAGATTGGTGCGAAGCCTTCGATGGGGTGTGTATCCTTTTTTTGTTATTTTCACACGAAACCTTGTTTCGATGATCGGTAGAAAACGGCTTTTAAAATAAAAAAGAATGATTTACATTCGTGCTTTGAATACTAAACTTGCTGATGTTGTCTTCCCAGTATCATCATACACAGTAACCGTAAGTGTATGCGTTCGTAAAAAAAATGATCTAAAGATTGAATCTTTAATAAATGAATATTCGTAAGGAGGTTCCGTATCGTTAGCCATGATTTTTCCATCAATTGAAAATTCAATTTTTACTACTGCAGAATCGTCAGTCGCGTTCACTGTAACTATTTTATTTCTCCCGAAAAGATACGTTTTATTATACAGTATTGTTTTAAGAATTGAAACATTCTCTAATGACTTAATGACGTGTTTTCTATGTATAATTTTATCGATTATCGATAGTGGTTTCCCATTCCAATAGGCATTCCCTTTTTTAGGGGAGGTAATCTCGAGTTGGGGCGGGAGATTCCCCTTCGGAACGATTTTTGTCGCGTTGGTCGCATCAGCGTAGTACGCATCAAACAGGTTCGCTGATGTATCAGAGGGATTTGCATACCCCTGATGCTTCTCTGAATTAAACACAACTCCGATAATCATCAGATTTTCATAATCATATGCTGAGATATCTTTTGTAACCGATAAAGTGATGCCCTTTTTCCCATCCACAGAAATATCCTTATTCGTTAGATATTCAAGAAAACCAAAGTGATATGGTTTGCTGTCATAACCTGAAACATGGGAGATAATTTCCGTAAGGTAAAGCTTTAGTTTCCCATTGTAGCTAGTGTTCCCTTTATTTTCTATAAGCGTATTTACGGTCACTTCCTTCGTACTATTTTGATATTGGGTAGTCACCGTGACTTTGATTTTTGGCATCGTTCTTGCTTTAGCTGCATTAATAGCATCGATAAAGGTCGATTCAGGTTTGTTTGCTCCCACGATTACACTATAACCCCCATCGATAAACACCGTTGGAAACCCATACACATGATAATCCTTCGTGTTACGTTCTGCTGCAATCGGGTTTGTATCATTAATTAAAGCGACATAATAAAAGTTGTATTTATCAGTCTCATAGAGGGAATAGAGGGTGTTTGCAACATTTGGACAGTTCGTACACCAGGTAGCTGTTGCTTCCTCGATAAACACTGTATGAATGACGCTTTCATTTTCATGGTTACCTCCACCAGGGTTCACCGTAATGATATAATATTCCGAGCCATCAGTGGAAGGATCGCCAACGGGTCCATTGCCCGCAGCGTCATTTATCGTGACATAGTAATAATAATTACTTGTGGTACCTGAAGGAATACTGATGTTCGCACTCCCACTTAGAATTGATTCAGAGTTCCAGCTTGCGAAGCCCGCTCTTTGATAATATAGGGTTGCTTCGATGACATTCACATTATCACTAAAAAGGGCTGTAATGGTAACAGCCTCACCCGCCGTTGCCGTGATGTTTCCCGTGATATCATCGATCTGTGGGGGCTCCGTATCATTTCCCCCGTTGTTGTTATCGTTAGTGTAGAGGATAACATATGCTGATGCACCAAGGAGAATTCCCATGATTATGATGATTATTACAAGTTTTCCGATAAACCTCATATTTAATAATTAATATACACATGCTTTATATATTAAATTTACTGAGACAGATATAGGGGGAAAATACTGAAAAAATACAGTGAGAATCTTTAATTAGTACGTGGGATTGCAACAAGTTTTATTTAGTCACCTTTTTAGAAGATAAGGCGCATTCGAAGATAGACAAGCACCACTCCAATAAGGAGAATAATCGCGATAAATGTGATAATGAACTAAGGAATCTCCCGCTACAACAAATTACCTTTTGTGACAACTAATATAACATGTATAATGGCTCTTACCGTTACCGTTATTCATGTCTATAAACCTCGTTTAATATAATTCATCATCTTTGCTAGCTCATATATTCGTTCTTCAATTATAACCAAAAGAAAATTAAGGTTTTATTCGTTCAATTGATACGAATTGATCTTCTTGACAATAATTTTTTCAGTAATCATCTTATCAAGAATTGGTTTGAGTTGCTTCTGTTGTATTCCAAATTTTTTTTCCAACTCTGATAACGACATTGTATCCTTAAGTAAACAGCGTAAAATCTTTGCTCGAATCTGTCGATTTGAACCCTCAAAACGTGATTGTTGTGTTTTTGGTTTTATGCCGGTTTTGTGAGCGGTCAAATGGAGTGCACCGTAATCCATAAGCGCGTTATGCCAGTCCTTACTTTTACCGCTTGGAAGACATTTTCCTGCAATCTCCCAGAGTTCTTTATCAGGAATTTCCTCGGAAAGATTGAATTCCTTTATGAAGATCCGTCGTATGTTTGTATCAACGGTGACAAGATCAGCGTTTGTTGAGAAAATCTGCACTGCTTGTGAGGTGTATCTCCCAACACCAGGAATTTCGTGGTACTTGTTCATTGCTTTTAATACATCACCGCCGAATTCAGTGACTATTTTTCGCGCGGCTTTGTGCAAATTAATCGCTCTGGTGTTATACCCCAGCCCCATCCACATATGTAGAACATCAGCCAGTGACGCAGAGGCAAGATTCTTTATAGTCGGCCATTTGGCAATCCATTTCTCATAACACAAGATAACACGATTGACCTGGGTCTGCTGTAACATCAGTTCAGAGAGTAGAATCTTATATGAATCAGTTGTGTTCCTCCAGGGTAAATCCCGTCTGTTTTTCTCATAAAAAGAAAACACTTTTTTTTGAAATCGTTGGATTTTCTCTTGGGAGATACTTTTTGTAGTAATCTGCGGAGAAACCGGTCGAGTACACATACTTTCTTTGAGGAGTACCTAAGTTCTTAATATGATTTTTGTATGATTCAAATTTTTGGGAAGGTTTTTGAAGGTTTGTTGTATAAAGATACCTCTCCTATGAAGCGATATAACCTCAGCCATCTACAGAAACTTGAAGCAGAATCAATCTTTGTCATCCGCGAGGTCGCAGCACAATTCGAACGCCCCGTGTTGCTTTTTTCAGGGGGAAAAGATTCTATTGTTCTTGGGCATCTCTCCCGAAAAGCATTCGCTCCGGCGAAAATCCCTTATCCATTACTGCATATTGATACTGGGCATAACTTCCCTGAAGTAATTCTTTTTAGAGATATATTTGTAAAATACCTTGATGCCCGCTTACTCGTTGGTTCGGTGCAACGGTCTATTGACAGCGGACGGGTGAAAGAAGAAACTGGAAAATATGCAAGCAGAAACTATCTTCAGTCAACTACATTACTTGACACCATCCATGAATATAAATTCGATGCAGCTATCGGAGGAGGACGAAGGGACGAAGAAAAATCCCGCGCGAAAGAACGGTTTTTTTCTCATCGAAATGATTTTGGACAATGGGATCCGAAGAACCAGCGCCCCGAGTTGTGGGATCTTTTCAACGGAAGAAAGCACCATGGAGAACATTTCCGGATCTTTCCATTAAGTAATTGGACTGAATTGGATATCTGGCAGTATATCCTTAAAGAACAAATCCAGATTCCTACGATTTATTTCGCTCATACACGAAACTGTATTCTTCGGGATGGTGTTATCTATGCTTATTCTGACTATCTCCATCTTGATGAATCGGAAAAGAAAACAGTACAGTCCATGATTGTTCGTTTCCGCACTGTTGGAGATATGACCTGTACTGGTGCGATACAATCAAGCGCACATACCTTAAAGGAGATCGTCCAAGAGGTCGCAACCTATCGTATCTCTGAACGAGGGAACCGAGCAGATGACCGTCGATCTGAAAATGCTTTAGAGGATCGGAAAAAAGAGGGGTATTTCTAATATGAATGAAAAAAGTTATTTCGACATGGATCTGCTCCGTTTCACCACTGCAGGAAGTGTAGATGACGGAAAAAGCACCCTGATTGGCCGGCTTCTTTATGATAGTAAAACTCTCTTTCAAGACCAGCTGGAAAACCTCGAACAGCTAAGTCAGCAACGCGGTGAAGAGCTTAATCTCGCATTACTCACCGATGGCTTGCGAGCAGAACGAGAACAAGGGATTACCATTGATGTCGCATATCGATATTTTGCAACTCCTGTCAGAAAATTCATCATCGCTGACACACCAGGGCACATCCAGTACACACGGAACATGGTGACGGGGGCATCAACAGCGAATCTTGCGTTGATTCTTGTGGACGCACGGAATGGGGTCACTGAACAGACCCATCGTCATATTTTCATCGCCTCGCTTCTCCAAATCCCTCATTTTGTTATCTGTATAAACAAGATGGATCTCGTCAACTATAAGCAAGAGATCTATGAAAGCATCAAGAAGGAAATAGAGGATTTCATCTCAAAGCTTACGGTGCATGATATCACATTTATTCCTATCAGCGCGTTACATGGTGATAATGTGGTGAATGCATCAACAAATATGGATTGGTACCATGGTCCTACCCTGCTGTACCATCTTGAGGACGTCCATATCGGCAGTGACGAGAATCTTGTTGACTGTCGGTTCCCTGTCCAGTATGTGATCAGACCTCGATCCGATACGTATCATGATTATCGAGGATATGCTGGAAAAATCGCAAGCGGGATCTATAAACCAGGGGATAGCATTACGGTTCTTCCCTCTGGTTTTGCGACAACCATAAAGTCGATTGAAGATCCGCAGGGAGAAATCGCTGAGGCATTTCCTCCGATGTCCGTGGTCATGCAGCTTACCGATGATCTTGATATCAGCCGAGGGGATATGCTTGTCCGCCCACATAATACTCCCTTTATCAGCAATAATCTCGATAGTATGATCTGCTGGATGAACGTAAAACCATTAACACTAGGAACTCGATATATTGTACGCCATACAACAAGAGAAACAAAAGGAATTGTCAAACAAATCCAGTACAAAATTGATATCAACACGCTGCATCGCATACCTGAGGTTCAGCAACTTGAACTCAATGAGATCGGACGGATCACGATGCGAACCGCTCAACCATTATTCTACGATAGTTACCAGCATAATCGAGCGACCGGCAGCATCATCCTTATTGATGAAATAACCAATGAGACCGTCGGTGCAGGGATGATACGAGAACCCTCCACGAAGGTTTTTGAAAAGAAAAAAAAGGAATAAAAGATATGAAAAAACATCAGGGTTTCACTATCTGGTTTACTGGACTTCCCTGCTGCGGAAAAACAACAATCGCAAACCAGGTTGCTCTCGTTTTAAAAGAGAAGAAGTATATGGTTGAAAGACTCGATGGCGATATCCTTCGCCAGGGTTTTACTAATGATCTCGGTTTTACAAAAAAAGATAGGAATGAAAATATCAAACGCGTCACTTTTATTGCTAAAATGCTTACGCGCAACGACGTGGTAGTACTGGCAAGCTTTGTTTCACCGTATAAAAAACAAAGAAGGAAAGCACGAAAGGAAATAAAAAAAATTGTTGAAGTGTACGTACGATGTCCTGTGAAAATCTGCATGAAACGAGACGTGAAAGGCATGTATCAAAAAGCCCTTGAAGGGAAAATCAAGCATTTCACAGGTGTAGATGACCCCTATGAAGAGCCAGAGCATCCAGAACTTATCGTTAATACTGATATTGAGTCTGTTGAAGAAAGCGTTAATAAAGTTTTACAAAAAATAGAGGAACTTGGGTATATAAATAAATAAGAGAATCTGTGCGAAAAAAATAGAAGGATTGGGAAGGGATGCAGAGGTTCTTAAGAGTTCCTCGATGATTTTTCTGTTGTTTTCTATGCTCAGAGTAGTATCTTGTAAACAGTTCTTTTATGTTCATATTGGTTTAAAACAATCTCCAGACCGTGATATCATCAGTTGCACTATTCCCGGCGTTATCAAACGCTTCTACTTTTATGGTATATCGCCCAAAGGCTCGCTCAGCCCATGACCAGAGATATGGTGGTGCTGTGGAGGTATTCATGAGGATACCATTAAGAGAAAACGTAACAGAGGCGACTCCTGAATCATTATCAGATGTATTTACGGTAAGATCAATAGCACCAATAATCAGGGTAGCCGGAAACGGCAGAACTCTCTTATTTTTTATATACAGGGATTTGGTATCGGGTTTTGTTATTGTAATATCAGGTGGTGTAGTATCTATGGTAGATATTGTAACGGCAGCGGTATCATTTGCTTCTGTGCCTATTATATCAACAACAGTAAAGGTAACCTCATACTCCCCTTCTTCAGTATAGACATGGGAGGGGGATTGTTCAGTTGATGTGGTATTATCACCAAAACCCCAGAGATAAGTATAGGGAGGTGCTCCGCCAGTGACTGTTCCAGTAAAGAGGATGGTTTCACCGACAAGGCCGTTATAGGGGCCCCCTGCATCAACCTCCAACGGAGGGATTCCCGTTCCCTCTAACTTTATCAGCCAGACATCATGGACCCCTGCTCCGTATGAGAGGGTATGTCCCGTAACAATATAACCGGTATCGGTCGTCTGTTGTATAGAATAAGCGACATCCGAGTAGACTCCACCGTATGTTTCATCCCATTCTTTATCACCTGCGGAATTGGTTTTTATCACCCAGACATCGTCGCCACCAGCCCCGTATGAAAGGGTGTATCCCGCGATGATATACCCACCATCGAATGTCTGATCGACGCAGTTACCATAATCCCGTCCGGTCCCTCCGAACGTCTTGGTCCATTGCTCATTACCGGATGAATCTGTTTTTATGAGAAGCACATCATATAACCCTGCGCCGAAGCTGTCGGTGTATCCGGTGATGATGTACCCTCCGTCCGTAGTCTGTTGAACATAGTAACCGCGATCAACGTCATTTCCGCCGAATGCTTTGCTCCATTGCTGGTTGCCTGAACCGTTCGTTTTAACCAGCCAGACGTTACCAAGGGATCCCGGACCAGATGAGTACGTCCATCCTGTGAGAATGTACCCGCCATCTGTTGTTTGTTGGACACACCAGGCACCATCGGAGCTTAAACCTCCTAAGGGCTGACTCCATTGTTGGTTTCCGGCGCTATCTGTTTTGATTAGCCAGGCATCGACGCTGCCGGAACCGAAAGATGAGGTATACCCTGCAAGGATGTAGCCTCCATCAGTTGTCTGTTGGACAGACGTACCACCATCATCACTTGATCCACCAAATATTTTATTCCATAGTTCATTCCCTGATGAATCGGTTTTTATAAGCCAGACATCTTTCATGCCTGCTCCATAGGATTTGGTCCATCCAACGATGATGTAGCCTCCATCGGTTGTCTGTTGAACTGATTCGCCTTCGTCATCACTTGCTCCACCAAAAGTCTTATTCCATAGTTCATTACCTGAGTAATTCGTTTTTATAAGCCAGATGTTGTGACCACTTGCACCGTATGAACGGGTGTAACCAGATAAGATATACCCCCCATCATTCGTCTGTTGAACACAATAACCAACATCGATATTGCTTCCACCAAATGTTTTGTTCCACTCTTCATTTTCAAATCTATCCATATTGCTTTTATTGGGTGTATTACTTTTACCAAATTGAATGAAAGCGTGATTCTCAAGTGGGAAAAAATAATCGTTCTTAACAATCCCCTGTACATCTTTTATGATGTCTGCATGCGATCCGGGGCCTATTCCGGTCATCAGCAACAGGCAGATAATAATCCAGACGAACAGTTGGAGTTTCAGCGTTGTTCCTCTATTATTTTTTTTCCTTTTTTTTATTGTCTGGATCACAAATAACTCTGTCAGTAGATTTAATACTCTTTTGCTCATTTCTTTGTTCCACCAGATATTTTATACGTAATTATGCATATAAACATGTCTATTGCGACTTAAGGTGATAAAATGTTTTCTGGACGTAGATTTTCTGATATCTCAGGCTTAGTTTCCTTACCTTGTTACAATTTTTAGTTTGTAACAAAATCGATGTCTTTTTGTTGTAAAAAAAAGGAAAATTACTGAAGACGATGTGCTGATTTTAGATCCACGTTTCATTTTTTGAGCCGGTTTTTACAATATGTGAAAATCAAGCGACGCGCAATTTTCATTCTTTCTTGTTGTATTCCTCCTGGGCTTGGGATTACATTACAGACCATATCGATGAATTTTTTATCTTTGCTGACTACTTCTATTAAGGGTTCGATGTTTTTTCCCCAGCGTTTCGAGATGCGATTAAGCAGGAAAAGATCTAAGTGAAACTCTTGTTTCCATTGATCTTGATAATGTCTTAGAGAGTGAGCATCTGTTTTGTCATTTTCTAAAGCGTTGATTGCTGTTTTTGCTGCCATTTCACCGGAACACATCGCATAATAAATTCCTTCACCAGTCATGGGATTTACTAATCCTGCCGCATCACCGCAGAGGAACATACGATCAGCAGTGAGTCTTTTCGCTGGACAGGTTGGGAATGCGCCTCCATGGGTCGTCTTAGAACTGAGGTTTTTTGGTATAAGTTTTTGTTTTTTTAACATCTGAAGATATTGTTTATAGTTACTCGGTAAATTCTTTTTTTCTCTTGTGGGGTCGATGGCTTGTCGAAATTCGACGACCCCGATATTGACGTATTCTCTTTTAGGGAACACCCAGCCGTATCCAGCAAGTCCATTTGGCTGTAGATGGATATGGACCATCTGTTGGTCTCCATAGAGCTGATGAATGGTTTTTTGGCTCAGGGGATATTCATTATAGACGCATATTCCGATGTGTTTACAGTCTTGTTTTATGCCGATTTTCTTTGCGATAGCGCTCCAGATTCCATCTGCACCAATCACCAATCGTGTTTCAACTGTCATTCCATTTGAAAGAGTAATGATAATTTTTTCTTTCTCATTGGTGATGTCTTGTGCTTTTGTTCCACATTGAAGGATTGCTCCGCTTCGTGTCGCGAGGTTCACAAGGCCTTCGTCAAAGGTTTTTCTGAGTACCATTGCTTGAAGTGGTTCGTTATTCTGAAAGTTCAAATGATGTTTCATTGAAGCAGAATGTAGTTGTATCGCATAGGAGTAGGAATCAATCAGGTTGTTTTCCTCAATGTATTTGAATCGTTGAAGGATACGCATTTGAAGACCGCCACCACAGGGTTTATCCCGTGGAAACGTCGCTTTTTCAAGAAGAAGTGTGCGTATTCCTTTTTCTGAGAGGACTTTTGCTGCTGTTGCGCCAGCGGGGCCGGCACCGACTATAGCAACATCATAGAGCATAGAAAAATCAATCCTCCGTTTCTTTTCTAATAATGAAATAATGATATATAAAATTTACATATTGGAAAAATATCATTAGTTCCTGTCAAATAATCTATGGAAAACCGCTTTTTTATTTCTTTTTCATTCTAAATCACTATAAATTACACTGTTCAATGAATGTCGTAATTCTTTATATAATAAAAAAAAGTGTGTCGAAAGGAATATGGATTTTCCTACAATCGATAATATATACTAAAATAGTCTTAATTCTTTGGTTTCCGATAGGTTCGGCCCGCCCATTGTATCTCCTGTTTTAATGCTGATGCTAAGGCATTTTGTGCTAATAAAAGAAAAACAATCGGGGTCAAGAGGGCATAGCTTATCTTTGATGGATAGCGTTCTTTTTGGTATATCATAGTTTTTGGTAAGATAGTGATTCCAAGCAAACCATAGAGTATTTCGAACAGAAGCAGCGAACTTAATAAAACACCGGGCAGGTAGTATCCAAACAGCAGGAGGAGCAGACCAAGTGCGATGATGACTTGTGCTCCGATAAAACCAAAGAACGAGCCAAGCCAGAACACAGGGTAATACCAACGTACCCATGTATATTGTCTTGTCCCCCAGCGGATAAAACTTTTAATGCTTGTTTCGGGGGGGCTTTCCATGATACATTTTGGTTGAAGGTATATCTTATATCCAGCTTTTTTTACGGTTATGGTGAGGACAAGGTCATCGGAGAACGCGGTTTTCCATTTTGTTTTAATATCAAGTTCATCGAATACTTTTTTTCGGATGGCCATTGATCCACCCCATGCAAACGTGTAGCTTGGATAAAACATGAAGACAATCGAAGTCATATTCCATGCAGAGATAAGCAATGTTTTCCGGTTTGAAGGGAAATACCATCGGTATCCTGTCGTAGCTCCGATGGTTTCATCTTGTAATGGGGTGATGATGTTCTGAAGCCAGTTTTTGTCTGGTTTGATGTCGCTATCTGCAAAGACGAGAACCTCTGCATTCGTTGTTGACTGTAGGCCTGTGAGCAATGCAGCAACTTTGCCGCTGCATTCTGAAGAAGGGTTTGTAAGGACTAGGTGTACATGTGGTTTTTTCTGTATTATTTTATGTAAGGTTCTGTACGCAGGATCGTCTTCTGAATCAACGACGAATATGAGCTCATATCTTTCATACTCCTGTGTGAGGAACCCCAGAACATTTTCATGAAAACCATGTTCGATCCCTTTACAGGGAACAATGACAGATGCCGAAGGTGAATAGGGCGAAAATATCCTTTTTTTTGTCCGCCTATACGCAATAATCCAGAGGCTAATGATATAGCATTCGCCAAGAACTCCAATGCTTCCAAGAATAATTAGAAGTTCTATGATCATAATGCATTCAACAATC
>Ga0307379_10004440_pt1 | contig 20001 bp, 11 predicted proteins | sample UN2MG_FD_202237 | JGI IMG/M metagenome (GOLD analysis project Ga0307379, IMG submission 202237) | Soil microbial communities from Risofladan, Vaasa, Finland - UN-2 | ecosystem: Environmental > Terrestrial > Soil > Coastal area > Acid sulfate soil | place: Finland: Risofladan, Vaasa | collected... | reverse complement strand
AAGGCCGAGCGGCGCCCGTCGACGGCGCGGGTGCGGGTGGGTGCGAAGCCGCTGTGGCAGACCAAGCCGTTCATCTACGCTTCTGCGGCGGGCGGGTTCCTCCTTCTGGTCATCGTGGTGCTCCTCCTCTCGCGCGGCGGCAAGCGGCCCGCGTTGGCCCAAGCGAGTCCCGTGGTGCCCAAGGTGTCCGCCGTCACGGAACCGGCCGCCAAGGAAACGAAGGGCAAGAGCGACGTGGCGAAGGTCCAGCCCAAGACGAGCACACCCGTCCCGCGCCCGGTCGAGCCTCCGCCGCCCCCCAAGCCGCCCGACCCGCCGCCGAAGAAGCGCTGGCAGGCCGTCAAGGGCACCGCAGCGGGCACCGAGACCTACGAGGAATTCCTCAAGAGGACCAAGGACCTCCAGATTTATAGCTTCGAGGACTATGTCGTCAAGTGGGAGTACGCCGGCCCGTACCCGGGCCCGAACAACGCGGAGAAGTGCGGCCCCTTCGACGTCGAGTTCCCGCCCGAGAAGCAGGGCGAGGCCCCGACCTGGGCACCGATGCCCGTCGGCTCCGACACGACCAAGCCGTGGCTGTTCGACTTCCACAAGACCCCCGAGATCGCCCGGACCGCGACCGAGCACGCGGCCATCTACCTCCGCACGCGCATCCACTCGCCCACGAGGCAGCAGGTCCAGATCTGGGCGGGAAGCGACGACTCGATCAAGATCTGGCTCAACGGCCAGATCGTGCACTCCAACCGCAAAGACCGCGCCTGCAAGGCGGACGAGGACAAGAAGGACGTGACGCTCAACGACGGCTGGAACGACCTGATGGTGAAGATCGGCCAGGGCGGCGGCGAGTGGGGCTTCTGCCTCCGCTTCCGCACGCGCGATGGCAAGAAGGTCAGTGGCCTGACCGCCGACCCCGCCGGCAAGTGAGCCGCTCCCCGTTCCGTGACCTCCCCAACTCGTGCTTGACACGCGCCTCCTGCCGACCTACCATGTAGGTGCCCCGGCAGCACCCCTCTTCCCACGACGACCGGTCCGGGCCAGCCCATGGATGACGTGCAGTATGAGACTCTGGCAACGTTGCTCGCGCGCGAGGGGCCGCTGCCACCGGACCGGGCGCTGCCGCTGCTGCGGGAGGCGACGCGGTCGCTGGCCGAGGCCCACGCGGCGGGCATCCTCCACTGCGACCTTCAGCCGGCCACGCTGCTGGTGACGGGCGAGGACCGCGTGCTGCTGGCGGAATCGGCCCTGGCACGCCGGCAGGGGGAGGCCCGGGTGCCCGACGCTCCGGGCACGGAGCGGCTGGTGTCGCCCCTGTACTACCCGCCCGAGGCGGCCCACGCTCGGCCGCTGGACACGCGGGCGGACCTGTTTCTCCTGGGTGCGAGCTTCTACCACGCGATGACGGGCCAGCCGCCGTTCGACGGCCCGGACCCCGAGGCCCGCGCACTCGAGTACATTCGTCGGGACGCCCCGTCGCTGGACCAGCAGGTGCCGGGCATGCCGGTGCTGGTGAACGTGCTGATGCAGAAGCTGCTGCGTCGGGACCCGGACGAGCGGTACCAGAGTGCGGCGGAGCTGCTGGTGGTGGTGGAGCGGACGGAGCGGATGCTCCAGAAGCGTCAGGTGGCGCGGCGCGCGCCTGCGGCGGCCTCGGTGGTCGAGGGCGAGGGGGACCGGCGCCCGACGACGCAGCGGGTGAAGCCCGGGACGGCGGCCGGGGAGGGGAAGGCCGAGCGGCGCCCGACGACGGCGCGGGTGCGGGTGGGTGCGAGGCCGCTGTGGCAGACCAAGCCGTTCATCTACGCTTCTGCGGCGGGCGGGTTCCTCCTTCTGGTCATCGTGGTGCTCCTCCTCTCGCGCGGCGGCACGCGGCCGCCGCGCGCCAGTGCGGTCCCCGGCACCTCAGTTGCGCCCACGGCGCTCCCGCCCGAGTCCCCAAAGCCGAAGCCCAGCACCGCCGCTCCCGTCAAGGCCGACCCCGGCCCCCGCCCCCCGCCGCCCAGGACCTCCGTGCCGGCGAAGCCCAAGGAGCCCAGCCTCGAGGAGCGCCTCGAGGCCTACGAGCGGGAGAAGAAGGAGAGGAAGGGCCGAGGCCTGTCGGATGGCGCCGACGCATTCGTCTGCCACGCCGTTGACGGCATCATCGAAGGCGCCGTCAGGAACAACAACCGCGACGAGCCGAACTACGAGCCCAAGCCGGATCGCGACTGCATCGGGTACTGGAACCCCAAGGACTCGCTCGTGAAGTGGGAAGTCGCGTTCAAGACGCCCGGCACGTACCAGGTGGAGATTCTCTTCGCGGCCGAAGGCGCCGCCGAGGGCAACGAGTACGTCGTCTCCGTTGCCGGGCAGGAGCTGCGGGGCAAGGTGCGGAACACGGGGAACTGGGGCAAGTTCGAGACCGACAACCCCGGCGCCGTGACGATCGAAAAGGCGGGCGACTGCACGGTGTTCGTCAAGGCGGGGAAGAAGAAGAGCTCCAACGCCCCGCTGATGAACCTGCGGGCAGTGAAGATCCGCCGCGCCCAGCCCTAGCCCCGCCTTCCTCCCTGCTTACTGCCTACTGCCCACTGTCCACTGTCCACTTCTTCTCTACAGGTGCCACGGCTCGCGCATGGGCTGGTCTACGAGGCGGTTCGCCGCCTCGTCGCCGATGATCTGCTCGGTCACGGGGTCGAAGCGGATCTTGCGCCCGACGCGGATGGCGATGTTGGCGAGGTGCATGGCCGTGATGCCGCGGTGCGCGGCCTCGGCGTTGCCGCCGGCCTGCTTGCGCGTCTTGATGGCCTCGGCGAAGCTCACGAGCGGCTCGGGGTTGGGCAGCTCGGCGAGCTTCTTCCGCCCCTCCTCGTCGAGGTCCTTGGCGCTCACGCTCTGGCGCGCGACGGGACGGTTGTACTTCTCGCCCCACTTGCCGTTCTCGATGACGAACTTCAGGCCATCGGCATAGGTCAACTCCACCCAGCCCCAGGGGCCGACGGCGTCGTCGTGCGCGGGCGGGGCGTGGGGCTCGGCCTCGACGGGCGCCGTGCCGTCCTTAGCAAACGTCCAGGTGAACGGGTCCATGCGGTGGGCGCCGAAGTTCGTCAGGTCGCCGCCCTCGTAGTCCCAGTAGAAGCGGTTCTTGTAGTGCACGCGTTCCGCGTTGTACGGCTTGAAGGGGGCGGGGCCGAGCCACATGTTGTAATCGAGGTTCGGCGGCACGGGCTGGGGCGCGAGGTCCACGCGGCCCACGCGCAGCGGCACGCCGCCGCGTTGCACGACGCCCTTGAGGCTCTTGAGCAGGCCGTGCTGGATGATCTTGTGGTTCTCGGCGGAGCCGCCCCTGGCCTGGCCGAAGCGGCCGAAGGTGCCGATCTGGAAGACGACGCCGTAGCGCTTCACGGCGTTCACCACGGCGCGGCCCTCGGCGATGAACTTCGTCATCGGCTTCTCGCAAAAGATGTCCTTGCCCGCCTGCGCCGCGGCGATGCAGATGAGCGCGTGCCAGTGCGGCGGCGTGGCGATGCACACGACGTCGAGGTCCTTCATCTCCATCAGCCGGCGGAAGTCGGTCACCTGCGCGACCTTCGCGGCCTGGTCGGGGTCCATCTTGAATGCCTTGGGGTCGGTGGCGAGGCGCTTGTAGTCCACGTCGCACATGGCGAGCAGGCGGGGCTGCGACAGCTTCATCGCGCCCCAGGATGCCTTGCCGCGGCCGCCGTTGCCGACGAGCGCGCCGGTCACGGTGTCGCTCGGCGGCTGCGCCGCCTCGCCACCGAGGACGCGTCGGGGCACGATGGCCAGCGCCGCCGCTGCTGTGGTGGCCGAAGCGAGGAACTGCCGCCGCGAGGTCGTGTTCATCATCGCGCCTCCTGTTGCTTTGTGGGCCACTGCCGGACCGAGCCGCCGCGCGCCCTATGCTACAACTTCACGTGCCCAGGCTCAAACGGGATTCCGCCCCGACCGCGGCTCATTCGCCGACGCACCACAGGTGGCCCGCCGTGCGAAGGTAGAGGCGCCCGTCCACGGGGGCGGGCGAGGCCCAGATGGGCTCGCCGAGGTCGTTCTCGGCGACCCTGTGGAATGTGCGCTCGGCCACGACCACCGTGGTCTTGCCCGACACGTCGGGGAAGTAGACGGCGTTGCGGGCCGCGATGGGCGAGGCCATGCAGCCCCGGCCGTTGAGCTGCCGGCTCCAGAGCAGCTCGCCCGTCCTGGCGTCGAGGCAGTGGGCGTCGCGGTGGGCCGAGACGACGAAGAGCAGCCCATTGCACAGCACCGGCGACGCCACGAGCTGGCCCTTGCACTTCAGCTCCCTCGCCCAGATGACAGGGTCTTCGCCCCGGCTCAGCTTCGACAGGCTCAGGGCGTGCACCTTCTTCGAGGTCGGCAGAAAAACCACATCGTCATCGGAGACGAGGCCGGCGACCTGCTCGCCGTGGGTGGCCACGGGGTGCCGCCACAACTCCTTGCCCGAGCGGAGGTCGAGGGCCCGGAGGAAGTCCTCCTTGCGCTCCCCGTCCCACGCCCAGGCGAGGATCAGCCTCTTCCCGTCCACGGTGGCGATAGCGGGCGTGCGGTGCTGCCCCTCGCCGCCTGACCAGGGGCGGAGATCGGTCGTCCACACGCGCTCGCCAGTCCTTGCGTCCAGCGCGGCGATGTAGGGCGCCTCCGGCTGCGTGCCGGGGATGATGAGCAAGCCGTCGCAGAGGAGCGGCGAGGCGCCGAGGCCGTGGACGTCGTCGAAGGGCACCTCGTCATTCGTCCAGAGCAGCTTGCCCTGCCTGTCGGCGCACAGGGCGCCTGGGGAGCCGAACCAGGCGTAGACCCGCTCGCCGTCGGCGACGGGGGTGGGCGTGGCGGGCGAGTTGCGGCTGTTGAGCGGCGGCTGTGGCGCGCGAAGGCCCTCGCACGTCCATCGCCTGGCGCCCGTGTCCCTGTCGAGACACACGACGGCTCGGACGAACTCCCTTGTCGTCAGGAAGTAACACCTCTCGGCGAAGCCGAACGCGCCCACACACAGGAAGGCGGCGGGCAGCCAGCGCGGCGCGGAGAACGGTGTCACATCTTCATTTGGCACTTGGCGGCGAAGTGCGAAATGAAGATGTGACACCAGCCAGGCGAGGCCGCACACCACGATGGCGGCCAGCAACAGGTCGCGACAGAGCACGACGGCGAGGGCGGCACCGACAACGAGGATGGCCAGGCTCGTGGCGAATGCCCACGGGCTCCTGTTACGTGCGTCGGCGGGCGTGGCCGCGCGCCGCCGCAAGCGCTCCACCCCCGTCGCGACCAGTAGCACAACGCCTGTCATAAAGGGCAGAGCAACAGTCTCGAATATTCTCTCCCCGTAACGACCGGGGGTCACCAGGTCAAAGTACTGCGGCTCGGGACGCCCGAAGAGCACGAGTGCGGCGAAGCCCAGCGCCAGCAGGCCAATCGCCGGGCGCAGCCAGGGGCGCACGAGGAACTGGCTTCCCGCGACCATCAGGCACAGCGCGGCAATGGTGCTGGCGAGAAGCCAGCGCTCCATCTGCTGCTCCAGGCTCACATCAGCGGGAGGGGGGCGGAGGCGGTCCGCGGCGGCATGCCAGGCCAGCGCGGCCAGGAGCATGGCGAGGGAGGCGACGGAGACCCACTGCCCCCTCGCCAGGCGCGGGCGCCCAATGGCTGCCCGAAGCGCGAAGACGGCCGTGATTGCGATGAGGAGACCCGTCAGGCCGAACACGGCGTAGCCGGCCGCGCGCTTGATGCCCTCGCCCCGGCCCGTGAAGTAGGCCGTCGTGACGAACACCGCGTCGCCCGCGACAACGGGTGAGGAGTGGCCCTTGCCGCGGACGGGGGCCTTCCAGCGGATGTTCTTCTCAGGGGACCACTGGGTGGGGTAGTCGCCTGGCTCGGCTCTGCCCTCGCGCTCGAGGCCGCGCCAGCCGGGCCAATCGCCGGCGGCTGCCGCCGCCGCAACGAACGCGGAAATGACCAATGACCAATGACCGATGACCAACGGGGAGCGTGGGGCAGGGGGGCTGTTCGTCATTGGTCGTTCACTGGAAGAACAGGTCGTCGAGGTCGGGGGCCACGCCGAAGCTGTTGAGGGCCTCGGAGTAGCGGTAGTAGACCTCGAGGCACAGGGCACCGAGAGCCGTGGTGTAGACGCGGCCCGCCCGCGCTGCCCAGTGGTCCCCCTTGGGGTCCCAGCTCCCCGCGTTGTCGCCTTCCTGGCACTGGTTGTCGAGGAGGACGTCGCGCATGCGGCGATTCCACCAGACGCGGTACTCGCCGCCCATGTTGTGCATGGCGTAGGTGGCGTAGTACCAGTAGTAGAAGTCCTTCCGGCCCCAGTCGGGGGCGAGCTGCCTGGTGAGCTCGGCGCTCTTGAGGAGGATGTGGCTCTTGACGCCGACGCCGCTGAACTGCCGCACCATCATGCCCGCCACCGTGAGGGCGGGGTGGGCGTTCGTCTCGTAGTTCTGCCCCGGCTCGTACATGTACGTGACCACGCCGTTCGACTGCTGGCTCGCGCCGTGGTCGGTCACGCTGTCCACGAAGGACAGGGACTGGGAGTAGACGGTGTGGTCGAACTTGATGTCGGCGAGCTTGGCGGTCTTGAGGGCCATGATGACCCAGCCGCTGACCGACATGTCGCTCAGCCCGCAGTTGGCGGTGTAGCGCCAGCCGCCGTCGGGGTTGACGGCTTTCTCGCAGTAGGCGACGGCTTTGCGGGCGGCCAGGCCGATCCGCTCGTCGCGCGTGCGGCCGTATGCCTCGCACAGGGCGATGGTGCAGATCGCCTGGCAGTACATGTTCTTGTTCACTGCCCCGTCCTCGCCCTGCTGGCGGATGAGCCATTCGATGCCGCGCAGCACGTTTCGGCGGTACTCGCCCTTGCGGATCGTGTGGCCGCCGCCCATGAAGGCCAGGACGCCGAGGCCGGTGACGGCCGAGTCCGAGGTCTCCGCGCCCTCGTATTTCTTCGAGTCCCAATGGCCGTCGGACTCCTGGTGGGTGGCGAGCCAGTAGAGGGCGGAGTCGACGGCGGACTTGGCCTTGACTCCGCCGTAGGCGGTCATGGCGCGGAAGAAGTCGCCGGTGCCGAAGAGGTTGATGTTGGCGGGGCCGAGCTTGCCGAGGGTCGGGGCGTCCTTGTCGCCGAATGCCTGGGGCAGGACCTCGGGGATGCGGCTCGGCTTGGGCGCGCGGTTGATCCAGTAGAGGAGCGGCTTGTCCCGCGGGCTCGGCTCCTTGTACTTGAAGATATCGGCCGGCCCGGGGGCGGACGTGGAGATAGGGTCCACGGCATACGTGACGGCCTCGGAGGTTTCTGTGATCTGCTCGGGGGCATCCAGGTCAATCTCGGTGGCCGTGGGCTCGATCTCGGGGGTCTCCACCTCGATGTTCTCGCTCTGGATGTGCTCCTCGGGCACCTGGACCTCGGTGGGCACGACGGCCATCTGGATGTCGGGCCGTTCCTCCTCCTTCTCCTCGGGCATCTCCTCGGGGGTTTCGCGCAGGATGTCGCGGATGGGGTCCTTCAGCTCGAAGTCGTCGGCGACAGGCTCCTCGATGGAGAACTCGAACTCCTTGAGGACCATCTGGGCGCCGCGCCGTGCGGCCAGGCGCCAGAAGAAGGCCCCCAGGCCGAGGAGCGCGAAGATCAGCAGGCCGAGGGCCACGGCCCGCGGGCTGATGATCTCGACCCGAGCGCCCTTGGCCAACTCCTCCTTCGTGTGCGTGCCGTACTTGATCTGCACGACAGAGGGGTGGGTTTCCTGTTCCATGGTTCTGCCCTCGTCCGTCTCAGGTTTCGAGTTCCGCGTTTCGCGTCTCCCGCTCACGAGCGGGCGCGCTACCTTTCCTCACGAATCTCCACGGTGGCGGAGACCCTGGTGATCCCCGCCTGGGCGCAGCAGCTCATCACGGCGGCCACGTGCTCCCACTTGACGTTGCGGTCGCCGCGAATCACCACCGCCTGGTCCTTGTTTCTCACCCTGGCCCGGCTGAGGTTGATGGTCAGTGCGGGCAGCGAGATGCGCTCGTTTTCCACGTGGTAGAAGGCCTTGCCGCCGGTGAGGTGCTTGACGTTGACGACGACGGGCCGGGCCGGCGGCGTCTTGATCTTCAGCTCCCGGCTGTGGATCGGCAGGTTGATCGAGAGGTCCTGCTCGAGCTTGATGAACGACGTGGTGACGAGGAAGAACAGGATGAGCTGGAACATGCAGTCGATCATGGGCTCCATGCTGATCCGCAGTTCCTCTTCGTCCTCTAGTCCGCGGAACTTCATGGCTGCTCCTCCGTTGCAGGGGCCGGAGCGTCGGCGGCCTGGGCGGCGGCTGGCGCGGCCGCGGGCCCCCCGGCCACGCGCTTGAGCGCGGCCAGTTGCTGCACGAACTCGGTGGCCACCCCCTCGCAGTAGGCGGCGATCGCGTTGAGCTTCTGGTTGAACAGGAAGAAGACGGCGAGGGACGGGATGGCGACGAGCAGGCCGTAGACGGTGGTGAAGAGGGCGACGCGGACGCCTGCGGCGAGGAGCTGGCTCTTGGCGGCGCTGGCGGCCTCGTACTGGAGGCTCTCGAAGCACATGACGAGGCCGATGACGGTGCCGAGCAGCCCCATGAGCGGCGAGAGCACGGCCGCCAGGTTCAGGGCCTTCAGCGGCATGCGCAGCAGCGTGATCTGCTGGGAGGCCCGCGACTCGCAGCGCGTCTTGATGTCCTCGACCGTCGAGGTCTTGAAGTCCATCGCCATGGCCTGGCAGATCGCGGCGAAGAAGCCCTTCTCGCGCAGCGCGAGGTCCTCGAACTGCCCCAGGTCGCCCTTGCTGATGGCCCGGCGGGCCTCGTCCACGAAGCGCGGCGGGCACTGCTTCTTGCGGCGGTACTCCCAGATGCTGTTCAGCGTGAGCACGATGGCCAGCAGGAGCACGAACGAGATGGCGTGCATGACCCACCCGCCGCTCAGGTAGAGGCTGAGGAGCGTTTCGCGGGTCACGATGGTGAGCGGCCCGAGGCCCGATACGCGGCCCCACGAGCGGCCGGGGTCGAACCGCCCGGCGGTGCGCTCGGCGCTGAACCTGCCGCCGGCCGTGCCCTTCGAGCCGATGGCCGTGACCTTGAAGAACGAGCCATTGCTCTTGTAGATGTCGCCCACCTCGAGGGCCGCGATATCGTCGTCCGTCACGACCGAGAAGCCCCTTCGGTCCCCGGGCGTCGCCTGCTCCATCTCGGTCTGGAGCACCTTATCCTTGTCCTCCAGCACGGCGTCGAACTCCGGCTCCGCCTCGCCGGCGCGCGCGCCGCGCGCCGTGACTGCCAGCACCAGAGCCCACAATGCGGCCACGGAACGTCTTCGCATGCCCATCTCCTTCTTCGTTCGTAGTCCCGCCTTTAGGCGGTCTTGTTCACTTCCCTTTCGCCACGCGCTTCTGGACATCGGGCAGGAGGCGCTTGGCCTCTTCGACGGCCTCGCGCCGGCCCGCGGGGAACTCGCGGATGGCGCGCTGGAGGAAGCCTTGAGCCTTCTCCCAGTCCTTCAGCTCGATGGCGGCCTTGCCCGCCGCGAGGCACGAGGTCTCGCGCGGGTAGAGAGCCACGCTCTTCTCCAGGCAATCGAACGCGGCGTTGATTTTCGGAGGCGTCTGCCCCAGCAGGTGGCTGCCCCAGTGGTAATAGGCGTCGGCCTTCACGTCCTGATAGGTGTCGCTGAGGGCGATGCTGCGGAGGCCCGACAGCCCCTCGTCGGCCTTGCCCGAGCCGATCAGGGCGATCGCGGCGTAGAGGTCCATGTGCGGCCGGTGGGCCGACCGCGGCCGCTCCTTGAGGAACCACTGGTACAGGCGGTCCACCTCGGACCACTTCTTCGCCTCCACGGCGCCCCGGGCGGCGTAGACGGACACTTCCTCGACGGCCTCGTAGGTCGGATGGTCGTGCAGGAGCTTGAGGAGCACGCCGAGGCCCTTCTCGAACTCGTAGGCGCGATAGTAGCCCTGGCCGGCCATGAACAGGGCCTTGGGCCGGGCCTTGTTGTCGAAGAGCTGCGGGTTCTCGGCGAAGGGGGCCAGCGTCTTCACGCACTCGGCCCACTTCTCCTTCTTCCAGTAGAGGAAGCCGAGCGAGAAGCGCACCTCGCCGAGGTCCAGGCCCTTCGGCGGCTCCAGGCGAATGCCGTCCCAGTTGTACTTCCCCGAGCGGATGCGGTCTTTCTGGGGCACGGGGACCGGCTCGCCCTTCTCGTCCTTCTCGTTCTGGCCGTACTCGTCGAGCAGGGTGGCGTAGGCCTCGATGGCGGGCTCGACCTGGCCGTGCTTCGCGCCGTTGTAGCCGAGGAGCTGAAGGGCCGAGACGCGGAACTCGTCGTCCCGCATCGAGTCGAGGTAGACCTTGTAGCACTCGACGAGCTTGTTGATCTGGCCGAGGGTGATGTACTCGCGTCCGAGGGCGTAGCGGGCGATGCGATACTTGGGGTCGGGCTCGGAGGCGACTCGGCGCCCCTTCTTCCTGGCCATTTCGGGGTAGAGCCGCAGATAGGCGCGGAAGACCTCGGCGGCGCGCTCGTGGTCGCCCGACTCGCTGAAGAACTGCCCAGCCTTCAGGATGGCCGTCTTCACGTAGTCCTGCACGTCGGGGGCGTTGACCCAGAAGTAGCATTTCTTGGCGAAGTCGCGGTCGTCGAAGTCGAACGAGGGGTTGACCACCTTGGTCCAGAGGGCTTCGGCGGCCCTGGTGCGGGCATCTTTCTCCTCGGCCTTCTTGCCCCTGACCAACTCCATCGCGAGCCAGTACTGGGCCTCGGCGACGTATTGGTTCTGGTGGGGGATGTTGGCGACCATCCACTGGTAGGCCTTGAGCATATTGCCGAAGTGGCCCTGCATGAACCAGGAATGGGCGACGCGGACGGCGGCCTCGTAGACCTGGGCCGTCTGCTCGTCCACCTTCGCGGGCTTCCAGGGCGCGTTGATGACGTTGTCCTCGGCGTCCTGCTTGGGGCCGTAGGCCTTGATGAAGGTCTGGAAGGTCTTGGCGGCGGTGGCGAAGTCCTTCTTCAGGTAGTACAGCTCGCCCATGTAGAACATCGCGTGGCGTGCCGCCTCGGAGAAGGGGCCGGACTTCTGGGCGATCTGCTGGGAGATGCGCAGGGCCTCCTCGATCGAGTCCTTGCGCTCGGCCCGCGAGAGGATGGCGCGGAGGTATTCGGACATGCGCCCCCGCTCGGCCTCATCGGCCTTGCCGGCCTCGACCTTCTGGGATGCGGAGGCGAAGAGGCGCTCGTAGACCTCGAATGCCTTCTGCTTGTCGCCCGCCTGGTCGGCCGCGCGGGCCAGGCCCTCCAGGATTTCGCGCCGGTAGGGGGTCTCGGGCTCCACGGCCACGGCCTTCTCGAGGATGCTCATGGCCTTCTTGAGCTCGGGCCTCGTCTCGCCGTAGCCATAGGAGAGGCCGAGCTGCATGAGGACGTAGGACTCGAGGCTCCCCTGGCTGAGGATGTTCCTGGGATATTTCTTGAGGATGCCCTCGTACTGCTCGATCACCGCGTCGAAGCCGCCGTGGGCCACCTGGGCCTGGCCGAAGGCGCGGTCGGCCAGGAACACCTCGGCCTCGGCGGCGATGAGGGTGCCGGGGTTCTCCTCGATCTTCTTCTTGAGGATCGCGAGGTCGGCCGCCGTGCCGACCGGCGTGTCGTCGTCCGTGCCCAGCTCGGCCTGGCACTTCAGGATGCGGCCCAGGACGTTCAGCTTCGATCCCGTCTTGCGCAGGAGCACGTAGTACTCGAGGGCCACGCTCCAGTTCTTCTTCATGAACTGGTATTCGGCCAGGCGGAAGTAGCACTGTTCGAGGATCAGGTCGCGCCGCTCGCTGTTCGAGTCGCGAGCCATCTTGGCGGCCTCCTCGTAGCGCGCCATGGCCTTCTGGGGCTGGTTGAGCTCGGCGTAGAAGATGTCGGCGGCCTCGATCAGTGCCTCGGCGGCGAGGCCCGACGTGCGGTTGCCCGGGACGCGCGCGACGCCCTCGAGGGTCTCGATGGCCTTGTCGAACTCCTTGCGGTCGCGCTGGCACAGGGCGAGGATGTAGCCGACCTCTTCGGCCTCGCGGCTCTTGGGGAATCGGCGGACGAGTTGCTCGCAGGTGGCGATGGCGCGGGTGTGCATCTTCTGGCGGCGGCACAGCTCGGCGATCTGGAGCATGAGGCCGCGCGCGTGCTTGTTCTGGGGGAAGCGGGCGGCGAGGTCGCCCACGGCCTCGATCGCCAGGTCGAGGTTCTCGGCCTTGAGCCAGAGGACGGCGAGCTTGTAGGCGGCCTCCTCGGCGAAGCGCGAGTTCTCGCGGCGCTTCAGCAGGTTGAGCTTCGCGGCCGAGTCGTCGAACTTCTTCAGGACGGCGTAGTAGCCGGCGGCGAGGTGGAGGGCCTCCTCCTCGTAGAGGCCGGCGCCCTCGGCGAGGAGCTGCTCGAGCACCTTGGTGGCGGCGTCGTAGCTCTTGAGCGAGCCGTGGAGCTTGCCGAGCAGGAGCAAGGCGTCGGCGCGATGGCGGAAGCGCTTGTCGGCCGACTTCGCCACCGCGTCGAGCTGGAGCAGCGCCTCGTCCACCAGCCCGAGGCTGTCCAGGCACTTGGCCAGGCAGTAGCGCGCCTCGAGCACCTGGGTGTGGTCGGGGTAGCTCTTGAGGAAGGCCCGGTACTGGTCGGCTGCACGGGCGGTCTTGTTCTCGTCCTCGAGCTGCTGCGCCTGCTTGAGGAGGGCCTCCGGGGTCTCGGCGGCAGCCACAGGCAGGATGCCTGTGCCACCAACCAGGCTCAGAGCGAGGAAGCAAAGGGCCAGGAGTGGGGGCGTTCGGGTTCTCATCATTTCCTGGACTTCTCCTCGGCACGCGGCACGGGGGACGCGGCACGAACCTTGTCGGCGTAGGCGGAGTCGGGGAAGCGCTGGAGGACCTGGTCGAAGCGTTCCTTCGCGCGGCTGGCCTCGCCGAGCTGCTGGAGGCAGAGGCCGAGGGCGTAGGTGGCCTTGACCTCGGCCTCGGCGCTCTTGGTCGAGAACAGCAGGTACTCGAGCGTTTCCTTGGCCTTCGCGAGGTCTTTCGCCTGCATGTACAGCTCGCCGGCGCGGTAGATGGCGTCGGCGGCGAGCCAGTCGTCGGGCGAGTTGCCGGCGGCCTCGAATTTGCGGAGCGCCCGAGCCGTCTGGCCCTGATCCAGGTCGAGCAGGGCGGTGACGTAGTAGGTCCAGGTGATCTTGGCGAGCGTGGCGTTGGGCACCTGGCCGCGCTGGGCCTCGGGGATGGCCTCGTACTGGCGGATGAGGGCCGCGGCCTCGGCCGGCAGCGGCGGGTCGAGGATCTTGCCGGCGGCGGCCGCCAGGTACCACGCCATCATCTGGTCCACGAAGAGGCGCAACGGCTCCGTCTCCTCCTTGGTCAGCGCCTGGAACTGGCTGAGGGCCTCGGCGAGGTCGCCGCTACGGAACAGGGCGCGGGCGTAGCCCTCGCGGATGTTCACCCGCTCCCGGGGGTCCCTGGCGGCGGCGAGGGACTTCTTGAAGTGATCGGCGGCCTCGGCGTAGCGGCACAGGTCGAAGTAGATGCAGGCCATCTCGAAGTCGATCTTGTACGCCTCGATCTCGTCGCCCAGCTCGCGCTTGAACACCTCGAGGGTGGCCAGCACGCTCCGGTAGTCCTTCAGGCCCTTGTAGACGTCGAGCTTGAGCTTCAGGGCGTCGCGCTTGCGGCTCGTGTTCGGGAACCGGGCGAGGAGGACGTTGCACGAGGCCAGGGCCTGGTCCATCAGGCCGTCCTTCTTGTACGACGAGGCCATGCGGTAGTAGGCCCGCTCGGCCTGCTGGCGGTTGACGTTCTCCACGCGGAAGCTGAGGCCGAGGGCGTCGAGTGTGTCACACAGGATGGTGAAGACGGGCACCTGCTTGAAGGGGGTGCGCTGGATGGGCGTTTGGATGCCCAGGGCCGACGGGTCGAAGCGGAGGGCGACGTTGGCGCTCATGCGCACGAAGTCCACGAATTCCCTCTCGAGCGTGTAGTCCTTGAAGGCGCCGTTCACGGGCTCGTCGAGGGCGAAGCGGGTGTCGTAGGAGAGCAGGGCCTTTAGCTCCTCGCGAGCGAGGGGGGGCGGCGGCGGGGGCGGGGCCTTGGGGGGGGCCGCCTTGTCCTTCGGGCCTTCCTCGGGCGTGGGCGCGGGGGGCGGCGCGGGCCGGTAGAGGACCAGGCACTCCTCGGCGGCGCGGTTGTAGTAGCGGCAGGCATCGCGGTAGCGCTTCTCGCGCTCGAGCACCCAGCCCACCCAGAAGCAGGCCTCGTGGTAGTGCTCGTGGCCCGGGCTGTCGAACACGCGCAGGTACTCGGTGAGCACGAGCTTCATGCGCTCGAAGTCGGCCTGGTGGTAGTAGTTGATGGCGACCAGGAAGAGCGAGCGCTCGCCGTAGAGGCTCTTGGGGTCCACCTGGCGAATCTGGTTGAAGCAGGCCCTGGCCTCTTCGTACCGCTCGGCCGAGCGGTCGCGCGGCACGATGCGGAACCTCAGCTCCAGCGGGGCCAGCAGCGCGGCGAGGACCTCGGCGCACGAGGCGTTGCGGTGGAGGTCGAAGCCGGCGACGGCCTGCGCCTGGCCGCCGCCGCGCGCGCCGGCCGCGGCGAGCAGGTACAGCTTGCCGTCGCGCTCGCCGTACTCGGCGCCCAGCGCGTGCTCCTTCTCCATCCCCTCGGCCCAGAGCACCTTCGTGTCGCTGAGCTCCTCGATGCGCTGGACGACGTGGAAGAGCATGGCGGACTTGGGGTGGACCTGTCGCCAGTGGCCGTATTCCCCGGCGAGGGGGCGGAAGCGCCTGGCCCACTGCCGGGCGTCGTAGATCTCGATGACCTGCATCGGCTCCGCGTCGGGGTCGTCGGGGTCGGCGAGCTTCGGCTCGATGGTCGGCTTGCCGCCCGTGAGGGCGATGTCGGGCTCCAGCCGGTGGGTCTGCATGTCGAGGATTTGCCGGAGGAACTCCTCGGCCGTGCCCTGAAGGCTTTCGAACTTCACCCGCTTGCGCTTGAGGTAGGCGGCCACGGAGTCCGAGCCGCTCTCGGGAGCCCAGACGAAGGGGATTCCGGCGACCGCCGAGACCATCCGCAGGGCCTCCTCGCCGCTGATGTCCTTCGCCTGCTCGGGCCACTTGAGGCGGAGCTTCTGCTGGAAGGGCTTGTGGGTCTTCAGGATGTCGGGCAGCTTGAAGACCTCTTTGGGGTAGATGTAGATGCCGTAGCGCAGCTCGCCGGGCTTGTTGCGGATCTCGAAGGCGGCCTTGCTGTAGAGGCGGCCCGCCTCGAAGAGGGCCTTCAGGCGGTTGTCCTGGGTGAGGTTGGCCCCGCGGTCGGCGATGCCCTTGTACTCCTTGGCCGCGAGCGCGAGCTGGCCCTGCTCGCGGTACCACTCGGCGAGGTCCATGGCGAGGCGCTGGAAGCGCATGTCGGTGCCGTACTCGTCGGCCAGCTCGGCGAAGCGGGCCTCGGCCTTCTTCCGCAGGTCGGGCTTGCCGCTCTTGAACTGCGCCTCGAGCTGCCCGAGCTCGATCCCCTTCACGAGGTCGAGGTGCTTGGGGTTGACGATCTGGCGGGCATCGGCGAAGTCGGCCAGGGCCTGCTCGAGGCTGGCCGGCTTCAGGAAGGCGGGGGTGACGGCGCCCACGGTGTCCTTCGCCGTGGCCGTGGCGCTGGCGAGGTGGCAGAGCGCGCGGTAGTAGAGGGCCTCGACCCGCAGGTCCTTCCACTGCTCGGGCGTGAGGTCCCGGCCCGTGTAGACCTTCGCGTCGAGGAGCTTTTCGCAGGCGGCGGCGCAGGCCGCGTAGTTGGGGGCCTTGACGAGTTTCTGGTTCTTCGCGTCCATCACGGTCTTGTGGTGGAGCCGGATGATGTTGATGAGCGAGCGCGCGGCCTCGGCGGAGCCGGGCTTCTCGCGAGCCGTTTGGTCCCAGCGGCGGATCATGTCCTGGTCGGTGAGCGCGACGGCGACGGTGAAGCCTCTGGCCAGGAGCGCGTCCACCGCCTTGCTCGCCTGCTTGGCAAGCTGCGAGGTCGGGTGCTTCGTCGTCAGTTGATTCAGGCTCTCGGCGGCCTTGCGGCAGAGGGCATCCTGCTTCGCCTTGTCCTGGGTCGCGTTCGCCTGCTCCAGGTAGAGCTCGCCGAGGGCGAGGAGCGACTGTGCCTCGTACTTGGGTGAGGTGACGGCGTTCTCGAAGGCCTGGACGGCGCGGTCCACGAGCCCGCGGTCGCGGAACAGCTCGCCGAGGGCGAGCTGGGCCTGGGGGAAGCCGGCCGACGCGCGCTCGACCCGCGTGAGGTGCTCGACCACCTTGTTGAGGTTCGGGTTGGCCCGGCTCTTCTCGGCGAGGCCCAGGAGGAGATACATGTCCGAGCGCAGGGTGCCGGGAGGCACCGTCTCGATGAAGCCGTCCTGGAGCAGGTGCCAGATCGCCTTGTCGAAGTTGCGCTTCTGGTAGGCGGTCTGGGCGAGGAGAAGGCGGGCCTCGCGCTTGAGATCGGCGGAGTACCGGACGTTTTCGAGCCAGCGGGCCGCGTCGTCGGGCTTCCCGGACTTGAGGCTGATGATGCCGAGCTGCATGGCCGCGTGGTCGTGGGCCTCCTCGAGGCCGTCGGGGATGGGGCGTTTGTCCTTCGCGTACTCGGCGATGACGTTGCGGAAGTTGTGCACCGTGCTCATGTAGCGCTCCCGGGCCTTCTCCTCCTCGCCGTGCTCCACGTAGAAGTTGGTGAGCACCTTGTCCGCTGCCACGCCCAAGGCGTCCTGGTAGCTCCTCTCGTTGGCCCGGATCTGCTTGTGGATGGCCTCGATCTCGGGCATCGCGCCCTTGCCCTTGCCGGCGAGGAGCTTCATCTTGAACAGGAGCAGGATGCCGCTACGGCGGTCCCTGGGGTACTTCGCCACGAACTCGGTGATCTTCTCCAGGGCGCCCGCCGCATCGCCCATCCGATAGGCCACGCAGGCCAGGCGGTATTCGGCCACCAGCTTGCTCGCGTCGCGCTCCACCAGGCGCCTGGCCTTGGCGAAGTAGGGCCGGGCCTCGTTGTACATCTTCAGCATGTAGTAGCTCTCGCCCAGCATCAGGAACTGCTCGCCGCACTGCTCCTCGGCCTGCCCCTTGATCGCCTCCTGGAGCACGCGCACCGCGTCCTGGTACAGCCCGCGTTTCATCAGGTCCGATGCCTGCGGGCGCGCGGGGCCGGGCTCGGCCCCGAGGGCGAGAGAGGAGAGGACGGCCGCGAACGCGATCGCGCAATAGCGGGGAAGGTCGGGCATGCGGTTCCCTCGCGTCGGAGCAACAGCCTGCCGCGGCTGTCCGCCCGGCTCGGGGTGGGTACACAACGCCACGCCTGCTCACGGCGGCGCCGCGCGCTGTCCATATGATATGAAAACCGCGCCAGCATGACAAGTCAAGTGAGGCAGCCCTGTCCCCGAAGCCCAGGCACCAGGCGACGACGCGCGAGAAATTTGTGGCGGGAACTGTCAAACGGGATTGACTTTGCCCGTGAGTGCGGTAGAATACAGGTGTCCCCTCCCCGTGTGAGCGTGCTTCCCTTGGAGTGATGCATGCGAGGCAAGGCCATTCGGCCAGGATCGGCACTGGTCCTGGCAGCGACTCTGCTCGGCGTCCCCGGCTGCTCCCCGCTGTTCAAGGCGTTCGTCTACACGTGTGACCGCGGGATGGACGCGTTGGATATGCTGGACCTCGGGATCACGGTGACGCCGAGGTTCTCGCTGTCCGCCTATGCCTGCCTCCTGGGGCTGGGAGGCCTGGGGTATGGGTCGGTGGACGGCTATTTCGCCGGCATGGGGGGCAGCCGCGTCGGCATCTTCCGCCACTATCACTGCAACGTCGGCATCGGCATCTACGCCTACGAGGTGACCGGCTGGGCCGACTTCGACGTCAGCAAGCGCGAGACCCTCACCCGCCGCCACCGCGGGCCGGTCGCCTGGTTCCTCGCCTTGTTCTGGCCCCGTGCATTCGGCGCCGGCCCAGGCCAGTGCGTCGGCCCTGGGTGAGGGGGCCGCGGAGCGTACGCCGGGGGCGTACCGAAGAAACCAGGCTTCTCATGACTCAAGTGCCTCCACGTAGGCTACGTGGGGCTCATGGGAAACATCCACTTCACCGAAATCTTCGACTTCTTTCTCGGATGGTTGACCCTCGACATCTCGAAGGACGACCGGGCCACCCGCATCGCCGAGGAGGAGCAGGCGCTCCGGGCCATCGAGAAGACGCCGACGCCCAAGGACCCGGGCAAGACTCCCCCCAAGGCGTCGCCCGCCAAGCCCCCCGAGGAGGAGCCGCCGCCCGCCGCAATGCCCGAGAAGGACCCGCCCCAGAGGCACAGGGAGCACGATCTCCGCGACCTCATCCCGTAGCGAGGAGCAGAACGTGGGCAGGCCCGTGCCGCAGAGGACACCCGCCACGCTGCCCCGCCGCAGGTTCCTTGGCCTTGGTGCCGCGGGCGTCGTGGCCCTCGTCCCGCGCTCCGCCGCCCACAGCGAGGAGAGAGCCCCCCTGGCTTTCCAGGTCGTCGCCGAGGAGGTCATCGCCACCTACGCCGATCCCAACAACGGCTCGGGGCCGATGTGGTGCTACGGATCGCCCACCATCGTCCGCGAGGGCGAGCGGGTCCTCGCCATCGTGCCCGAGACGGGCAAGGACGCGAAGCCGCTGTGCAACACGCGCTGGCAGCTCTTCGTCCGCGAGCCGGGGCGTGGGTGGGAGCGCGCCCAAGCGGGCGCGAAGTTCGACGAGCGCGAGCCTTGCCCCCTCGTCCGCCTGCCCGGCGGCCGCATCCTGCTCTCCGTGAATCCTGCCATTCGCCAAAACGGCCAGTATCCCGACGGGCGGACGACTCACGCCTGCGAGCCGCACCTCCTGGAGTTCAGCGCCGCCGACCCGCGGAAGCCGCCCGTTGCCCTCAAGCCGAAGTGGGACAAGGCGTACGCCTTCACCGAGCACTCGTACCGCGGCATCGCCGCCGACCGCTTGGCCGGGGAAATCCTGCTCCTGAACATCCTCGCCCACGAGGGGCAGGCCTGGAGCCACCTCGACCGCACGGGGAGTTGGAGCCGCCAGGGGATGGTCGTCTTCCCCCGACGCGCCTGTTACCCCCAGGTCGCCCTCCGCAACCGCGCGGCCCATATCCTCGCCATCAGCGACATCATCGAGCCGAACCCCACGTGGCGGGCGTTCAAGAAGAAGGTGACGGGCCGCGACTGGGACTATGATTTCCGCAACCTCTACTTCACCTGGACGCCCGACATCACGAAGGCCCCCTTCGCCGCCGCCGTCACCGTCGCCAGCCGCGAGGAGACCTGTGGCCACATCCGCAACCTGGACATGTGGATCGGCCCGGACGGCGACGCCCACATCCTCTACCTCGACCGCAACATCTGGCACGCCTTCATTCGCAACGAGTTCTTCCGCGGCACCCCCATCACCGTCTCGCTCGTCTACGCACGCGTCCGCGAAGGGAAAGTGGTCGAGCAACGCACCGTCGTCGAGCATGTGGAGAACCAGCCGGCAAAGGCTCTTGTGCCGAGCTATGCCGCGCTTCACGCAACAGCCGATGGGCGCCTCGTCGTCCTCTACCACGTCAACGGCGGCGAGGCCGCGGGCAACTACGCCCTCCAACTCGTCCCCAAGAGCGACCCCCCGCCCGCCAGGCTCCCCCTCAAGCTCCCTCTCGCCAGCTTCTTCGCCGCCACCGAGCGCCTTGGTACCGAGCCCTCCGACACCATTGACCTCTACGGCCCCGGCCCCGAGCCCCACACCATCCGCTACGCGCAAGTGAAGATTCGATGAAGATGTGAGGGCACCTTCTTCGCAAGAAGGTGCCCCCACGCCCCCTCCAAGAACTCTCAAGCTGGGCTGCGGCATTCGCCTGCCGCGGGCGAATGCCGCAGCCCAATCTGGGAGTCTTTGGGAAGGAGGGGGTGCGGGGGAGGAAGCCCTTTCTGCCAGAAAGGGCTTCCTCCCCCGTGGCCTACTTCTTC
>Ga0307379_10004438_pt1 | contig 20007 bp, 23 predicted proteins | sample UN2MG_FD_202237 | JGI IMG/M metagenome (GOLD analysis project Ga0307379, IMG submission 202237) | Soil microbial communities from Risofladan, Vaasa, Finland - UN-2 | ecosystem: Environmental > Terrestrial > Soil > Coastal area > Acid sulfate soil | place: Finland: Risofladan, Vaasa | collected... | reverse complement strand
CCAGTAGAGGGGACGTTCCGGACGTTCCGGTGCCGCCTGACTCTGACTACTGGAAGGTCTTGGAGCAGCTCAGGGGCCGACTGGAGATGATCGAAGCCGAGAACAAAGAACTGCGTACCAAGCTGGAACGGGCACGACGGTTCTATGCAGTCCGTACTTGCGACGACGATATGGAGTGGATGGATCTCATCACCTCCACGCTGAATGAGGAGTAAGACAGTAACAACCAACTGAACCAACAACAGGCAGGACAATCCTGCCACTAGGAGCAAAGACAGGCATGAGTGAACTAACAACGACAACACGAGTTACGTCCCACAACCTGATTCACCCCGAGAACCGCAACACCAAGAAGTGGGAAATCTACGAGGCAATCCTGGAGAAGCGGCGCCGGGCAATCTACGTGTACGGCAAGCCGGGCATCGGCAAAACCTACCTGGCCTACCACCACATGATCGAAGACGAACAACTGTCCGCGATCACACTCACCGACGAGACGCCTGCTTCGGAACTCCGGGGCCATTACCTGATCGGCAAGAACAACGAGATGGTCTGGCACGATGGCCCGTTCACAGCAGCCCTGCGCAACGGGTGGCGACTGGTCATCAACGAGATCAGCAACGGCAACGACGATGTCAATGGCATCCTGACGCCGTTCCTGGAGGACCCCAGCACGGCACGGATTACGCTGCCGAGTGGTGAGACGGTGCGTGCTGCGCCGGGCTTTCACATCGTTGCCACGGACAACCACAAGCCGGAAAACCTGCCCGAACGCTTGCAGGACCGCTTTCAGGTGGTAATTCGCATGGAAGGTCCTCACCCCGATGCACTGAAAAAACTGTGCCCGGAGTTCTGGCTGGCTGCGCTCAGGAGTCAAAACACGGTCGATGACGACGATGCGGCGCCCTACTGCGGGATCAGCCTGCGGAAATGGGAGGCGTTGTCCATCAACGAGCAGGACTTCGGCTTGAAGATGGGCGCGGCACTGACGTTCGGCCCGGACTTGGGCAAGACCGTGCTGATGTCGCTCGTCATGATGTGGGCCAGTTACGCCGACGCACACTACGACAGCCAGTCTGACGCGGCAGACGACATGGACAATATCCGACGAGAAGCCCGCCTGAAGGTCTTTGAAGAGTACGGCCCCGCCGGCTTCAACACCGCAAGCAAGGAGTTCAATCCCAATGACCTCTCGTAACCCGTTCGCACCGTTCGTCAACTGGTTCGACCCACGGGGCGAAGATGCCCCGGTTTACCAAGTCATAGACGTCGAGGCAACCGACCACGACGGCTACGGCTACACCGACAAGGAGAACGGTGTATTCGCCATCCCCTGGAACGACCAGGGGAGGGTGATTGCCCAGCATGAACTGGGCCACGTCATGTGGTCGCCGGTCCATGTTCCTGTTGTCAGCAAGCGTTTCGATGCCCTGGAGCGGAGGTGCTACCAGGTTCTCGAAGAAGCGCGGGTTGGCATGGGATTGGCCCGCATGGGATTGCCGCTGCACTGGAAGTCCGGTGGACAATACACCGAACACTTCAGGGAGTTCCTGGTCCACCCCAGTGCGTTCAAGCCCAAGGTCGCAGTGCTCCATGTCATCACCACCTTCGGCACTGACTACGAAGAGCAATCCATGGAAATCCTGCGGTCGATGGATTCGAGCGATGGGAAGATGGCCCTCGGTATTGTCGAGAACTGCATGGGCAGGATCGGCAGGGCCTTCCAGGTGGCGACGACGATTGTCCCATCGGACCGGGCTATGCGCATCCTGGCCAAATGGCTGGCCAATCGTCTGCGTTGGGCTGACGAGAAGAGCAAGGAGCGTGTTGACGGTGAAGGTTTCACCGAAGGCATTATCCAAAAAAGCGTTCTGGGGGGCCTTGTCGGACAGAGGGACAGGAAGGAATCGGCCAGGCAGGAACAGAAAGACAGCGGACTGACACCCCGCTGGCAGCCAGCGGCACGACCCAGAGATGAAGACATTCAGAGGGATGGCTGGGTCGACAGGCAGACGTACCGCGACCCAACACAGACTACGTTCAATGGCTTCACCGGCCCGATTGACCCCAGGGCTGTCCCTGGGTCGATGACGATCGAAGAACCACCCAGGCCGTTGCGTTGCGACGAGCTGGAGAGGCATCGCAAGAGAGTGTACGACCATGTGGACCAAGGGTCACGAATCGGAGACATCACAAGAATCATCACGGACCAGAGGATATTCAAGTCAAAACGCAAGAAATCAAGGGGAGGCGGGACGGTCCTGTTCGACCTGAGTGGCAGCATGGGGAACCTTCGGACGATCATTGGGGATGTCATATCAGGCAACAAGACGGCCACGACATGCGCCACGTACTCCGGCTACAGGCTAGACGGCGTACTCCGTGTCATCGTCCGCAATGGCACAAAGGTCGAAGACCACTTGATGTACCCGCCTTCCGGGGTCAACAACATCGTTGACCTTCCGGCGCTGGACTGGTTGTCCAGGCAGCCTGCACCGAGGGTGTGGGTCAGCGACCAGTGTGTCACTGGCATCGTGGGTGGTGTCGGTGGGTCAAGTGCTGGGAACCAGCTGATCCTGGATGCGTGTCACAAGCTCTGTGATTCGTTCAACATCACAATCCTGGACTCACCACTCCAGGTGTCCGATCACCTGAAGGAAGTATCCCAGGGTGAGAAGGCTACGGGTAAGAACGTAAACGCCTACGGGGGCAACGGATGATTCGTGACGCGATCAACCTGGCAGCAACCATGCTCGTTCTGGCAGCCGTGATAGCAGGGGCATACCGCTGCATTGACACGACGTTCGTAGTCGTCAAGCAGGACAATAACGATATGCGCAAGGCGTTGTTCGTACCGTGAAATATCCTCCCCACCCACTCACTCGCGACCAGGCCAATGCCATGATTGCAGCTGCTGCCGACTCCCGACAGAACGGACTTCGGGAGTCGGCACACCTCACGGTGTTATACCGGACGGGTATGCGCTGCGCCGAGAGCTGCAACCTGGACATGGCGGACATACGCCGGGTCATGACTCCGTCTGGCCGCGAGTGCTGGGTGGTGAGGATCGCCCATCCGAAGGGCTGGAAAAACCAAGGAGCGATGCCAAGAGAGATTGGGCTGGACCGACAGGCGACAGAGGTGCTTGATCGCTGGATTGCCCAGCGTGGTTCGGCGGCAGGCCCGGTATTCCAGGCAAGTGGGGGGAACCGGGTCAGCCCATCGCATATCCGCAGGACCATCTCACGGCTTGGAAGCAGAGCAGGCATCGAGCGCCGCGTTCACGCCCATGCTTTTCGGCACACGTTCGCCAAGGAACTATACGACGAAGGAGTCGGCCTAGTCCATATCATGCGGGCATTGGGCCACGCTTCGCTGGACACGACACAACATTACTTGCAGAGCATCGGGGCCAATGAGGTGGTCAGCGTGACCTCTGCGCGGAGTGATTGGATGGCAAGTCCACAACAAAAGGAGCAGAGCAGAGAGACAGACCGAGATGGCAAACATAAAGATAGACCGAGAGGGCCGGGAACCGAACGGAGTGGTTGTCCGCTTTCCGGCCAGGAATTGGGAGAGGGCACACAAGTGCATTGAAGAGTTACGTGATTCTCCCCCGATGGGATACAGGCTGCAACGCAGTGTTGTGATCCCGAAAGCCAAGAGTGGCCGTCGGTGCAACGTGAAGATGGACTTCGTGTACATCGACACCAGAGAGCCAGTGTTCACGCTGGACGAAGCTGAGGAATGGTTCCTCAAATTTGCGGAGGAAGCAGACAAAATTCATGACGAGCCCGACAGGACCGAATAAGCGGGTCCAGCCCATACAGAAACTCCGGGCTGCGCGTGGATGGTCGCTGAAACGGCTCTCCGGCATTGCCGGGGTGGACCTGAAGCCGATCAGGGCAATAGAGCGTGGCCAACCAGACGGCTATCTGGGAATGCGCCTCAGGACGATCCTGAGGTTGTCAATCGCACTGGGTTGTGCGCCAAGCGACATCTTTCCGATGCTGAAAGCCAGGCCGAAGCATGGGAGGTTCGATGCCGTATTGGTTAGCGAAGATGTCATCCGAACTACGGATGAAGCCATTGCGGAAATGGAAGAAGAGGAACGCAGGAGCAAGCTATGAACTTCTACCAAAAGCGTTACAACACGTTCAGGACGAATCTGGGGAAAGCCCTCGTATTCAAGATGGAAGCCGATGGGGTGAAGATCAGGGACCTGGCAGAAACGCTTAGCATGTCCACTTCCAGCCTGTCACAGATCCGGCAGGGGTTGGTTGGTGTCCGCGGCATACCCAGTCTGGACTTTCACTTTCGGGTGATGGAATGGCTGGATTCACCGCTGATAAACTTCGAGCGGCCCGAAGGCCGGGATCACTCCACCGTGTCGGAGGTTCACGACATGATTATGCGACTGGACATCGGTGACCACCAGAAAGAGACAGTCTGCGAAATTGTCAAGCTGGTCATGTCGAGGATGGGCCAATCATGATGCTGATAACCAAAGCAATGAAATTCCCGGCCTGGGGTTCCACTGACACCGTGCCACCGTTCGAGATACCGATCGTGTGCAAGTGGTTCACTCCAGACAGCTCGTGGACTTGGTATGTCACCGAGTACGACGGGAACGACACTTGTTTCGGACTGGTCGATGGCCACGAGAGGGAGTTGGGTTACTTCTCCCTGTCCGAAATCGAGAAAATCAAAGGCCCGATGGGCCTGCCGGTCGAGCGCGACCTGCACTATGGGCAGCATATGCTGTCAGAGGTGTTGTAATGATGTCTACACAAGAACGAGTAATGACCAGAGAGCAGGCGAGGGAGTGGCGCAAGAAGACAGGAGCGTCTCGGTATCAGTGTTCCACTTGCGACTTCAAGACCAACGGGCCGCAAGTCATCGGCAAGCACTGGAACGAAAACCCCGATCACCGCACCGATAAGCAGCGCCTCAAATTCTTGTCAAACAAGGCCGAACGGTTGGCGCGTGATCGGATCGAAGAGCATAACGCCAATGTGGTCAAGGAGTACACGGAGGGCCAGGGCAAGGGCGGTGGTGTGCCCAAGGGCTACAAGCACACGAAGAAATACCGGCCGCGGCACAAGAACCCGGATGTCGCGACCAAAGACGAGATCACGCGCAGTCGGCGGCAGGTGTCGAACCACAGCGCCAATCACAAGTTCTGCACCCACTGTGGAGGTCCGCGGACAGGATCATACAAATTCTGTGCTCACTGCGGATACAGACTGGCATGACGTTACCGATCGTGGTCATGGCAACCACGCTCATTGCCTGGGTATCATTCGGGGTTGCCCTCCGACTCCATGTCCACGGTGATCTCGACTCGGCAGGCACTACGCTTGCACTTGTGCCATCGAACGATGGGCGACCCGATGCAGCTGGGTTCGTCTGTGGCGATTATTCCGCAACCATTGACGTGGATGGGAACGCCATTGGGCCGTCTGATATTCTTGGCCGGCTGCAAGCCATCGAGCAATGGCTTGATAGATGCCACCAAGTTGTCGTGATCCGGCTCCCTTGACCTGAAGCAATCAAATGTGACCGTCGCCTTATCGAACATCGGATAGGGCGGCGGTCCCAGCTCCACTCGCGCCGCCAGGATAACGGCTTTCCGCCATTCACGGCTGTTACGCGCCCTGGCGCTCCAATGGCTGCGTTTTTGGTTCGGAAGTTCTGGCCGCCCGTGGACAGTGAATTTAATCGTCGGCGGCAGAATCGAACAACTCCAGGTTTGTCCCACGCGAGAACAGCTTGATCGACAGGTCGCGTTGCGGGATACGCTTGCGGGGTTGCAGCTTGGCGGTCAGCGCGCCGTGTTTATCCCGCTCAAAAATGCAGGTCACGGAAAAGCTGACTTGCCCCACGTCCAAGGCCACCGCGCGGCCGATCTCGTCTAGTTCAGCATGAACCAGACGCGCCACATGGACGCCTATCTCCGACGCCAGCTTGCTGTCTGCCATTTCAGCCCTCCAGTCTTATGTTTGCTGAACCAGAGTTGCGCGAGAACCGGCTGGGCACCCCGACCGGTTCATGTTTTTGGAATCTGCCAGTGGTCTGGTTGCGTAAAAATACACCCATTGGCCCTTCTCCTGGCGTTCTGCGCGATGCTTGCAGGCTGATCCTCACGGGCGTCATCCCGATCCTGTCTGCCTCGTCGCATTTTTCCAGCTTGATGACCTGATCCGCCCAGTAGGCGAGATTCCCACCCTTCGCGTGGCCCAGCTTGTTGGTTTCGCTGACTACGATGAACGACGCCGCCCCGTTGGACATGCGCCTGCTGCACATAGCCCACAACGAGTAATCGCGCAGCGTTCTCAGGTAGTCGCGACCAGATAGTTCCGCGATCGTGTTGATGCTGTCCATGCAGATCAGTATCGGTGGCCCGCCTGCGTTGGTGGACATCAAGACGTCCAGCTGCACCTCTTCGGGTGTCGCGCCCCTGCCTACGTGCAGGATGTGCAGAAAACCCTTGGCGCTGCGTGCTGCCGGGTTGGCTTTCAGGTATCCGCCGATCCGGAACGCCAGTTCCTGGCTGTCGAGTTCGGCCGACAGGTAGACGACCTGCCACATATTCGTCGCCGCCGCCTCGATGCACTGCGACAAGGCGAAGAACGTCTTGCCACACTTCGAGTTGCCGAGGATCACAGATAGCCCGTATCCGCCACCGCAGTTACGGGCCAAGTGATCGATCCCAGGGACCGGCCAGCGTGGTAGCTGGTCACCCTGGATCGGCCCGTTGTAGTCAATGGCCTGACGTTCGTTGTCCATCGTCGGCAGGAGCGCCAGCTCGATGGCAACCTGCGCCCGCAGGCCGGGTGGATGGTCTGCGTTGGCGAAGAATCGAGTTGGATTAGTTTTGGCTTCCCATAGAGTTTCACCCCAGTCCGTCATGAACCAGACCGACCACCCATGATGACGCGCAGGGTGTCGGCGTCTTCCGAGGCATATGGATTGCCTCGGTGCTCTTCGTCGCAGGCGTCCATGTAAGCCTGTGCTGCACGGGCTGACTCTAGATAGGCATTGGCGATGGCTTGCCTGGCTCGAGCCAGATCGGTGACGGTCAGCCTGGACCACCACCTGCGAACCGCCCGCTTGTGCAACTTGTATGCGTAGGTCTTGTAGCTTGGCCAAGCGATGTAGTGCCACCACGCCTCTGCCTCCTCCACTAGAATCGTAACGCCTAGCGGATTTTCTTCTGCCAGCTCTTGAAAAAAGTCTGACTTGAATACCGGCTTCTCCACGACACCCCCATGTCTTGGCGATCTACTTCGCCTGCTCCAATGTATCGCTGCGGAAAATCCGTGCAACCTGTGACCGCATGTGTCACACAGTTAGATCACACTGAGTCCGAACCTAACCAAAGGAGCAAATCATGGAAGCACCGAAGCCGGGGATCTACCCTGATATACCAGCGTTTGACTACCACCAATGGAAGGCCGCGAACTACTCCACGTTGAAAAAGTTCCGGCAGAGTGCCGCGCACGCACGGGAATCGATGGTCAACCCAATGGTCCAAACGGATGCGATGCAGATTGGCCAGATGGTGGGGGAAGCCCTACTGGAACCAGACCTGTTCGCAAAGCAGTACATCATCCAACCGGACTTCGGCGATCGTCGGCGCACTGCGAACAAGCAAGCGTTCAACGATTTCGCGGCGAAGAACGTCGATAGGGTGATCGTGCCGCCAGACGACATGCGGAAGGTGTTGGGCATGGTTCAGTGCATCTCGGAACACGGCATCGTCAAGGAGATTGTCGGGGGAAGCCTTGCTGGAACCAGACCTGTGGTCGAGACGTCGTTTGTCTGGGAGGACGGGCCGACAGGCGTGCTGTGCAAGGGCCGCACGGATGTGATCGGGACATTGTGGGGCAACCCAGTCGTCTGCGATTTGAAAACAACACAGGACGCATCACCGAAAGGATGGCCGCGGCAGATCGCCAAATTCGACTACCACGTCCAGGCCGCGTTCTATCTCGATGGACTTGCCACACTCATACCGTTGGATCGCAGCTGGCTCTGGTTCTGTGTGGAAAACACCCGTCCGTACCTGGCCGCCGTGTACCAAGCGGAGCCGGCACTGATAGATGAAGGCCGTCGCTGCTACCGCTCGTACCTGCGACGCTGGAAGGACGCACACGAGACGGGGTTCTGGGCCGGCTACCCGGCAGATCTGACCACTGTCGACTTACCGCAATGGGCGTACACGTCCGACGAAGACCTGGAGATCGAGTGATGTCTGAAGAAACAAAAACTATGGTGATAAGGGGAGCATCGGGTGTCGTGCTGACTAGCATGGAAGAAGCGTGGCGGTTTGCCCTCGCGATCGAGAAGTCTGGCCTCGGCCCGAAAGGGATGCAGGCGTCAGCGATTTTCGCGGTCCAGCAGGCGGGGGCCGAGTTTGGCTTGTCGCCGATGGCTTCACTGACCAACTTCAAGGTCATCAACGGGAGAACCGGGCCGATGGTGCGCTGTGCGCTGGCGAAGGTGCTGGCGTCTGGAGAAGTCCAGGGCAAGATCAAGGACGAGCTGATCGGTGCGGCATTCGAGGACGACTACTGCTGCCGGGTCACATCGACCAGGAAGGGGCATCCCACCCCAACGATCACCGAGTATTCGGTGGCCGACGCCAAGCGGGCTGGCCTGTGGGGCAAAAAGGGTCGTGGTGGTGAGCCAACACCGTGGGTCACATACCCCAAGGAGATGCTGTACGCCCGCGCGATGGGCCGGCACCTGGAGAAGCAGTATCCGGACATCATGGTTGGCTTCGTGACCGCGGAGTCGCTCCAGGACTACCCGGACGAAAGAGAGGTCCGTGGCGTCACGCTGACCCCCCAGGCGGACATACCGAAGGACCCGATCCTGGACCTGCTGCCACAAGGCAAGACGACCGAGGACTTGCAGGAAGTCCTAGAAATCGTCGAAGCGGACCGTTCCACGGGGAACAGGATGACTGCGGAGGTGCAGTCAGACATCCTGAAGCGACTAGAGGCCAACGATGCCGCGCTGTCCATGCCCGATACGGCCAATGCGAGCATAGATGGGGCGGAGCAGGGCGATCTCGGCCTGAAGGGGATTGTCTGATTCAACGGGATACCCTACCATTTTGGTGCAATTGAACATAGAGGTGTTTTGACCTCATGCCCAAAACACCTAGTACACTGAGCGGCCCGGCTGACGCCCCCACGTCGGCTGGGCCGTCTCCGTCTTTTCGGGATAGTGCCATGGTCGCGGCGCCATTCTCGGACCGCATTGCGCAGATCCACGCGCTCGCGCTGCCTGCCTGGCGCCGGGACGCGCCGATCGTGAAGGACGGAGAGAGTGCGATCGAACGGAAATCCCTCCGCTATACCGATGACCCCTTCTACGAAACCTTCGACTGACGCTACAGATTCACCACTGTCGCAATCGACGTGCGGTGCAGAACATCGCCGCCGAGCGTCGTCAGTGTGTACTCCGCGCGCACCCGGTCGCCCAGCCGGAGCCCGGCGTTCCCCGCCAATCCTGGCGAGTAGACATCAAACACCGTTGGCGGTAAGTCTGCACGCCATCCCCACGCTGGATCGCCTTCCACTGTCAGGGCAGCGAGCGTCGGGAATGGCGTTCCGAACGTCGCGAGCGTGAATATGGTGTTCGTCATGAACTTGGAACTCACCCGGTTGCCAGAACGAACCTTCTGGGTGGGGCCAGCGCTCAGGATCAGAAATCTGTCCGTAACTTGGTCGACCTCTGCAACAGAGTAGGTGCCGCTGACGTCTGTATCGAGGACGCAGACATCACCGATGGCCCAGCCCTCCGTGTCGTTGACGCTGACGTAGATATTCGCGCCGGAATCACCGATGCGCCAGCGACGTATTTCGGTTCCAATGGCAGCCGACCTGCTGGCGGGTATCGCGGCAGACAGGGTGATCGTGGTGGCGGTGGCAGACGACACGGTCGTGCTATGCACGGTTCCATTGTCCAGAATCATCCGTATCTCGTCGGTGGACTCAAATCCCGTGCCGTCGATGACTGGCATCACTGTATCTGTTGCCACTACCGCCACATTCAGGCGAGCGACAAGGTCAACGACGTTCGTATCCTTGGAGAGATCGTAAAGCACCACGGCACCAGTCGCCGTGGCGGGGACCGGAAGCCCAGTCGTCCTGTCGACGGGGCCGAGGAGTTCCAGCAAGTTGTCGCTGCGGTAGTCGATTGTGTTGGCCACTTCATTACACCTCGGCACTCGCAGCGGGTCCGACGCGAGCGCCTGCGGAAAGTTTTGGCTCGGCCTGCGCGGCGCATGACATCAATGGACCCAAGGTAGACATTACAGAAACAGAGCTACGCACGGAGGCAACGGCACCCAAGGACGCACCTACGGAAGCGGTGGGTGTTAATTCTGTGACGACTTCTTCCGCGGCCTCCGCGAACGGCTCGATCATCGACAGCGCCCAGAGTTTTGCTGCCACCGACGTATCACTGGACAGCGTGGGGGCAATCAGCACCGCCGCGCCAGCCAGGCTTTCCACGCCGGCATACGCATCAAGCCTGGGCCGAACCAAGGTCTGTCCAGACAGGAAGCCAGGAGGAATCGTGGTCGAGATGCGGCGTTGTGTTGGCCACAGCAACTCGAATGGCGACTGGTTCAGGCGAATGAAGTCTGCCTGCGACCAACCCTGCGTGGAGTAGCCAGCTAACGCAATATTGCCGCTCCAAGAGCTGAGTTCGTTGCCATTCAAGGCAGCTACATAGAAGTCTACGAATGATGGAACAGCAACGTTTGCAGCCGGAGCAGTAAACAACTGCTCACCATCAAAGAAGATTCTCAAACGATGGTTGTGCGTCCTGTCGTACCTTGCTCCCCACATGTGCTGTTTGCCATCATTCGCATTCACGGGAGCAACTACATCGAAACTGTTAAAGCCCACTGAAACTCTGATGGTGTTCGTTGTGTGCTTGTAATTGATGTTAAAAAAGTTGGGAACACCAACGAGTGTTTTGAAGTTCGGGTTGGACCCTGGGGTGGACGTAGCAATAGCAAACAGTGAGAGACGCTGTCCATCAGAAGTTACACCGAAAGGCAGCTTGTATCCGTAGGCAGTGTTGCCGCCTTTGGCCGATCCTGAGTTTGGAAACGCAGTTGTTGAACCTGATTCGATGTATGTAACAAAAGGCACCTTTGCGGCAACCCAAGGGATGTACTGGTTTTGTGTTTGGATGCGATCTGAAAGTGGTGCCTGGGACAAGAAGTCAATGAAGTTGACGTTCTCGTTTGCGAACAGAGCACCGACACCCAAGTCGCGTGCCAGACGGGTGTTGATGCGATTGAAATTCGTATTCGGCTTGGATTGGTAGTGCGTCAGACCAATCACAAAACTACTCCATCCGTCATGACGGACAGATCAACTACAACGATGTTGCTTTGCCCTACAGTCAACCCGTTCTGAACTTCCACATTAAAGTACCGCACCCCTACAGAATCCTGCGAGAACACTGGCCTAAGGAATAGGCTTCCAAATACACGACGCGGTGTGGGAACGTCAGAGAATGTAATGCCGTCCAGCGATAGATGTATATCCACTGCCCATATTTGAGTGATGGGTTGACCAGCATCGGTGCGGACCAGCCCGATCATTGCTGATTCACCAGGCTGCAATTCATAGGCTGCTGATGCGGCAACACCAGTAGGCGATAAGCAGTCCAGTGTTTCTGTAGCAATTACAGACCAGCTCATGGCAGATCCAGATATTCTTCAGGTCGCTTCTTTGGATTCTCAACGGTGCGTTTGAACAGATCGCGTGCTTCACGATATGTCTGGAAAATCAGCGTGTCGCGTTGCGCCTGTGACGTTCCACGCGCAACGGAAACTGTGTATAGCTCGTACGAGCTGCGCCCCTCGCTGATCGCAGTCAGCTCGTCGGCGTTGAGCAGAATCTGTAGGTTGTCTTCCAAGCCGGAGAGTGGCGTCAGTGCGAGCATCTGGCCAGCACGGACGAACGAAGTTGGGTAGACGAATAGGCACCGGACCGCACCGTTCTCGGTGGGCGTCGGCCGGACCTGCTCGTAGATGACTACCTCTCTAGCCATTGTCCATTACCGATCACCAGTCTGTCCAGGTTGCGCTTCGCCTTCTCTGCGCACACACCGGTCGCTTCATCTACAACCAGTTTCCAACTCGGCCAAAGCGCCGTGAGCAGTCGCGACTTCAGGGCGCGCTGCACCGTCGGGTTGATGTATGTCGCATCGCCCGTGTCCGCGTAATGCAACTTGGCCATGTCGCCAGCGAACTGATCCACGGCGTCCGTGACGCGCAGCGCCATTTTGAAGACATCCGGATCGGCGAAACTCTGGACCATCCACATGCGGAAAAAGATGTCGCGAGCGCCAGCGCTGTACTCCATCAGCCAGGCGTCGTTCAGGCTGCCAGGGTAAACCAGCGTGTCCTCGATCTCTGGGCACGCATCCAGGTCGTTGCGGAAGATGTCGTTCATGTTCGCGCGGGCCGTCTTCGCGCTCATAGCTCTGCATCCGCGGTGTAGTGAATCGCCCAATAATTATTGCTCGTCGAAGATGTTCCGATGTGCATGTGCGAACTTGTGCCGGTATCCGTTTGGGTGATGGTGAAACTACCACTGACCGGCGTGAAGAGTCGCGTAATCTGATTCGCTGTGACAAACGAAGGGTTGTATTGCGCGATGGTTGGAGCGACGCGCATCACAGACGAGTATCTCCACATGAAGACAAGCGCAGTGCTACCAGTATTGACGGCTGCGACGGCACCTTTCAGCGAGGTGTTGTCTACTGGTGACACGTCTCTATCAAACGTCTTCGTGAAGTATCGTTGGCAGCGTGCCAACTCGGCGGAGTAACCCTGGTTGCGGAAACCACTTGACACCGTAGCGATTTCCAGTTGCGCGCCAGTGAACATCACCGTGTCGCCATTGGCCATACTCTCGTCGTCGGCGTACAGGAATATCGCGAAGTTTTTCGCATTCGTATGGGTCGACAGGTCGATGCCCTGGACATTCTGCGTGTATCTCGTCCATGTCCCATCGGTGGGGACCTGCTGGGTGTCCATCACCTTTTCCCAGCTCCCGGAAAATGTGGGGCCAGTAGCGTCTCCTGCCGACTGCCAGTCGCTAATCGGGTTGGCCGGCATGACGTCTTCTACGCCGACCCATTTCAGAATCATGCCGCGCGTGTTCAACACACCACCGCCAGTGACCTTCGCCCAGTACGAAAACGAAACTGCGCTGTTAACGAGGTCCTGGCTATCCCTGCCTTCCAGAATCTGAAACACACCCGAGCGTTCCGCATTCGGCGTCAACGAGAGGTTGGCCCCGAGCAACTTGATGGACGACCAGAAGCCATCCGGCACGTCCGAGGTATCACGGCTCGCGACGACTATGTCGTCTAATTGGAAGCTCCCGATACCTGACAGCAGGCGCCATCGGTCTGCGCAGTAGCCATTTGCGTCATTCGGAAACGTGGTCGTCGAGTCAATCGTCAGTCCTCGCTGCCAGACGGCAAACGCGGGGTTCTGGACAAAGTTAGTCGTTCCGGATGATGCCAGCGCCACCACGCCTGCAAGGTCCACCGTCTCCAGGGTTGCCGCATCGACTGCCCCATTGTCGAGAAGGGCTGCCGTCCCGAGGTCGTCGATCGACGGTATGAACGGCGGGTCCTGCGCGAGCGTCACACCAACCGGCGAATAGGCAGCACGCCCTATCGTGTCCCGGAAGATCACGATGTCCATCTGGTCGGTAGCAGAGTCGACCGGATCGCCACCATCGACTGCGATCACGAAAGTTGTTTCGTCTGTGCCGTTGTACGTGGGTACTCCGTTGACGAAGCCGAGCTGTAATGCACCGCCGGTCAGGCGCACACGGCTGCCATCAGGGTACTTGGCAGCGGCGCTGGAAACGCCTGGCGAAGTCGCAACGACGTCACCCGCAACGACGGTAACTGTAAACGTGTCCCCCTTCTCCGTCAGCAGGTTGTTCCATTCCGGGTTCTCGTAGAACCGCCGGATAACCGCCATGCCTTCTCGCGCCGAGTCGTTCACACCCGAGCGAGCCATGTCCTCCGGCCATCCATCCGGGGAGGCGTCGTTGTTGACAGAATTAGTCTGCGACCAGTCGCTGATTTCAGACACTCTCCAACCTCATGTACGTAAGTGTTCCAGCAGCTGTGTCGCCAAGGAAAGACATAGTTCTATTTGCACCTGGCGCACCGATGATTGCAAAATAAATCTCATCGTTGGCAGCAGGTTGAAATCTTAATGGACCAAAATGGATGGTGGTTGGGGTCCCAGCAGCTACCGCCCAAGAACGACCAATGGATGGATCGGGTATGAGCGTGGCCGGCTTGGCTGGCAAACTCGCGCGTTCCTGTCCCATCCTGATCTCTATATTGGCTGCCGCCGACGAAGTCAATATTTCAATCTGACCAGTGACGTAATACTCACCTACACCATTAAACACCGTAGAGGTAACAGCAATATTGGGGGCATTCACATCCAACTCTGGACCACCACCCCAGTTCATAGCGACAACTTCATTAGTAAAAAGTGAATCGTAATCGCTACCTGTTATTTCTAGTAGAACGATCTTGGTTAAGGTTCCACTGTCGACGATGTTGGCGATACCGATGTTGTCAAACTGAAAATTCACTACCGCGCAGTCCACGGCGCCGCCGGAGACGACAACCCCATTGCCGCTGACTCCCTCGATCGTGCAGTCCGCAACGGAACCGAAATTCGATGCAGATTTCATGTTGATACCCGTCACGCCGCCCTGGATGGTGCAATTCGATACGCGGTAACGGTTGCCGTCCAGACTGATTGCGGTATTGATGCCAACGAATGCGCAATCAGCGACCACGCACGACTCGGACGTGGCCTGGTATTGCACCCCGAAAGAACCCAGACGAAACGAGCAGCCGATCACACGGTTGCGTTCGGAAAAACTTCCGCCGAGAGGTTGCATCACGTCCACGCCGATGGCACTTGCTCCTTGCATTACAAAGTGGCAATCCGAAACGGATACATCTCGCCCGTGGATCAGCACGCCAATGCCATTGGGTGCTGTCCCAGCGAAGTGGCAGCCTACGATGCTCGATTCTCTACCCGACTCGTCCGACGGAGAGATGGAAAGTTTTTCAGAGGCCCATACCCCGTACTGATCGAAGCTCGGATGACTAATGGTAGGGAAATTGCAACCAGATATGGACACTATCCCTGCGAATTTGATCGCTGCATGTGCCGAAACCCTCTGTGCCACTTGCCAGATAGTGCAACCACGGATGAAGAAGCCCTGGACGAAGCTGGCAGCATCGTCAATCGAGATGCCATTTTGACCAATGTCCCAGATGTGGCAGTCCTTGATGTTCCACCGTACAGGCTGGCCTGCAACGTGAATTCCGTGGCCCCAAGAGTCGGTGACCTCGCAGTTGCGGATAAGCACATCGGTAGTACCACCTGTGGTCGCCACGATGCCAATGTCGTCGCCGGCAGTCTGTGACGCCCGCTGCCCGTCGAAGCGTATGTTCTGAAGTGTAATGCCTTCGCCGCCTGTCATTGACAGCAGCGACACACCGAGTATGTCTCCATTGGCTTGAAGCGTTGCGCCCTGGCCATCGATGACGATGGCTGCACCAACTGGTATGTTCACCGTCGCGTCGATCAAGTAGACCGCGCCAGGCGTAAGGGTAATCAGACCGCCGGCTCCTACCCGAGCAGTGTTGATGGCGTCCTGCAACGCAACACCTGTGAGCGTTGCCACCGTGATGAGTGTTCCCTCCGCCGCCCAGGCAAGAGAGCCGATACTCGGCGTGCTGTGCAGGTCCACGGTAGTGACATCGGCTGGCAGGCCAATACCATTGGAAGGGTTATTGACGGTGACATCTGTAACGCCTGCACCGAAGATAGAACTGACTACGTTGGCATAGAACGGATCAGGCGTTCCGCCATAGAACTTCAGACGTCGGCCCGCTACGAAATACTGCGTCCAGTCGCCACCGGCTACGCGCGCCACTTCCAAAGGCTGCTGCGTCACCGCTGCACTACGCGTGAGATTCAACCACTCCGTATTGTTGTAGAACCGACGGATCGCGCCCATGTCTGCACGGGCTGCCTGGTTGACGTCGGAACGCAACATATTCTCGGGCCAACCGCCATCCGGGTCGGACGGGAAGTTGTTGGATGCGTCTGCCTCAAACCACTCGAAGATTTCCTTGATTGCCATTTATCTCTCAGACCGCCGCTTCTTATTTATCTTCTCTTCCTCTTCCATTTCGCTTACCTGCTCGTTGTAGTACCGCATGATCTCGGCCCGCTCTGCGTTGAGCTTGTTGATTAGATGGAACCTCTCCTGCGGACTGGCGTGTGGTTCCGAGGCGCCGTTATACAGGCGCGTGATCTCCCGCGAGTAGGATGACAGTGACCGCTGCCCGCGTGTCAGGAACAGGCTGGCGCCGATGGCTACCTCGTTCTCATTATGCAAGCGCTCTCGGTCTTCGGCGGAAATGTTCAACGAGAAGGCAGTGTTCTTTATGTCACGGAAATGTTTCAGGCTGTCGTAGAACTCCTGCTTCACCTTGGAGTGTTTACCCGGTCTAGAAACAAACCTGCGTATCCCCATCAGGTCATCGAATGGCACGCTTGTTTCAGGGTTCTCAAAAAACCAAGCCTTGCTGGCCAACTGTAGGCCGGTCGACGCCCAGTGACCGAACATCCCTCGGAGTAGGACCTCTCCACGGGCTGCGCCAACCCCGAGGTGGCGACCGGTGTACTTTCCAATCAGCTTCATCGCTTGCGACTGATTCGGGCGCTCCTGGAATTCCGGCAGGATATTTTCAAGCGAGGGCGGAATAATGTCGGAACCCGTGAACGCAACCTTGTTGGATACCTGCTCGTACAGCAAGTCGATGCCGGCCGGCAGCGGGAACGGGAATGGGCTTCCGGATGCCCCCTTCCTGTCATCACCCAAATTCATATGGACATTGAAGTTTCCCAGCAATGCTTCTGTGAATCCGTAGGCCATCTCCTGGTCGTCCATGTCACCCCTGATTCGCTTGGTGACCTGCTCGGCCCATGTTCCGATCAGTCCGGCATCCCACAGCTTGGGCATGTGGAGATGAAAAAACTTGGTAGGTTCGCCAGTGGACGGCTCGTGCTCGTACGGGACGTACCAGTTCCAGTAGTTGAACAGCTGCCAATCCGGTTGGTCTAGGTAGTCAAAATACTTGTTGCCATCCTCGTCGAGAAGGTGGCCGTACTTCTTTGCCCCCTCGTGGTTGACGGTTTCCAGGGCCGCCGACATCAAGCCGATAATTCCCAGCTTCGTTGCAACAGCTGCCTTACCGGACGGGTCGGTCAACGCCGCTCGGTACATCCGGTCGGTGCCGGAAATCATCGCGCGGAAAAATGGAATCGACTGGTTGGCAAAGTTCGCCATGCTTGAAGCGGGTGCGTCGCCGTGTGAACTGAAGTCAGTCGCGAGTTCGCGGCCAAGGAAAGCGCTGTGCTTGTGTCCCATGCCTTTCTTCACGCCGCGGATGTATTCGCCAGTGCGATTGAAATTCTCCGACATCTGGCCGATGTGACGCAATGCCCTCCACATTGTCACCGGGCCGAAGATCAGCCCTTGCGGATTCATCCGATCTTGCTGCGACTTCTTGATGAGGAACTTGTTGGTACTCTCCCATCCCTCACGCAGCGTCGCTCCGGCCATGCCGTTCAGCTGCGCTTCCTTGTACTCCTTGGAATTGCGCATCACATGCTGCATCCCGTTCAACGATGCAGCCAGGCTGGGAAAGCCGGTCTTCGTCATAACAGCAGCCATCGCGGTGTCGCGTACCAGGTTCGCCATCCAGAACCCTGGCTCCGTGGTGATGTAGTCCTGCTTCAGCGACCTGGCCTTCGCGAAAAACTTGACGACGCCTTCTTGCGTCGGGCGCGTTATGGATTCAATAGCCCGTACGAGTAGCGGATCGTTGATCTGGTAGTATTCCTTGTGCCCGTTGCGGAAGACGGTCATGATGTTTCTTTGCAACGGACGGCTGGCACCCAGAAAGTGAGAGATGCCGTCGATGTCTTCCGGCATTCCACCCAGCCATTTCCTGGCGAGAGCCAACTCCGCCGGTTTATCAACGCCCCAGAGCCTATTGATCTCCGTATCGAATGCCTTGACCAACTCGTCTTTCGGCAGGACAACTCTCTCGTGACGTGGTGCTATGCGCTCCAGGAATCTACCGGCGCCCTTCACGCCTCCACGCTGCGGGCCGCGGAAATACTCGGGGTTGATCTTCGGAATATCAGCGAATCCGCCACGCATCTCGGAAGTGATGTTTCCGATGTCGACCAGCTCCAGCTTCGCGTTGTTCTCCAGCGCAGCGATAATCAGCTTCGCTGGCGCATCGATGATGTTCTGCACGGGATCGCGTACGTTACGAGTATCTCCATACGTGCGATGAATCCCCATCGATCCAGCGAGCGGGTCAATCGTCCCGCCCAATCCTTTCTTCTCGGCCTGCATCTCGCGATGACTGCTTGACGCGTACAGCTGACGCATCCACTTTCCGCGCTGCTCTGCGCTGAACAACCCCATAGACTGCGCGAAGTCAGCAACGTCAGACTGGTATTGTTGCAACCGCTTGAAAGCCTTCTTGTATGCGGGGGTTTTCAGCTTCAGCATTGCCGCTATTTCTTTTTGATCGAACAGCTTCTCTCGTGTGCGGTTCAGTTGCCTGTCTCTCTCTGTCGATCGCCTAGTTGCGTTCGTCGTTGGGTCGATGGTATGGCTGCGTAGGTCGGCCGCGTGCATCCCATTGAGAAATAGCTTGAACTCGTCCAGCGCCTCTTTCCCGCTTTGGCGTTCACCCTTATTGTTGTGTGTCGCCTCCTTCATCATGTCGCGAAGGATGGCGTCAGGTCCGTCGCCTTTCCATTCGTAATGACTGCGGCCACGCTGGCCCGCTGGCTTATTCGGGAACTCCCACACTTCTACGGGGGCACCGTTCTTCCACATGGATTCTACGATGGCAGCGTTGGCACGAAGGCGTCTGAAAGTTTCCCAGACGTTGTCCGGGACGTTAATTCCGAGCTTCCGAACCATATTCAAAACGCCATGCAGGTCATCGACGTACGTCTGGCGGTATCGATCCAGCGCATTCGACATCGTATTGGTTGGGTCGGACGCCGGAGCACCGATCTTGGACTTCGCGATACTCAGCGCGCCCTGGCCGTACCATTCGCCAATCTGCTCACGGGTTTGGTTCAACTCTTTTTGTAGTTTCTTGGGAAGGACTTTCATCGCTAACTCAAATTTCGCCAGCGCGTTGGGTGCCACAACTTCCAGGTACGGCCGGTTCGTGAACCAGTGCTTGGTCAGTTCAGCGAAGCCCTCTTCGACGTTTCTCACATCGTACGAAAGATGGTGCATCTCTTGCTGCCAGTTGGGCATATCCTGGATTTTGATGTTCGGAGAATTCTTGCCGTAGAACGCCGAGTGGGTGGCGGCGTTGTTGTGCATCGCTTCGCCCATCGGCGTCTGCATCGACAGGAAATGCCCGACCTCGTGAACTTGGGTCGGGATGTCGGACATATGCCTGATTCGCATTGATTCCGAGAACTGCTCGATCGACTGGCCCGACTGGCTTTTATGGCTGTGCCGCATGTAGCCCAGGCGCTCGCCCACCCCATCGGACGCCTTGTTTTTTACCCCGCCGTACTTGAACGAGGCATCCAGGCTTTTCGCGAGCTTGGTCAGAATGTCCTGGTGTCGGATGACCCCCAGTTGTGCCGACGGCTCCTTGCCGTGCTCGATCTCGCGTCCATGTGAATACTTCTTGCCACGGACGTCAGTGGAATCGCGAGGATCGAATCGATCGCCCAATTCAACGATCACGTTATCCAGCGATTCTGATGCACCGCCCGTAGCGGTCCTCTCCCCAGCGCGGCCCCCGTCCGGCTGAGGTCCGCCACGAGCGGGTGCATCATGTTCAATG
>Ga0307379_10004436_pt1 | contig 20013 bp, 24 predicted proteins | sample UN2MG_FD_202237 | JGI IMG/M metagenome (GOLD analysis project Ga0307379, IMG submission 202237) | Soil microbial communities from Risofladan, Vaasa, Finland - UN-2 | ecosystem: Environmental > Terrestrial > Soil > Coastal area > Acid sulfate soil | place: Finland: Risofladan, Vaasa | collected... | reverse complement strand
GGTGCTAGTGTGGGGTTTGGTGGGTTTTGGGTGATGGTTTGTAGTGTTGTGTTGGTGGGGTGGCCTTGGCGGGTGGCTTCTAGGAGGTGGTGGATGGTGAGGGTGGTGTCTGCTACTTGTACGGTGTAGGTGTGGGTGTCTATCATTATGCTGAGGGCCTGGCGGATGGTGGTGCCGGGGTCCAGGGAGGGGTAATCGACGGACATCAATACGAATCTAGAAGAAACCGGATATGACTGATTGTATGTACCTCTAACTACCATATATCTAGAAATTTATCTCCAGCCACAGATATTTCAGTAAAATCATCTTTTCATTCTACCGAGAGGTGAAAGAGGGTATCCATTAAAGTCACCTGCTTCTCGATCCCACACCATCCACAACCAAGCCACCAGACAAAATGCCGCACATGCGGCAAACACGGACAAAGAACATTATAAGCCGAGGCTCATCGGGCCGAGATGGCATCGGAATATATTTGTCATAAATTAATTAATTAATTTCATCCCATATTAGTGAGATAGATATGGTTATTGATTTTTCTCAAAGTAACAATATTCAAAAAGTTCTTGAAAAATTACGAAAATATGATAAAAGAGAGATACAAATAAAGAACATACAAAATTTACCACATAATAAAACCGCATTAGGCGGAGTTGATGATTCAGGAAAGGATATTATCATTTATCTCAATTATGACATGCCCTTTGAAATCCAAGAAGAAACATGTGTTCATGAAATATTACACATAATATTGGAACATGAGGGATATCCAACAATATCAATTAAAAGAAAATATTATAATAATTTAAGTGAAAATAGTAAAAAATTAGTTAGAAGGGCTATAGGACAGTTTATTGACTCTATTCAACACCCTATTATTTTTAATAGGGAGATAAATGATTATCACTTGGATGTGGATAAATGTTTTTCCCAACAAGTTATTCAAAAAGTAAATAGATTTAAAAAGAGAAAAACTAACGTTAAAAAGCAGCATTTCTATTTTTTAAATCAACAAGATATATTAGTATCAATGGAGTATTTTTATTATCCTAAAAAATATAGTGATAGTGTATTAGAAAAATATTCAGTATTTTCACCAGACGCATATAGATCATCAAAAAAATTATTTAAAAAAATTGAGAATGTTGGTTTTATTAATCCAATTTCATGTTATAGATCAGCCTCCATTATTAAAAAACATATAATAAAATATGGTAAACGAAAAGGTTTAATTAAATACAATTATATTTGGGAAAATATTGAAATACAAAAGGGAACACCAACTCAATAGAGATAGTTATTTAAAAATAAAAGTTATATTATTATAATTGGTGGTTTGGATGACCAATAAATTACAGGTAATTGTTAAGATGATTTTAATCGTCATTACTTCAGCCATTCTACTGGATTTAATACCAATGAGTTTTGCAGAACTAAATGAGATGCCTGAATCTACCGAATGGTGGATTCAAATGGAAATATTTTCTACTAACAATAACCAAGAATATAATGATAAAATTCTTGTTGATTTATATGAAAATGTGATCCAACTTGAAAGAGATTACATTCTCAGCTGGCATTTTTTTAGAGAGCCTTCTCTGAGATTTCGATTAGAGCTGATAAATAAAGAAAGCAGAGACAGAATCGCTGTTGATTTATATAATTATCTTAGTTCAGTCTCAAATGTAGATACATACTTTTTTGCTAATCATGAAAAAAGGGTCGACAATCTTGACGAAGGTTACCAAGGTGAATATGAATTATATCAAAGGATGTGGCCTTATCAGAAAAAGATATGGGAATGGGGAAGTGAAATGACTGTTGAAGCAATTAAAGAAAGTCAGGCTACAGGAGAAAATTCGCCTTCACGTGAATTTCAATTAACACGAACATTTCACCTGCTTTGTAATCAACTTTCTCCTGGATTCGATACAAGGTATTGTAACAGTATTGATGACAATGGTGAAGAACTAGTATGGCGTAGAAATGTTGTGAGTTTCGTTTTGGGCATTCTTTTTACTATCCTATTTACTTATCTTATCGCTCACATACGACATCATTGACACTTAATTTGCATGCAGCATCATTCTATTTTTTTAATAGTGATTTCATCTATTGATGTGGACCATGTGTTTTGTTTATTCCATCCTGTAGTCGCGATTTTATTAATTATAGGAACTCTATTTCTAAAGTAACCTTTTTCTATTTTTAATACATCATCTATATAACACTGAAAAGTATTTTTAGTACAATCTATTATTATTTTAATTTTGTACCATTTTCCTATTTCTATATTTTTAATAGTATAATGTTTTTTATTATAAAAATATCTTAATTCATTATGAGATATTGCCATCCATATGGCTTCGATATTACCATAATAATAATGTAATCCCGCTCCAACGCCATTTTTTCCATATATTTCTTGTCTTATATAATATATTATTTCTAATTTTTTACATGGAATAATTTCTCTATTTGCTGTATCTATTGATTCATAAGGACTCGTAATGTTTAAATATTTGAGGCTATTTCTTGCACCACAATCCATATTCATAATTTTTATTATTCCATTATTTTGCTCAATATCCCATTTAGAGGGAACACTTCCAATAATATCGTTTTCAAAACCATCAAAAAATAAAGTATTATAAGACAAATCAATATTTGACATTTTTGATATTATATCATTAGATATATCAATTGAAGTTTTAATTTCCTCATAACTTGGAATGAATCCTTTGTGATATACTTTATTTCTAATTTCCACAATATTCATTATATATTTATATTCTATTTTATTTATTAATCCTAAAAAATCAGCATCTTTGGCTAATTTACCCAATCCAACATTGTTTATATTTTCATCTATAGAAACATCAAATCTAATTATTTTTGATTTTAATATATTTTCTAAAGAAATAATTGTTGAAATAATGGCTTCAAGATAATTGCCTTGAATTAATAATTTTTCACTATCAGTAACAAGATTCATAGATTTAGTATAGCTTGGTATAAGTGGAGTTTGTTCTATTTTCCGCATCTTTTCTTTATCTATTTTTTGAGCGATAGTTTTACTATCATCAATTTTCTGCAAACCCATTTTGAGAGTTTCATACAATAAATTTTGTAAGTCATTTTCTATTTGATCATATAATTTTTTTCTATTTCTAAATTCATGATATTTTACTTTTGTAGATAAATCAGAATCAATAAATTCAATTAATCTATCATCTCTATTTTCTGTAGAATATTTTTTTAAAACATATGTTAAACAAGGTTTAAATTTTGTTTGCGATTCATGAAATTCATCAATAGTTAATTCTGAATAATATAATCCGAAAATACCTAAATATATATCACATTCTCTTGCAGCTTTTAATGATGCTTCTTTTATTTTTTGAGGACCTGCCCCTCTTCTTTCCAAAGGTTGACAATTTAAAAATGGAATTTTACATATACGTCTTGATATTTCTAGACGATCTTTTTTAAATTCATTTATATGTGAACTGAGAAAAACATCTAGTAATGATATCAACTGTTATTTCAGTAGAATAATATTGTAAAAATAATTTAAAACTTACGAAATTACACTGTGAAACTCCATATCAATAGCATTCAAGACAGTAGAAGAGCTTTTAATTTTATATGAATAATCTTTGTTAATGGCAGTAATTGCATTTAACGATCCATATGGGAATAAGTTTGGTGTTTCGATTTCAGGAGTAAATCCTCTTTATAATTCACTTTATCCTGGTATAGAATTCGAATTAGTTCTCACTCATATGCAGAATGGTCCATTTCAGGTTTCTAATCCTATTGGGCATGTAAGAATCGTCTCAGGTGAAGGATACAAGCGATTTGCTGGCGATCTATATTTTCAATTCAATGCAGGCGAGTTGGATGCGGGAAAAGAGACTATGGCGACTTCCGCTCATTTAGTGCTTGATCCATTTAAAATCTCTCAAATTGAAAAAATCAGAGCAAATAAAGAAATAAAAATGATATTAAATCTTCAATTCACCATAGTAAAAAGGGATAGACAAATCATAAGATATAGTAGCACAACAGGGATGCCCCTAGAGTCTGAGATAGCACAAAGTACATGGATAGGTGAGTTCCTTCCGAGTTTTAATTATAAAGAAGTACAATTACTCGAAATTCCGAAAATTCAATCAGACATTCATGTGAGGTTAATAGAATACTTGGACAGGGCTTGGCGTTATAATTACATGGGTCAGTATGATGTAGTCCTATTAAACTGCAGAAAAATCATTGAAGAACTGGATAACATATTGAAGGACAAAGGTTTCAGTAAAAAGAAATCGATTGATGACGAACGGGATATTACAGTAGCGGATTGGAGAGGCTTCCTTAATCAAGGTGAAGTTGGGAAATATGTCGAAGATATCACTGATAACATTCGAAGGTTCTGTAATCGCGCAGCTCATAGTGGAAAGGCAATAGCAAAAGAAGATGCTGATTACGCCTTATTGGCTACTCATGCTACAATAAATTTAGTATTGTGGAATATTGAAAAGCAGGAGTTATTTTCATAGGTTATTGCGCAGGAGCGCGTGTCCAAGAATCGATGAAATTCGTTATTACTGGTTTCATACTTCTTTGAAGGAACTTTTTTTTATCCTTCTGTTCAAGAACAAGAACTCACCAAATAATCGAACTAATATGACCACCATAAAGGTCATTCAAGCCATCTATATTGACTGTTAAAACAGTCAATAAACATTTAGACCATCCAAAAAACGCTTATAATAAGTAACCAATTATAAGGGAAATGCCAAGTCGTCAATCAAAGGGAAAGAAGCAAGAATCTCACGGTAATAAAACAACGCGTCCACCTGCGCGTGGCCGTTCACTACATCGGCGACCAGACGCAACTCGATCGCCTAGAAGATGAAGGCACTCTTCTCATCCGTCAGGAATTCGATGGCGAACTCCGAAGGGCTCTCATCCTTCCCCAGTATTTCATCAAGCAGCTCCCTCATCGACTCGCCGGAGTGCCGAACCTCCCGGTCCCTCACGGCAATATATTGCCGAGGATACTTCTTCAACAGCATAGAGTGATTATCTTTGATCCAGTTATAATCGCGGCTATATCGATCCAGTTTATCGATGAGATCCTTCTCATACCTCGGCTCCCCCACCTGAACTACCACATCTAACCCCATCTAAGTGTGAATTCTTGAATCTTTTAAACGTATATAACATTCCGTCACCCCGGCCAATAAACATCGAGACCACCCCCAAAACGCTTATCGTAGGAAACCAACGATAAGCAACGCACACCAAGACCGGTGAAATCATCAACTTCTTGAAGCAGTTATAAACCCGTAGAACACTCAGTTACGACATGAAAGATCCTTACAAGAAGCTGGGCATCAGGCGCGTCATAAACGCCGCCACCAGCCTCACCAGGCTAGGCGGATCCATCGCAGACCCCAGCGTATACCACGCCATGGAGGAAGCCTCCAAGAGCTTCGTACAGATCCCAGAACTCCAACACTGGGCAGGCAAAGCAATAGCAGAAGCCACGGGAGCAGAGGCAGGCCACCCCACGGCAGGCGCAAGCAACGCCATAACCCTCGCAGCCGCAGCCTGCATAATGAAAGGCACCGAACTAGAAAACTACGACCCACTGGAGCTAGAGACCTGGGGCGGCATCGCAAAGAGGCTACCCGCCCACACCGAGGGACTCAAGACAGAGTTCATCGTCCAGCGCACCAACCGCAACGTCTACGACCACGCCGTCGAGTTCGCAGGCGGCAAAGTAGTCGAGGCAGACCCCACCGAGGAAGCCCTCAACAAAGCCTACAACAAAGACAGGACAGCCGCCTACTACTACACAGTCAGATCCGGCGCAGACGCCCTCCCCCTCGAAACCATAATAAAGGTAGCCCACAGCCACGGCGCCCCCGTCATCGTGGACGCCGCCGCCGAGCTGCCCCCAAGGAAACACCTCAAACGCTACATAGAGGAGGGAGTAGACCTCGTCGTGTTCAGCGCAGGCAAAACCATAGCCGCCCCCAACAACAGCGGCATCCTCGCGGGCAGAGCCGACCTCATCAAACTCGCCCACCTCCAGAGCTACCCCTTCCACGGCGTAGGCAGAGCCAGCAAGATGAGCAGAGAAACACTGGTAGGATTCGTCACAGCCCTACGGCTCTACCTAGACAAAGACGAGGAGAAGACCTTCAAGGAGTGGCAGAAGAAGGCCCAGTGGATCACGGACCAGCTCAAAACCGTCCCCGGCGTCACAGCCGGCCTCGACGCCCAGTCCACCGTCGAGGAAGACGATCCCATGGTACCCGTAAGCTACATAAAACTAAACCCAGCCGTCACAGGCATCACCGGCGACGAGCTCAGCAAACGGCTACGCGACGGAGACCCCAGCATAGAAGCCCTCTACGAGCCCGGCTTCATGCTCAAAGACGCCAAAAACAAGCTCATGATAAACCCCCAGTACCTCGACGACGAAGACGCCCACACCGTCGTAGACACCATCAAGGCCATACTCAAAGAAATCAAGAAATAACCCCCATATTTCTTAGCACCCACCAAGGCGATCGATAGGCAGGTTTCGTTACCCAAAACAAATAAAGGTCTGCATCCGGTTCACTTCACGGTACTGAATGCCCTCCGCATACGTAATGATCAGCACCGAGCTAGGGTCCGAGGAACAGGTAGTAAAGGCCCTGGAAACCCTGCCCCAGATCAAGGAGACGTACATAGTCTACGGCATCTACGACTTGATAACCAGAGTCGAGTTCGCCGACAGACAGGAATTGAGCGAGGTCATAATAAGGAAGATCAGAGGGACCCCTGGGATAAAGAACACAATCACGTTGATGGTAATCTAATCTAACCGCAAATATGTTGAATGAACTGAAAACTCAGACAACCGTTATGATTCTGGTGTTCTTGACGTATTTTCCCGCCTCAGGGGTGCCCAGGCCGAGCCACTCCCTCTGAAACTTGAAGAAGGCTTCATTATCGTCATGTGTTTCGAACACGCATACGACGTTCTCTTCCACGCCCATGGGCATACCCCAGAAAACGACCTTCACCCCATGCCTGGATGCGAGCTGACTCCACTTCGGCACGTAGCCTCTCCGCTCCTCCATCGGAAGCCGTAGGAACTCCGACGTCAACTCGATGAAAGTTATGTATTTCACCGTCTATTTTCTCCACAGGTAGGATTACGAGAACCATATTCACCAGATATATTAGTTTCTATCAACACAACCAGTTTCAGAGAAATTCGGATAAAAAACGGGTATCAGGATATCATCGATTGACCATACTTCAACTTTAAGGTTGAACACGTCACCATAGTTGAACGCCGCCACAACGTTCATTATGAGAAAACATAAACAAAAAACCGGGCATGAAAAACAGAGTAGCCGCCGCACTGGGTGCCACGATGCTGCTCCTATCCCTAGCGACCCCGGTGCTAGCCCAGACGGACTCAGAAGACCAGAGCGACGATGCCGAAACCACCCCGGTAAACGGCCCCTACCTGGAGGAGCACCTGCCATGCACCAACGCGAGATACAGGGCACGGTACGGCGCCTCATGAAACACCGGAGACCCCTAGCCCTCTCCAGACTTCATTGCCTGAACCCCTCCACGGCAGAAGGGGACAAGCCTAAGAGCACAGAAGACACAGTTCCCATGACACACCATGGAGGTAATTGTCTACCTACTACTAGCCGTACTGTTCTGGGGAGTGGCCCCCATCTTCGGAAAACTCGGACTCATGGAGGTCAACCCGCTCACGGCGATATCCATCAGAAGCTTCGGCATCAGCCTGATACTGCTGGCTGTCCTGGTTTTCACGGGTCAATGGCAGGGATTCAGAGAGCTAAACACTCGTTCAGCCGGACTGGTCCTAGCGGAGGGCGTCTGCGCTGGGCTCCTAGGCCACTTTGCCTATTATTATGCATTAAAGGTAGGCGAGGTCTCCGAAACCATACTATTGACGAGGGCGGCCCCCGTAGTAACAGTGTTTTTGAGTTATGTTTTGCTCGGCGAAAGGTTAACCACTCTTCAGCTAGGGGGCATGGTGCTGATAATCGCTGGCTCAGTCCTGATGATCCTTTGATCTTTAGGATAACCTCGCATGTGCGTGGAAGGGATAAAATTATGGTTTGGATGATGAGAGATAAAGTTTAGAGGTGGCTCGGTTTTGCGATGATTTCTCTGATTACCATATCGAATATTCGATGGCTGTTAGCAGGCCTCAGAACCACGGCGGTATCTGCCCCTCTCCCAGAACCAGCGACCACAAGCACATCCTCATCAATAGGAACAACGCCAGCATCAGCGGCCATAGCAGCTATCTCCACAGCCACCTTCATACCCTGACCGAAGAGACGCAGAGTCTGAGCCATGATCCCAGCAGGATACATCGTATCCCACTTAGCCTGAATGGCTCGGTTTATCCCTGAGAAAGCGTGAGCAGCGATAACTATTCGTCCTCCTTTCTCCTCGATTATTTTCTTGTTCTCATCTGATAGCTCTTGTTTCCCTGGCTCCCGTAGCCCTGTCACGTGCAGGACCACTATTACGTTATAGCCTTTGAAGTATTCAACGGCTTTTACTCCTGTGCCTCCTCTTGTGCTTGCGATGACTAGGTTCTTGATTCCTAGTTTGTCCGCTCTTTCTTTAGCAATTTTGAGGGTTTCCTCGGTGTTGATCTCGCCTGCAGACTCAAAATATAAGATTTCTTTCTTCGGCAATATATCACCATGAATGATCCCCATTGACACAATTTATACGTTTATCCGGTGCGAACGCTATGGCTTTTCTGTGGATATAATAATGGATTTGATAGCTTGATGACCTTATGTGCCTTCGATGGGTCTCTTAGCTCGAGCAAACCTATTCCTACACCATAGCAGGTTGCAGGACTTCCTGGAGTCAATCTGATCCACAGACTATCTTCTTCCATGTTTTCGGGTAAATCGAAGTTCAACACCTTCCTATACATAATAGCTGCTTCACTGTCACCGAAATCCAGTGTCTCTGCTCTCGCTCTGAAACTGATTGAAGTAGGAGGCGCGACGCCTATCATTCTATGTAGATAGTTCTTGTAGAAAGGAATGGTAACACCGACTCTGATTCGAAGTGATGTTACGGGCTTTAACGGTGCTTTTACCCGTTAAAACGTAGATCACGTAGCCGTCGCTTGCATAGACCACGACGCTGCTCTGTGGCCCCCCCCTTGGGGAGGTCGTTGATAGTGTGAACCACCTGTTTTTCTTAATAATGTCTCTTACTTCTCTCTCAAGCTTGATTTGAAGACTCATATGATTAGAGTTCCCGAGAAATGAGGATAAAATTATGGCCCCAAACCCAAACCCAAACCTATTTTTTCATTTTTTCTTATTCTTTTTCTCCGCCTTCCAGCCATCCACTTTCTTTCATCATTTCTCTCCATCATATTCATTCTCCTTCTCCTATCTTCACTCAGATACACATCCCCCTACACACACTCTCTTATTACACACCCACACAATTTAGTTCAGAGAGAAAGGGGCGGATACGGTATAGGCTCAGAAGAAAAAAATGAAGTGATTCTAGCTTATGATCCTAAAAGAGACTTGATACTACCTGAAAAGGAATCTGTTATTTGGAGATTTATGGATATTATAAAATTATTATCATTGGTACAAAAGAAGGCTCTATATTTTTCACAGGTTAGAAAAATAGCTGAAAAATATGACTCTCATGAAGGTAAATATCCTAGAGAAACATTTGAAGCATATAGAAGAAATGGTGAACAATTAGCTAAGTTATTTAATGCAAAAGAAATGGCAGATACGCATTATAGAAGTAAAAAAACATTAAGAAAATTAATGTCAGAAGACATATATGATGATATGTATATAAATTGTTGGCATACAAGTGAGATTGAAACAAATTTCATGTGGAGTTTATATACGGAAAGAAATTTGGGTATAGCTATTAAATCAACAGTTGAAAGATTGATTAATAGCTTAAAAGGATATGAAGATGAAATATATTTTGGAATGATTAAATATGGAGAAAAAATAGTGCCCACTAAAAGTCATTTTAGTGCACTCATTCATAAACGAATAAATTTTAAAGAAGAAAATGAATTAAGAGCAATCATATGGAAAAAATGGAATAGGGAAATAAAATCGATTGGTATTAATGTTCCTTCTGATATTAATATATTAATAGAAAGCATATATGTAAGACCTAAAACACCCGACTATCTTATTGAAATTATAAAAGATTTATTATCTATATATAAAATAGATAAAGAAGTAAATCGATCAAGTTTGGATGTTCCTCCTCCTTATTGAATTATTTTTATATATGATTTATATTTTTAAATAGTCTCCATAATTTGCTTTTTCAATTTTAGGAAGTTCAATTACTACCTCTGATAACCCCATTAGTTCTATTTCATTTTGGTTAGCTCTACAGTCTTTATTACACTTGGCAGGAATTTCATTTCTCTCTACATGAAGCGAAAAACCGCTATTACACCGAGAACAAAACCAGTCGCTTTGAGCACTCCAAACAAATACTTTAATACCCTCATTTAAATACAAAGGCGAAAATTGTTCATAATATAAAGGCATAATTACAATTACATCCTCCCAGTTAATTGTTTGATTACGTCTATATTTTTTTACTTGCCTTAATGATTCACTAAAATTCCATGTTTTATCACTTTTTATTTCAATTGCGATCATTCTGGTTGTATTTGATATATGTAAGTCATCAACTTCTAATACTATATCTGGACAAATATCAATCACAACATTTTCATTGGTTCTTACAGATGTAGCATATTCAAAATTTATTCTATTGATTTTTCGATCTAATATTTGTTCTAATTTAGTAATTCCTGATTCTTTACGTACTAAAGAGACCATTAATTCATCATGAATTGTCATGTTATATTACTATTTATATTAACTAAAATATAACATTTGTTTAACTCGCACGCGCAGACAGTTTAGAAACATTTACGTGCGCGCACTTATTTTTTATAGAGCTTCTATAAAATGTTTAATAATGATATTCGATTTTACGAAAGATAATTTTGAAAAAGGAAGAGTCCATTTCAGGGAAGGTACAAAGAAATTTTCCAGATCAATATTTCTGTTTCAAAATGGTGATTGGGCTGGAAGCGTTGAGGCCTCTCAACATGCAATCGAGTTTTTTATAAAAACACTCTATTTAATTTCTGGTAACCCAATTCCAAGGACACATGACCCTGGTAAGAAAATAGAACCAATACTTGACGAATTTAAGAAGATTAATCCTGAGATATTTAAAAATGCGCTGATAGACCCTTTCCATTGGATAAAAGAAATTAGTGAGCATATGGAGGAAATTCATTTTATTGCGATGTATGGGGATAACAATATCCCTGCATCGGATTTATTTACTAAAAATGATGCTGAGAAGTACTGTGATACAGCATTTCAAATGATGATATTAATTCTTATAATTGCATTCCAGTTTGGTTTTTTTTATAAAAACTTACCTGAAGAGGGAAGGCTTTTTTTCGAGAAAATAGCACCTGGTTTCTTCAAGAAAAGAGAAGATAGAAATGATGAATAATAACAACCAAGAATCTCAGAAGATAATAGAGGTATATACTGATGCAAATAAATTCAGGGCTTGTATAGCTATTGAAAAACCCGACATGAGAACAGAAAAAGAACAAAGATATGAACTCATAGTTATTGAAAATAAAGTAGATAATCTGTTTGAAGCGGAAGCAGTAAGACTTGCGTTAAACTATGTTCCTGAAAAGAGTAACATAAGATTATATTGCGATAAAGAAGGGGATTTAAATGCTATAAAAATGAAGAAAGCATCCAAACCTAGGCTCAGGATAATTATAGATTCTATAAATTCTATTGAAAAGGAAAGAAACTTGGTTGTCGAGTATGTAAGTATTCCAAGGAAAAATAACTTAGCTGGAAGAATGCTTGACAAAATTAGATTATAAATGAAAATATTATTGACTTTCAACTGATATGTTTTTTGAGATTACTATGCTTGTGATTTTTCCATCCTCGATTTCTACTTCCTGTATTAATTTGAATAAATAATCATTGTAAAGTTCTTTCAACATATCACAATAATTAGAAATCCTGTAATATACAAATGCTTCAGTGATCCCATTCTTCGAATAATAATGATGGCTATGAGAATACTCGTCCTTCTTTGAAAGTTCAATAATGTCCTCAACTGTCAGCTTTCTACCTCTATTACCACGTAATACCCTTTCCAGTATTGTTTCAGATACAGTCAATATTATTTACCTCCCTAGAACAAGTCTGTTCAATTATATGTGTGATTACAGTCTTAGCTTCATTGCGGTTTTCTAAAAACTCATGTATCATTCCTTCCTGCGTTCCATCTCTCCTAACAATACGGGGAGAAGGTTTCTCACCTTTAGGACTAACACGGAGTGTTGAGGCCATCTTTATACACTGCATCCTGTGCCACCGTTGAAGCCCCTCATTACCAGACAGCTGAGCCACCCATGCAACCACTCTCATGTTCTCAGCCCAAGTAACCCTACGGTCAAACACCACGTGGTAACAGCCAGGACTCGACCTCAATATGATGTATCCACCGAGATTATGCCAGTTCATAGCCCTGTTAGCCCAGTAACGCACAGTCTGAAAATTAGTGTCATCCATATCCAACATAACCGTCTCGTCATCAGAAACACCAAGAATAAAGTCAAGACTCGATCTCATACCAGACCCAAACCCCATCAACACTGTAATCACGGTAATTCCTGACAAACTCTAACGCATCAACATCAACGTATCCATCAGGAGGATGTTTAGTAGCTATCCTGATAGCCTCATACAGGTCTCTACCTCTTCCATAGAACTCGTAACGTGCCCTCTCTTCAGTCACTATGCGTACGTCAGTCCACTTATGGTACCTCTGAACGACACCATCCATCCTCCTGATCCATACAGGTTGCTTAACCCGCCTCCACCTCTCAGTACCAACAACTCCATACATGGCGACACTATGAACCAAGAATTAGCCATCCTCCAAAACTTCTGAGTCAGGTGGACCAAGGAAGAATACTTTATGACCTGCTCTCCCAATGATGCCTTCCCTTATTAGAGGATCAAGGTAGTTTTCTTTCACAGTTCGAGGGGAAACACCAAGCCTTGTCGCGAGTTTGGATCTCCACTCAATATAGGTACCTTCCTTCCAGCTATGCGCGTAACCTATTGTTCTTATCGTTAGGTCCTGCTTGTTTTTCGTCCCCCGATTAGGCCCCTCTTTATCAAGATCAAGATACTTGATGCACTCGAAAACCGTTCTAGGAGATTGAGATTCAAGCCAGGCCTTTCTGGCTTTAGATATTATCCTTCACCTCCTCCGAATTATAAATATTAGACTCTGTTTTGATGTTCAGAAGTCTTATCAGGAGGCTGTCGAAGCTATCTCCTATCTCTTTCCGGGTTTGAAGCCATTTCCAAACCGTCTCAGATACCCAGATGATTGTTTTTCTTTCAGACATTGCACTCGATAATATTGCATCAAAAGTCTTATTAGTATAGTTTGATATACTAAACTTAAGTGTGGTGAGGTGTTATGGGTGTAGTACATCATATGAAAAGACGCCAACTCGATAACAGGACACTAATTATCAAGGTGTTAGGTCATAACGATCTTCGGTTTGAGGAAATATTACACAGCGTTTCTGTTTCGAGGGCCACGTTAAATTCGCATCTCAAGCAATTAATTGAGGAAGGGAAAATCCAGAAAAAGTATAGTTCGACAAAGAAAGCTGTTGTTTATACTGTACTTCCTGGAACATTGATGAGAGAAGTAATCATCCATGATTTTGTAAGCTTCATTGGGTCCAGAGTAGTCAGGCAAATCCTTGAGATTGAGATGGGAATAAGAAATGAGATAGACATGAAAGAAGCGTTTTCTTATGGTACAATCGAACTCTTTGTAGAAAAACGGTACAAGAAGAAACCTGTATCATATCGCAAGATATTGGATATTTTGAAAGAAGAATATGGTGAATGGATAGAAAAAGAGTCAAAGGAGAATGATGACTGGTGAATCACGCTAGGTCTCAGCGCATCGTGATGGATGGGAACGGTTCCTATCTGGGTATGAGTAAGGGCTGTTTTATTCTGAGAGACAGGAAGGGAAACGAGGAGAAGTACCCGTTATTCGAGAATCAGATCAAAGAAGTTGTGCTTCAAAGTGGAAATAGCATTTCGACTGGTGCTTTAGCTAGTCTTGGTTTCTGGGATGTTGACGTATTGGTGATGACTGCAAAGGGTAGACCTGTTGCCGTGATGAAGGGGCTCGACGATGACAGCCATGTGAAGACCCGGTTGTGCCAGTATGAGGCTTACAATGGGGAGAAGGGCCTGGAGATAGCTAAGCAGCTGGTTCTAGGTAAGCTTCAGGGTCAGAATGTGTTGCTTGGGAAGTATGGCTTTGAGACCCATGACATGACCAAGTTCAAACACGGGGTTAGCTCAATCAAGACTAAGGAGCTTGATACTCTACGGGGAAAACTAATGCAAATAGAGGGAACAGCCACTAAGAGCTACTTTGGCCAGTTGTTCGAGTTGATACCTGAGAATATCAGGCCTGATCGCCGAAAGAGCTGGAAGGCCTATGACGGTGTGAATAACCTGTTTAATCTTGGTTATGAGATGCTTCAGTGGAAGGTTCACCGCGCCTGTTTGAAGGCCAAGCTTGAGCCCTTCCTAGGTTTCCTTCACAGCGTCCAGTATGGTAAGCCTAGTCTTGTATGTGACTTGGAGGAGCTGTACCGGTATCTGGTTGATGATTTCGTGTTTGATTATGTTCAAGGCTTGAAGCCGAGTGATTTCATGACGAAGACTGTTGAGGCTTCGAAGAGCCGTAAGGGTAAACGCGAGTACCTGAAAGATGCAAAGACTAGGGAGATGCTGAGGGGGCTACAAGATTACTTCGACAATAAGATTGAAGTTCCGTTGATTCGTTATGGAAAAAGACAACGTATAGAGACTTTGATTAATGAAGAAGCTCTCCTACTAGCAAAATACATTAGAAATGAAAAACGAGAATGGAGACCACGTGAAGTTAATTATCCAGATCGTAGGACTAAAATAAACTCAACTTGATAGGATACGAGAACTGATAATATGGTAAATCCGATTTTAAAGTGGGCTGGAGGAAAACGACAACTATTACCTCAAATAATAAGTCTTTTTCCAAATAAATATTCAGAATTAGATTATCATGAGCCATTTGTTGGAAGTGGGGCTGTGTTTTTTACTATTGAGCCTAGAAGTGGAAGTATAAACGATACAAATCATCATCTTGTTAATTTTTTTCAGATAGTAAGAGATTTTCCAGAAGAATTACTCGAAGAAGCTTCAAAGTATAAATATGAAAAAGAAACCTACTATTCACTTCGAGACCGATTTAATGAAGAAGAATTGTCTGATTTAGAAAGGGCTGCATTATTTCTCTACTTCAATAAAACTGGATTTAATGGTCTCTGGAGAGTGAACTCCAGAGGTAAATTCAATGTTCCCTTTGGACGATATAAAAATCCGACTATAGTGCCTGCGGATAGGATAAGGGATTCTAGCCGAATTTTAAAAAATGTTGAGGTTTTTTGTACTGATTTCTCGTATGTTGTTAATTATGCTAATGAAGGTGATCTGTGTTATTTTGATCCACCCTATGAACCAGTAAGCGAAACAGCCTACTTTACATCTTATACCGCTGAAGGATTCGATATGAACGAGCAGGAAAGACTCAGTGATACTTGTTACAAGTTGGATGATAAAGGTGTCTACTTTGTTCTTAGCAACTCACATGTAAAACAAATCGTGGACCTCTATGAGCCTAATCCAAACTTTCGTGTACAAATTGTAAAAGCAAGACGTTCGATTAACTCAAAAGCAGATAAACGAGGAGCGATAAATGAAATACTTGTGACAAATATTCCTGAAAACTAGCAATTATGATTTTATAAATGTAAGGAAATAAGTATGCATAATCACTGAGCAAGGTCTATCTTTTACTTGGAAAGCTGTAGGAGATAGTCTATGATGAATGAATATATTCAAGTCAGTAATCTCAAAGTGATCGAGTCTTTTAATCCATTCATAGTGATGTAAGTAGAATTTCCTTTCTTTTGTCTGATACTGGTCTGCACATTTTACTATGAGTTTTCCATCATTTTTCAGAAGATCTGGAAACTTTTTGTTTGCTATATCGATGAACCATAGAAAACTATCGTAATCTTGGATATAGTCTCCGTAGTCGTCTCTTCTTGGGTCATCTGAACCTTCGTAACCGAAAAAGTACGGTGGATCGTAGATAATCCCATCAAACTGGTAGTCGAATTCAAGGTTCTCTATACTTGATACCTGATTATACCCAAAATCCACTATGTCTGAAAACACCACTTCGCCATATTCTTCCAGTTTTGTTTTTCCAGTCAGTGTGGGTGTAAAAAACTCGGTCCAAAGATGACGTTTTCCACACGTAGGGTCTAGTATTTTCTTTTCTTGAGATGGTGGTATATGGAAAGTTAGGATTTCGTGGAAATATTCTCCGTGGTTTTTTCCTGCGCTGTGTGATAGTGGGTATCTTGCCATAGTTTAGGATGAGGGTTGATTATTGAAGAATCTTGTTGAGCGCTGCTTTAAGGAGACCCTGGTTTGTGAAATTTATATTGAATACATAATCCATGTTTTGGAATGCTTTGGTGAGTTGGCTTTCTGAGCCTTTCCATACGTTTCCATCTGTTATCCAGATGAAATCCCATTCATAGGTTTCGAGTTCGTTTTTTCTGTTGATATAGCTGTCAACAATTTCTTCGGGTTTCGAACCAGCTCCAGAATAGTAATTTACTTCGATGTTGACGAATCGGTCTCTTTTATAGACTATAAAGTCAGTTTTACGGTTGGCAAGTGAAGCAGGTATCCTACCATGCAGCCCTACTGATCCAAACTTTTTTTGGAATAGACATCTTGCTCCAAGTTCTTTACTGGTTTCTTCAATTACTGGTTTTATTAGTTGCTCCATTGCTTCTCCGCTACGGTTTTTGCGAGCATTGGTGTCCATCCCAACCTCGACTCCTAAAACATAGTCAAAGAGATTTTTAGTGATCTCAAATAAGATGAATAGGCCAGAGTTTCTCATAAAACGAATATATCCATCAACCTCATCATCCGACATCTTTGAGTTTCGAGTTTTATCGAAATCCAGATTCCTAACTCCTTTGTCGACATCGAAGAAATCAATTATTACTGGAAAAGTAAGGTCTCTCACTGCAATGAGAATTGGGATTGCTTTAACGGTTTCAGGATATTCCATGATAAGTTTTCGAAAGTCATGCTCGATGTTATTGCAGCCTATTAGGCTGTTCATCAAAGATAGTTCAATGCGTAAGGCTTCTGCGTTTTCACGGACTTTTTCCCAGTTTACAAAAAAATCTGCCGTACGATTAGTAACGATAATTGATTGCTGAAAGAGATCAACTAAACTCGTAATTGTGTTATTAGTAAAATACTTGTTGTATAATGAAAGATCGACCATACACCTCTAATGTCTGGATTAGTTAACTAATTTTCGTTCAGAATACTCATTCAATTGCTCATCTACTTGAGATTAACAGACTATAAATAAAAAAAATTTCAAACATCATCACATACAAGTTTTTTATTATATTGCCTAGGGGGTAGATGTTTTTTATTTGCTTGTTTGTTGATTTTCGATATATTTTCGTTCTGTGATCTAATCCATCTAATATAATGCATAAAAAATTCTCTGGGTGGTGCGAAATAGGTTTTTCTTCTCCCTGGTCCATAATTAAAATCTTGTTCAATCATCATTAATTGAGTGCAATACGCAATAATATCGGCTTCATAATTTCCACTAGAGAATGTTAATTTTGATAGTAAACTAGTATACAATGCTGGGTCATCACCTTGGTTTATTTTTTCAATTATGCAGAATAGTTTTGAAGCATCACTTGGGTCTGATTTCATTTTTTTATCTAAATCACTAAATATAAGTACATGTGGAATCTGAATCTTTCCTTTATTATTATGTAATTCAATTACAAAATCTTCAGTACCAAATCTTTCGGTTCGTTGAACCTTGATTTCAACTCCTCGATTGGAATAAACACTCATATACTGATATTTTGCTAGTTTTTTTAATTTCGAAGAAAGATTTTGTATATTCATCTCAATCTGTTTCACTTAGTTTTATAATATATTTAACGTGTGTGTAATATCCGTTTCTCTTGGGTTTTGTGTGTGTGTGTAATAAGAGAGAGTGTGTAGGAGTAGGAAGTTAGAGGAGTAGGGAAAAGAGGGCGGGTGGCTGAGAGAGAAAATCAGGGAAAATGGAAAACGGGGTTTGGGCCATAATTTTATCCCCAAACCCAACCCACACACACGATAGGGCGATTGCTGAATTTTTGAAAATGCGTGAAATTTATAGACGCATAAAATGCTAGTTTATACACATGCGCTGGAGTAACGGATACAAACGACGTGGAAAGGGCGTTAACCTATGTTTTATGTGGGGTTATGCTCTTTTTCAAACAGTAAGTAATGGCTGACGAAGGTAGTTAGTGCTCCTGCACTACCTGCTGGTGAATAGGTATGGAGATGCCAACCATTCTCTTCCCACTCCTTAATCGTTTTACCGACATCCTTGTGGTTTTTGACTTCCACACATTCCCAATCTTTCAACTTCAGATCACCTTGTAAACATCTATAGTGAAACAGCAATTAAGGTTTTTAGTTGGTTTAGATTAAATTTTCTGGACTTCCATCGAGTGTGTGTGTGGGGATAAAATTATGGCCCCACACACACACTAAATAAAGAAAGGGAAAAAAAGATAACTAATATATATATTATAATATAAGTAAGATGTTTATTTTAACGTAATGTAAGTGATAAAGTATTTAGATGTGACATAAATGGGAATATTTAGGAAGTTTTTTGGGAAGAAATCTGATAGAATAGCCCAGGAGCTGCTGACCCTGATATCCGATGTTTTTAGATTATCTCCAACACTCGTCTACATTACAGATAAGGAGACAGATGTAGGAAAGTTGGGAGATGCAGTTCCAGCAATTTGTGGAACAATCAACCTTGCTATTGAACACTTACAGCAAGACAAGCCCCGTACTGCTTATAACCTTCTAAAGGCATTGGAACAGGAGATTCGGATAGGTATAGCGCAAACTATGTCTTTGGGGAAAATCGGTGCGTTTCCAATTAATTCTCCAAGAATAAATATGCTAAAAGAACAGATGAAGAAACTGGGAAAAATATCTAATAAAATTAAACGAGAAATGTTGTACGAGCTATAACACTAGCATGCTTATAAAGACAGATGTTTGGGTTTGGGCCATAATTTTATCCACACACACAGAAAATAAGACCAATATATGGTTACCCATGGTGTCCATAGTTGCTTCAGAATAAGTTGAAAGTGTGTGTAGGGGGGATAAAATTATGGATAGGGTTGAGGATATAATCAGAGATTTGGTTAAACCCCATAAAATTATGGATAAAAAAAAGAAGACATTCGGGAGACACCCCCCCTGAGAGAGCTCTAGCCCCCCAGCGCTAGAGCCCTCAGCTCTGCAGCTCGTTCACGAGCAGCGGCAGGAAGGTCCCCACGTCCGTGACCATCCCCACGGCCTGGCTTGTCCCCCGATCGCTCAGCTTGGTCACCACCGCCGGGTTGATGTCGACGCAGACAATCGCCACCCTGCTAGAAAGCATGTTGCCCACGGCTATGCTGTGGAGGGTCGACGCCAGCATGATGACGAAGTCCGCGCCCTTCACGGCCTCCCTGTACCGCGCCTGGGCCTCATCGGAACACTTGATCACCTCGGGTATCGGCCCGTCGTCCCTGATGGAGCCGGCCAGCACATACGGGACCTCGTTCTTTATGAGCTGGTAGAA
>Ga0307379_10004434_pt1 | contig 20018 bp, 14 predicted proteins | sample UN2MG_FD_202237 | JGI IMG/M metagenome (GOLD analysis project Ga0307379, IMG submission 202237) | Soil microbial communities from Risofladan, Vaasa, Finland - UN-2 | ecosystem: Environmental > Terrestrial > Soil > Coastal area > Acid sulfate soil | place: Finland: Risofladan, Vaasa | collected... | reverse complement strand
CCCACTGGCCGTAGTGAGGCATGCTCTCCATGGGCTGATCGAAGCCGAAGAAGCCCAGGTTGACCCACGGCCGCTGGAAGACGCGAACCCACGTGTCCAGCTTGGGCGTCTTCTCCGGCCGCGGGAGGGTTTTGAGCAGATCGCGCTTCAGGGCCCGGGCGAGATAGACGTGGTTGGTCGTGTCGCAGAACGCCGGGCGGAAGGCGTCCGCCGGCTGCGCGGCGGCCATGCACGTCAGGACGGCGGCCGTCTTGACGGGGCTGTCGTCGCCTCTGGCGCGAATGCCGCCCGCGTGGTAGGGGGAACGAAGGTTTCTCGCCGAGCTTCAGGCTGATGGTGGACACCAGCGAGTCGCCGGGCTTCATCTTGATCGGCAGCTTCGCTGCCAGCTCCGCGTGGAACTGGTTCCTAATCCCGCTATCCCAGGCGACCTCCTGCCTGGCCGGCGGGTTCAGCATCGAGCCGTTGCGGATGAGCGGCCGCTTCTCTTCGGTGATCTTCCGCTTCTCATAGCTGTCCCGTTCGTCCTCGGCCACCTCGTCGCCGAAGCGAGGCTTGGGGCTGATGTCCCTCACCGTCACCTCGCCGACGACGTAGTAGTCGCCGTTGACGAACTTGCCGACCCGCGCGGGCTTCTCAAACGTCCACGTGATGCCATACTGGGTAACACAGACCTCCAGGGGCAGGTCCTCCAGCTTCGGCGCCGCCGGGGCGTTGTCCTTCGTGTACACGGTGATGTCGCCGGCCATCGCGGCTGGCGCGACCATCGCAACGATTGCTGCTGCCACTGCCAAGTGTCTCATCGTGTGTTCTCCTTTGTCGGACCCGGCATGGGCCCTTGCTTACCCCCGCGGGGGTGCTTCCATCGATCGACGGGTGCGTCGATCTTCGGGCGGTACGTGCTCCACATGTTCTTGACGAACGGGTCCCAGACCATGCCCTGGCGGGACCAGTCGTTGTCGTAGTCGCCGCGGCCGGCCTGCTTGACGACCTTGATGAACTCGGTGTCGTCCTCGTACATCCAGCGGTCGGCGTAGACCAGCAGCGAGTCGTGATCCCAGAGTCGCTCGGCGCCGTATAGCTGAATTGCCAGCGCCTCGCCAATCCAGCACATGGACGTGCAGCAGCGGCGGTAGCTCTCGCCGATGTTTGAGACCCATTTGCTCGGGTGCAGGTGTTCATACCGTCCCCAGCCCTCGTGGCGAGGGTGGCCCTTGGGGCCGACGTGCCCGGCGTAGACCACCTTCGCGCCCGTCCAGCAGTCGTCGAACATCGTCTGGAGGTCCTCACTGAAGACGGCCTTGGGAAAGGTGCGGCTGGGGCGCTGCATCTTCGGCTGATCGAGCAGGATGCCGGTGAAGATGATGGTCCACTTGCGCCCGTTGCCGTGTCCGCCGAGGGCGGGCCAGCCGGGCTTGCCCGCCTCCAGCAGGCCGACCACGTCGATGCCCACCTGGCAGACGCGGATCAGCAGCGTTTCCTTCTCGGCGGGCGTCAGGTCCGTCGCCAGCAGCAGCGTGGCGATACCGACCGCGCGGGTGAACTCGTTGCCGTAAACCGGCATGTTGTCCGCCGGGGCCCCGAACTCGTCCATGCAGACATCCAGCCATGGGCGCTGGTAGACGCGCTCGATCTCCGCGAGCTTCGGCATGGGTTCCACTCGCTTGAGCTTCGGCAGCTTCTCGCGGCGGAGGGTGCGGGCGAGGTGGATGGTCTGCTTGCGGTCGCAGTAGGCCGGGCGAAAGGCGTCCGCCGGCAGCGGCTCAGCCACGCAGGTCAGCACGGCCGCCGTCCGGATCGGGCTGTGCTGCTTGCTCACGTGCGATCTGGACCGCGGCAGCATGGGCCGTATGGACTCGACCTTCTCGAAGCTGATCGAGGAGACCAGCGCGTCGCCCGGCTTCATGGCGAAGGGGGGCGCCTGGAAGAGGTTCGCGTCGTAGCGGCCGTGCGGGACGCGATCGTCGAAGCCGACGTCGCTTTCGGAGCGTTCCGGGACGATGGCGATGTTGAGCATCGAGCCGTTTCGCCCGTTGGCCGGGGCGGGGTCGATCTTCGTGACCGTCGTCGGCCCGACGACGTACCAGTCGCCGTTGACGAACCGGCCGACCCGCGCGGGCTTCGCGAACGTCCAGGTGATGCCGTACTGGTTGATGCTTGCCTTCAGCGGCAGGTCCTCGAGCTTCGGCGTCGGCGGGGCGTTGTCCTTGGTGTAAACGGTAACGTCGGCCCGCGCCGCCGCCGGCAGCAGTGCAACCGCCGACGCCAAACCCAGTAAGATCGTGCGTTTCATCATCCGCTCCTGTGCCCGCGACAGCGGCGGCCTACTTCCATGTCGCTGCGGCCGGGGGCGTCTTGCTTCCGTCCGGGACGGGCGGGAGCTTGTCGCGGTACGTCTGCCACATCGTCTTGACCCACCGGGCGCCGGTGACGTGGCCCTGGCGGCCGAACGTGCCCGGCTGCGCCTTCGTGTAGTCGGCGAACCCGGCCTCCTTGATCGCCTTGACGGCGGCCGTGTCGTCCTCCGTCATCCAGCGGTCCACGTAGGCGAAGAAGGCGTCGTGGTCCCAGTACTTTTCGGCATGCATGATCCGCATGGCCAGGGCCTGCGCTACCCAGGAGGCGCTGGTGTTGGCGCGGCGGTAGCCCTCCGAGGCGCGGATTCGCCCTCGCTCCTTGAGCGGCCACTCGGACGGCGGGTAGACGTCCAGCAGCCCCCACCCGTCGTTCCAGTGCCGCTCTTCGGCCTCCGCGGTCGGCTTGATCTTATAGGGGCTGTGGCCCATGAAGATGACATTGGCCCCTGTCCAGCTCTTGGTGAATGTCTTGCCGCGATATGTGACCGGGCCGAAGGCGGTCTGCTCGTCCTCGCCGAATCGCACGGTCGGGACGGACTTGCAGGGGAACTGCATGTCCTTGTCGCCGAGCATGATACCCGCGAAGACGATCGGCCACTTGCGCCCGCTGTTGAGCCCGCCGTGCGCCTGCCAGACCATCCCGCCGCGTGCCAGGCCGTAGAAGTCGATGCCTATCTGAAGCAGCCCGACCAGGACCTTCTCCTTCTCCTGCGCGGGATAGTTGCAGAGCAGCAGCAGGGCGGCCGCGCCCTCCAACTCCACCATTTGCTGCCCGTAATGGGGCATGTTCTCCTGCGGGGCGGCGAAGCCGAAGTCCGCCAGGTCCAGCCAGGGCTTCTGGAAGGCCTTGGCGTAGGCGTCGAGGTCCGCCGGCGCGCCCTTGGGCGGGGGAAGCTTCAGAAGCAGCTCGCGCCGAAGATTGCGGGCGAGGTATATCTTGCTGTGGGCGCAGTCGCAGTAGGACGGGCGGAAGGCGTCCGGCGGCTGCGGGTCGGCCACGCACGTCAGCACCGCCGCCACCTTGAGCGGATCGACATGCTGGCCGGAAAACTTCTTGATCTGACTGTTGGGCCGGCTGACCGTCGAGACCAGCGAGTCGCCCGGCTTCATCGCGATCGGCAGGTGCGTGAACAGGGCCGGATCGTAGCGGCTGCTGGGGCAGCGGCTGTCGAAGCCGCACGTCTTGGCCTTGGCGGGCGGGTTCAGCGACGAGCCGTTCCGCGCCTGCTTTCCGGGGTACTTGTCCTCCTTGACGGAGACCTTGTTGATCGTCTCGCCGACCTCATCGCCCCAGAGCGGCTTGGGGGCGATCATCTTGACGGTGGTCGGCCCGACGACGTACCAGTCGCCGTTGACGAACCGGCCGACACGGGCGGGCTTCTCGAACGTCCACGTGATGCCGTACTGGTCGATGCTTGCCTTCAGCGGCATGTCCTCGAGCTTAGGCGTCGGCGGAGCGTTGTCCTTGGTGTAGATGATCGTCTCTTCGGCGGCGTTGCCGGCGGCGGCGATCAGCATGATCGCCAGGGCCAGGACACCCATCGAACACGTCAGGTTTCTTGTCTTCATCGTCCTACTCCCATGACGAGATGCGGGGCACGTCGTGGCGCGGCGGCAGGTCGCGTTTGCCGTCGCCGTTGAAGTCGCCCTTCAGGTACGCCTGCATGTCGATGTCGGAGCCCGGGTCGCGGCCGCCCTCGGCGATGCCCCGGCCGGGCGAGTCGTCGGCCAGGCGCATGTCCCAGACGAACTTGGACTTGTCCTTCCAGTTGACCACTGACTCCCAAGGGTGGTGGTGCAGTCTGGCCAGCGGCGGGTCGAACTCGATCCATTCGTCGGTGACCTTGGTGACCTTGCGGACCTTGCCGTCGTAGTTGACCTCGACGTGGTCGCCGACGGCGAAGTGCTGCGCGAGCGGGCGTCCGATCACCGCCAGGCGGTTCGGACGGCACTTGGCGGGGGAGTTGGGGTCGGCCCAGATGTCGATGTAGAAGCAGGCCTTGGCGCCCAGCGCCGGGGCGCTGCGGAACTTCGGCGTCGCGAAGACCGTGTTCGGCTCGCCGCCGGGGGGCGGGTTGTACTGCGCGCCGCTGGGCGACTTCCACAGCAGGTTGTGGTGCGCCTTGAACTTGACGGGGAACTCGCCGTGGACTACCAGCTTGGTATCGCCCCCGGTCAGCACGACGTTGTTGCGGATGACGTTGTCCTTGCCGGTGTTCACGATGGCCTGGAAGCCGGTGAAGGCGATGGTGTTGCCGTTGACGTCCCAGCGGTGGGTGTTGCTGTGGCCCAGCAGCAGCCCCGAGTGGTGCGTGCCGATGATCATGTTGTTCTTGAGCACGCCGTCGGTGCTCTGCTGCTGCATGAAGCCCTGCCCGCAGTTGAACAGCAGGTTGCCCTCGACGCGCAGGCCCTTCACGCCGAAGTAGGTCTGCAGCCCGTCGGGATGGTCGTCGTACCAGTGGTCGCTGATGACGTTGCGGAGGACCTTGCAGTCCTCGGATTTGCGTGTCACGACCAGTGCGTCGGCGCCGTTGTTGTAGAGGTCGCACTCCTCCACGGTGCAGTTCTTGCACCCGGCCAGGGAGACGCCGTTGCGCTTGCAGCCGGTCTGGACGCAGTGCCTGATCCGGACATCGGAGCATGAGGACAGGCGGATGCCCACGCCGACCAGCACGCAGTTCTGGATCTCAATGTGATGTCCGCCGCTTCGCTCCGGCCCGATGCCCAGGTTGTTCGAGAAGCCCTTGGTGCCGGAGAACTCGAAGCCGTCGATGACCACGTGCCCGACGTCCTTGGCCCAGGCGATGCCGGCCTTGCCCCGGCCGCCGACGATCACACGGCCGTCCGCCTTAAGCGTGATCGGCTTGCCTTCGGCGCCGGAGGCCTTGACCACGACCATCTCCGAATACGTGCCGGCCTTCACGAGGACTGTGTCGCCCGCCTTGGCGGCGGCCACGCCCTTGGAGATGGTCTTGAAGGGCGAGTCGGACCAGCCGGCGTTGTCGTCGGAGGCCCTGGCGTGCTTCTGATCGACGACGTACTCGGCCGCCTGGGCCGGAGCGATGACCATCGCGGCCAGGCAGATCGTCGAGGCGATGCAGCATTTTGTGGTACGGCTCATAGTGGGTTCTCCTTTGATTGCCCACGCGGCGGGAGGGACTTCGGCGAGATCAGTCGAATCGGGCCCCGCGCCGCAGTAGGGCTGGCGGTCGGGCTACTTCTTCGCGTAGGTCTCCTTGGGGACAACCGGCAGGATCAGCTTGGAGGCGTGCGCGGCCGACGTATGAACCGTGTTGTGGGCCACGCGGGCCTCGTCGATCGACTTGGCCGGTTTGTATGTGTTGGGGTGCACCTCATACGCCGGCTTGCTGGACGAGCTGACGTGCAGGGCGAGGCGATGGCCCTGGTTGAGCACGATGGCCGTCGACCCCATGTCCATCTTCAGCACGTAGACCTTGCCCTTGGCCAGCGGCGCGGGCTTGTTCAGACCCTGATAGAACCGCGCGACCATGGCCGACTCGCGGATGACGGCCTCATAGCCGTCCGGGTAGATGTCCACGAGCTTGGCCGTGAACATCGTGTCCGGCGCATCGGAGCTGACGTGCAGCTCCAGGAAGACCTTGCCGGTGATGCCGACGGGCTCCGCCAGCGGCTCGGTGGCGAAGCGGAGGATGTCCTTGCGGTCCTTCAGGGGGCGCTGGTCGTGCGCGCCGCTCTCGGCGCCGATGGCGTAGTTGCCGCCGAGCGACTGGACGGGGTCCTTCGGGTCATACGTGTAGCTCAGAAATCCCTTGGCGTCCTTCGGGGCGGCCGTGCCGAGCGAACCGTCGGCGTGCAGGTAGTAGTCGGTGGCCACGTGGTCGACCGGCCACTTCGTCGTGGCCTTGTAAACGTTGCCGAGGGCAGACTTGTCCTTCGCGTCGCCCATGAGGTAGTAGACGAGGGTGGAGACGGTCTTCCCGTCGCCGTCGGGGTCGGTCATCCAGTCCTTGAAGGTGCGGGTCTTCAGGCCGCTCGGCGAGCGGGCCGAGGGGAACTTCAGCCCGCCCAAGGCACCGTGCCCGCCGGCGCTCATTCGGACATAGGCCTTGCCGGTGTGCTGGAGGGCCTCAAAGGCATCGATGGGGCCTTCGTGGAACAGGTCGAACCACCCGCCGCTGCAGTCCAAGGCCGCCGTGCACTTGGCCGCCCGCTCCTTGAGGAACGCCTTGTGCTTGGCCAGGTCAAAGGGGTAGATCGTCGGACGGGGCCAGTCGGTGATCTTCATGTTGCGGGTGCTGAGCCAGGAGTACATCTTCCGCCGCGCGCCGTTGTTGAACGTCCAGTGCAGGTAGCTGTTGTCGCCGGTGACGTTGACGCTGACGGCCGTCAGGTGCGGGGCGTTGGACCACAGGGCATTCATCGGCCCCACGCCGTGTCCCGACGGCCCCCACATGCCCACGCGCCCGTTGGACCACTTCTGTTTGGCGACCCACTCGATGGTGTCGTAGCCGTCGTCGATCTCGTTGTCGAAGGTCACCGGCGGCAGCGTGCCCTCCGAGCCGTATCGCCCGCGCATGTTCTGGAGCACCAGCGCGCACGGCACGCCGCCGGCATAGCGGCCGTCCTTCTTCCGCCAGCCCATGGGCGCCATGGCGCGCAGGTCCCAGCGGGTGTAGGGCGTGCGCAGCAGCATCGTCGGCCAGGGTCCCTCGCCCGGCGGCAGGAAGACCTCCGTGATGAGCTTCACCCCGTCGCGGAGCGGCATTATCACGCGCTCGTGGCGGTAGCCCTCGGGAAGTTGGCTCAGCGCCTTCTCCGGCGTCATGCCCGGGTCGCGCTGCGCCCAGGCCGGCGACAGCATCGCCAGCACCGCAAACGAAAGCACGATTCCAGACCGTTTCATTCGCAATCTCCTGAAGTCCTGCACCTGCTGGTCCTGTCGCTTAGCGCCGCCAGGCTACTTTGGCTTCCAGCCGTCCGTCGGCGCCTTGAGGATGGTGCGGTACTTCGCCCACATCGCGTCGATCCAGGGGTCGAAGTACGCGCTGCCTTGAGCGGGGCTCATGTCCCGGCCGTGCGCTTCCTTGATCGCCTTGCGGGCCTCCGTGTCGTCCTGGTACATCCAGCGGTCCACGTACACGAAGAAGGCGTCGTGGTCCCAGACCTTCTCGGCCTTCATCATCCGCATGGCGAGGGCCTGGCCCACCCAGCAGACGCTGGTGCAGCAGCGGCGGTATCCCTCGGACATGGTCTTGTTTCCCCCGGGCCACTGGTCGGGCGGCAAGTGCTCGTAGGGCCCGCGGTCCTTCTGGCGGTGGCCGATCAGCGGGTACTGCCCGGTGAAGCGGACGATGGCGCCGGTCCAGCTCTTGCCGAACTCCACGTGCTCGTCCTCGCCGAAGCTGGCCTCGCCGGCGTGCTTGCGGATCTCCTTCATCTCCGGATCGTCGAGCATGATCGCGGCGAAGACGATGGGCAGCTTCCGTCCGTTGCCGAACCCGCCGGCGGCCGGCCAGCCGCCCGCCGAGCCCTTCTTGGATCGCTTGGCGACGGCCCAGTTGTCGATGCCCACCTGGATCAGGCGAAGGCCGAGCGTCTTTTTCTTCTCAACGGGGAAGTCGCAGCACAGCAGCAGCGCGGCATACGAGACGGCGCTGCCTACCTCTCGCCCGTAGCCGGGCATGTTCTCCGAGGGGTGCGTCTCGCGGCTGGTCCAGCCGTACACGTGGTCGATCCACGGCCGCTCGAACATCCGCTCCGCCCACGCAAGCGGGGGTACGCCGTCCTCCAGCTTCAGGGGGTTGAGCTTCGACCGGTCGGCCCAGTAGGGCGCCTTTGCCCGGACCGGCTCGACCTTGGGCAGCAGGTCCCACTTGACGTCCTTGGCGCGGTGGATCTTGTCCTTCTTCTGGTCGCAGTAGCTCGGTCGGAAGGCGTCCGTCGGCACCGGCGCCGCCAGGCAGGTCAAGACGGCCGCCTTCTGAATCGGCGAAGTCTCGCGCGGCTTCGTCGGGTTGGGCAGCACTTGGTTCTGCTGTGTCTCGTCGAGGCTGACGGCGGACACCAGCGTATCGCCGGGCTTGAGCTTCAGGGGGAACGTCGCGGCCAGCTTGGGGTCGAACCCGCGCATGCGCCCGTCATAGGCATGGGAAGTGGTAGTCGGCGGGTTGAGCATGGAACCGTTGCGGAAGGCCTTGCCGCTGCCGGCCTGCCCGGGCTCGACGGCCGTCACCGTTACCTGCCCGACGACGTAGTAGTCCCCCGTGACAAACTGCCCGACGGGAACGGGCTTGTCGAACTTCCAGGTAATGCCGTACTGTTCGATGCTGCCCTTCAGTGGCAGCGCCGCCGGGCTTGCGGCCTGGTCAACGACCGCCGCCGCTGCCGCCCCCGCCACACACAGAACGACCGCCGCCACCCATGATGTATGGCCCATGATCTGCTCCTTCCTGAGTTCGGGTTGCTATTGCGTCAGGCGCATCGCGGCCGCCCGCCATCACTTCGCAATGGGTGATAGACGTATCTCGTCCAGGTTCAGTCCTCCACCGCCGAGACTGGTCATCCGCAGGACGTTGCGGCCGTTGCTCAGCGTGACGGTGGCGGAGAGCTTGGCCTGTTTCCATGTCTTCCAGTCGCTGGTGCGGGGGAGGGTGAATGACTCAAGACCTTCAACGACTTCGCCGTTGACCCGCAGTTCGCGCGGGGAGTTGGCCCTTGTGGCATAGCGCAGGGTCAACTCGTACTTGCCGGCCGCCGGGGCAGCCGCCGTCCATTCCAGCCAGTGACCCTTCTCGTTCCAGAAGTTGAAGTACCCGTGCCGCGACGGGGCCACCACGCGGACATTGCCGCCGCCCTGGTCGGTGAAGCTTGCGGCGTCGATGAGAATGTCCTTCCCATCCGGGCCGACCAGGCGGATCGCCGCCAAGTTGAACCCCTTTCCGCCGAGGCTGTTCATTCGGATCACGTTGCGGCCTTGCTTGAGGGTGACGCCCCCCGGCAGCTTCGCCTCGACCCAGTACCGCCAGCCGCTGGTCGGCGCCAACGTGAACGATTCCAGCCCCTTGACCGCCTGGCCGTTGACCTGCATGTCGCGCGGGGATTCCGCCATCGTGGAGTAGTGCAGGTACACGTCGTACCGGCCCGCGGGGGCGTCATCGAGAGTCCACTGAAGCCAGTGGTCCTTGGCATTCCAGAGGATGAAGTATCCGCCACCGTCGGAGACGATCCTCTGGGCCTTCCCGCCGCCCTCGCGGCTGAAGCGCATGCCGTCAACGACGATGTCCCTGTCGTGCCCGCTGGTCAGCAGTATCCGGTTCAGGCACAGGCTGGCGTCGCCCTGGGCCGTCAGACGCAGGGCGTTGCGGCCCTTGGCGAGCGATACGGGGCTGGACAGGCGGATGTCCCTGAACGCCGTCCATCCGCCGGTCGGTTCGAGCGAGAATGACTCCAGGCCCTCGACGGGCCGGCCGTTGACCTGCATCCGGCGCGACGTGGGGAACCTCGCAGCGTAGCGGAGCGTCACGTCGTACTGGCCGCCCGCGGCGTCCTCGACCGTCCACTCCAACCAGTGCCCCTTTTCGTGCCACAGGTGCGCATAGGATGGCGAGGCCTCCTCCTGCTTCGTCATGACGTTCACCTGCCCGCCGCCCTGGCCGGTGAAGTGGATCGCGGGGATCACGATCGGTCCGACCGCCGCGGCCGAGCCGCCGGCGACGTCCAGGACCACCGTGCTGACCGGGCCGTCGATGCCGAACTTGTTGACGCTCTTGGCCTGGAGCGTGTTGGTGCCCTCGTGCAGCGCCCAGACGAGGTTGTCCTCGCTGTCGGCCCACTGTCCGTCGTCAACGCGCACCCGGAACGTCTTGAAGTTCGGCGTCAGGGTCTTGATGTCCACCTTCAGGTCGTCGCCGTACGGCTTCAGCGTCAGCGCCGCTTGGTTGATGGGGAAGTACGCCTCGGCGGCGGCCTTGGCGGCGGCCTCATTGTCCGCCTTATTGGTCGGGTCGCCCTGAATCTGCACGCCCCGCCCGTACTGAGGGCGGCTGTCCAGCCAGTTGGTGTTCGGAATGACCCGGAAGCGGCTATACCTCAGTTGCCGCGGGGTCTTCTTGCCCGTCTGCCCGTTGACGAAGACCAGGCCCTCGCCCTTGTTGATGAACGATTCCTGCCTGGCCTCGTACGTGCTCAGCGGTTGGCCTTCCTTCTCGGCGTAGGCGTTGGGCGTGGGATCGAAGAAGATCCACTTGCGGTGCTCGTTCGACCACATCTCCGTCCAGGAGTGGCTTGAGTGCCCGCAGGGCCGGCAGACGTAGCCGACGCTGGCGGCCGCCGACACCAGCAGCGACGCCCGCTGTACGCAGAAGAACTTCTGCTCCTTCTTGGCCAGCTCCAGGATTTCCAGCGAATTGCGCATGCCGCCCTTGCCCTTCGGGTCGCCGAAGTCGAACCGATCGTACGCCCAGCACATCAGCATGAGCTGCTGGGCGAACTGACTTGCGCCCCCCGCGACCACCTTGTCCAGCCCGCACTCGCTGCGCAGCTTCTGGAGCTTGGGGTTCTCGTACTTGTCGAAGGTGCATCGCCGCGTGAACTCGTTGTCCACGTAAGGCAGGATGTCGAGCCGCTTGACTGTGACCTTTCGGCCGCCGAGGTCCAGGGTGTCACCCTCTTTCGCGGCCTCGATACCGGCCGAATCCGCCGCCCACAGCGGACCCGCCGACAGGGCAACCAGCAATCCCAGAACGAACACATGTCGCGACATTCCCATGATCATTGCCTTTCTGGGCCGCGGCGGCAATACCGCAGCCTGCCTGGTTCTTGTCGGGCCCGACGGCGGCGCCTGGCACGAGATGGGCCGCCTGTTTACTGAACAGCAAGGCGGGATTCCAGTTTCTCTTATTGCGCGGAGTCCAGTTCGATGAGGCTCACCGGCCCTTCGACGCCGGATGTGTTGCGCACGCGCATCTCGAGGCGGTTGCGGCCCGGATGGAGTTGCCAGTCGAAGGCGGAGGACGATTCCTTCCAGCCCTTGCCGTCCACGTTCACCAGGTACGTCTTGAGGTAGGGCGTGGACGTGCCCATCTGGATCCGCAGCGTTCGCGGCTCGCGGCCGTAGCGGGCCTCGTAATGAACCTGGTTGATCGTCCAGGCCACGTCGGATCGTCGTCCGGTAAAGTTGCGGTACAGCCACTGCGTCGGCGTGAAGGCGTCCTCGTGGACGACGTAGTCGCTGTAGTCCCAGTGGGAGCCTTGCGCGACGGGCACGGGATCGGGCCGGCTGAGGAAGTTGTTCCTCGGCATGTACCGTATGTAGAGCCATCGCGAGGGCACGCGGTATAGTCCGTCCTTGATGTGCCACGTCTTGGCCCGGCGGCTGGACGGCTCATTCGGCACGAGCGACGTGCCGTAGCAGCACTGCACGGCGTCGGTGTATTCCGCCTTGCGCGGCCGCTTGGCCCAGTCCGCGAACCCGCCTCCGTAGTACTCCTTGATGATCATGTCGTGGATGTCCAGCAGGTTCAGTGGCGCCTTGGTCCTCGCGTCTATGTGGTGCCAGCTCTGGTTTACGTCGAAGAACACCCACTTGCCGTGCTCGTTGGACCACCACTCGCAGACCTCGTGTCCGCCGCCGTCGATGGCGCCGGGATGGTTGCCGAACGCAAACCGCGCCTGGCGGCCAAGGCTGATGGAACACTGCATGAACACAATGGCGTACTGCACGCACATGCCGATCTTGCGGGTCAGGATCTCGTCGGCGTCCCAGGCGGGGTAGTTCGACGCCGGCGCGGTGAACCGCCACTGATGAGCCACCCAGTCGCGGAGCTTGACCATCTCCTCCAGCTCCGACTTGGACCCGGCGACGACCTCGTCGAGCTTGTACTTCCTCCTCAGCGCCACCATCCTCGCATGCAGCGGGTCTTCGTACTCAAAGGGGATGGAGGTGTAGCGGATCTGCTCGTTGTGTGACTTCACGACCTTGACGCCTCCGGCCCAGCCGGGCGGCGGCGAAACGGACACCTTCGCCTCGACGGCCACGGAGCGCAGCACGGGCGTCCTGAGCGGGTTGGCGGAGCTCAGCGTGGCCTTCCACTGAAGGTAGCGGTGCCCGGCGGGCGCCGCGGCGCCGGGCGGGTTCCAGTCGGACCAGAGCCGCTTGTCGTACACCGGGCAGGGGCCAGTGCGTACGGCCAGGTCGATTCGCGTGCCGGCGGGCGTGTCGGCATCCGGCTTCAGCGCCGCCGAGAGTACGGTGGCGCCCGACAGAAGCACCGGCGGACCGCTCGGCGGGCTTCCCAGGTCGATCGCGGGCGAGATGAAATGGCCCTGGCCGGCATATTGGACCAGGTGCAGGCGGACCATGTACTCCCCGTCGATGGGCTGCCAGGTCTTTCCGCTGTCCTTGCTGAAGAAGCTGCGCCTCGGGCGACCCTTGCGGTCCGGGGCGTTGCGGAGAATGTCTTCCGGGCGGGCGATCTTGATCGTGCGCCGGCTGTCGTCGCGGCAGTACACGACGATCTCGTTGTCTCCCTTCTTCAGCAGCGACACGGGAATCGGCGGATAGCGCGTGTTACCCGCAATGTCCACCTCCGTGCCGTTGATCTGTACGGACACGCCCCGCTCGACGTAGAGCCGGGCCTCGATGGCCTCGGGCCTCGCCACGTGGAGGACCTTCTTGATCCGCGCCGTGCCGGACACCTCCTGCGTCGGCGCCCTATGCGTCTTCAGCCAGCGCACGTTGCTGCTGATGCCTGGGCCGTCGTCCTCGATCAGGTTCCGGTCGTAGAGGACCACTCCGTTGCCGTCGTAGCGGACTGCCCATGCGCCCATTCCGTTCTCGAAAGCGTCATGGGCCGAGAGAGTGAACGTATGTTCAGCATCCGCGGCCGCCGAGGCCGAAGGACATGGCGCTGCGGCCAGCAGGATGAGCAGGGCGATCGCCGCGCCCCGTCGGTGTGGGAAAGTCTGCTGTATCATGACGTCTACCTCGCTTGTTGTGATCTCATTTCCCGCCCGCTTGCTTTGGCTCGGGCAGGCTGTTGCGGTGCTTGGTCCACAACTCCAGCTGGAGGGCGTCGGTGGGCGCGGTGGCCTTCTCGTACCACGGGGCCTTCATGCCCTTGGCCACCATGACCTTCCGCAGCTCGATGGCCCACTTGACGTTGTCCTCCGTCATCCAGCGATCCATGTAGGCGAATGTGGCGTCGTGGTTCCACAGCTTCTGGGCCCGCATCAGGTGGGCCGACAGGATCTCTCCCGGCCATTCCACGCTCGTACAGCAGCGTCGGTAGCCTTCGCTCGACGACCATCGGCCCCAAGCCTTCGTGCCGATCACCTCCCCCGGGGGTTTCAGTTCCGGGCTTTCCTTGGTCCACGCGGGATGACTGCTGAAGACCACGCCGGCCCCGGTCCAGCTCTTGCCGAAGGCGGTCTGAGTGTCCTCGCCGAAGAGGCACTTGGGATACTTGACGTTCGGCGAACGCATGTCCTCGTCGCCCAGCATCAGTCCCGCGAAGATGATCGACCACTTGCGCCCTCCGCCAAACCCGCCGTGGCCGCTCCAGCCGGCAAAGCCGGCCCGCACGATGCCCCACAGGTCGATCCCATACTGCACGTAGTGGACCAGCAGCGGCTCCTTGTCCTCGGGGGGATAGTCCAGATGGAGAAGAATCGCGGCGTGACTCACGCCGCAAGTCATCCAGCGCCCGTAGCGGGGCATGTTCTGTTTCGGATTCCCATAGCCCCAGTTGACCGTATCCAGCCACGGACGCTCGAACACGCGCGCCCACTGGACGAGGTTCACCGGCGCCTTGGACGGCCGAGACAACGTGTAGAGCAGCTCGCGCTTCAGGTTGCGGGCCAGGTAGATATTGTTCTGCCTGTCGCAATAGGACGGCCGAAAGGCATCGGCGGGAACGGGCTTGTCCATACACGTCAGCACGGCAGCCGTCAGGACCGGCTGGCCGTAGCCGCGATGATCGATCGGCTCCGGCGCGCTGATGGTCGAGATCAGAGAGTCGCCGGGCTTCATGCCGATCGGCAGCTTCTGGAACTGGTTGGGGTCATAGTGACCGTGGCAAATCCGGCTGTCGAAACCGCCGCGCCCCGTATCGACGCGCTGGTTGAGCACCGAACCGTTCCGCGCCCACTGGTCCTTGTACCGGCCTTCCTTGACGCCGCTATCGTTGACCAGTTTCCAGTGCGGGCTGTCCGCGACCTCCTTGCCGAAGAGCGGCTTGGGTGTGATCTCCACCACGGTGGCCGGGCCGACGAAATACCAGTCGCCCGTGATGAATCGGCCCGCGCGGACCTTCTTGTCGAACTTCCACGTGATGCCGTACTGGCTGACCGTGTCGGTGAGTTGGAGTTCCTCCAGCGCCGGCGTCTTCGGCGCATTCGCCGCGGTGAAGATCGTCTTAACCGGCCCGCTGTAGTCGCCGGTGGGCGCCTCGGCGAACAATGGCTTCGCAGGCCTCTTCGGCGCTGCTTCCTTGGCGGATGCGCCAGGCGCCGCCGGCGGCTTCGTGGGGTCGTCAGCCGCCGTCATCGCTGCTGCGCACAGAATCACGATAGACAGAGATGCTCCGCGAGCGATCATACGTGCTCTCCTTCTGCTCATGTCCTTGTCCCTTTCTGAGAGGCTGGGCGTCACTGCGCCTTGGCGCTGGGCAGACCCTTTGGCGGCTCGACGGGGGCCTTGTCGCGCCAGGCCTCCGGGCCCGGCTTCAGCGTGGCGCGGTAGGCCTTCCACATCGCCGCGGCGAACTCGTCCTGAATCGCGCCCTGGCGGCCCCACTCGCCCACCACCCCTGCGTAGCCCTTGTACGCCTCGCCCTTGGCCTTGGCGGCCTCGGCGACGGTCACGACGGCCTTCGCGTCGGTCGCCACGTCGGTCACCCAGCGGTCCACGTAGTCCAGGAACGCGTCGTGGCCCCATGCCTTCTCCAGTCCGAGGATGCGCACGGCCAGTGCCTCCCCGACCCACGCCCGGCTCGTGCAGCAGCGGCGATAGGCCTCCGACTGATGGTTGCGGTCGTGCCAGTCCTTCGGGTGCTTGTGCTCGTAGGGTCCCCAGTCTTTGCCGCCGCGGATACGGCCCTTGCCGGTGCTGGCCTCGATGGCGCTGTGGCCGGTGAAGACGACCGGCGCTCCGGTCCAGCTCTTGCCGTAGGCGGTCTGCTCGTCTTCCTGGAAGCTGGTCTTCGGGTAGGTCTTGCTGACGTTGGCCATCTCGTCCTCGCCGAGGATGTATCCGGCGAAGACGATGGGCAGCTTGTGCCCGCTGTTCCATCCGCCCCAGGCCTGCCAGCCCGGATGCCCGCTGCGGACGATGCCCCAGTAGTCCAGGCCCATCTGCACGAAGGCCTGGAGAAGCGGCTCTTTCTCGGCGGCCGGCATGTCCAGGCACAGCAGCAGGGCCGCCTGCCCGCCCTTCAGGGCCAGGCCCTGGCAGTAGCCGCCTATCTGGTACGGCGCGTGGTCCTCGTGGAACGTCGTCGTTGCCAGCCAGGGGCGCTCGAAACGCTTCGCCAGGTCTTCGACCTTGGGCATGTCGGCGACCTTCGCCAGCTTGGGCAGCCTGTCGCGGCGAAGGTTGCGGGCGAGGTAGACCTGCTTGGTCGGGTCGCAGTAGCCTGGGCGGAAGGCGTCGGCCGGCGCGGGGGCGCCCAGGCACGTCAGGACGGCGACGACCTGCGTGGTGCTGTAGTGCTTGCTGCGGCGGATCTTGCCCTTGGAGATCGTGGAGACCAGCGCGTCGCCGGGCTTCATGGCGATCGGCAGGCGGGCCGTGAGGTCGGGGTCGTAGATGCCGTGGCGGAGGCGGCTGTCGAAGCCGCTTGCGTTCATCACCGGTGGGATGTTCAGCACCGAGCCGTTGCGGCAGTAGCGAGGTTTGGCCTTCAGGGCATCTCGTTCCTTCTCGGAGAGCCTGGGGTTCCCGCCGCCGAACTCCTTGCGCTCGGTCTCATCGATGGTGTCGGCCGGCACGTCCTTGCCAAAGAGCGGCGCCGGGGCGATGGCCGTCACCGTCACCGGCCCGACGACGTACCAGTCGCCGTTGACGAACTGCCCCACGGGGACATTCTTGTCGAACGTCCACGTGATGCCGTGCTGCACGACGGTGTCGGTCAACGGCAAGTCGGCCAGCGCGGGGGTATCGGGAGCGTTGGCCATGGTGTAGATCCCCGGCTGTGCCGTGTCGCAGCCCGCCACCGCCAGAGCCACGGCACACGTCATCGCGACAACCGACATCAGATACAGGGGGCTCCCTGGGGTCATCGTGTCTCTCCTCGATTGGGGCAGATCTCCGGTGCACTTCCGGACGGTGCTACTCCTTCAGCTTCCACCCGTCGATCGGCGCGTCCAGCGTCGGGCGGTACTTGTCCCACATCGCCTGCACGAACGCATCGGTCCGTCTGGTGTCGCGGGTCATCCAGGCGGCCATGCGCCATGACTTGCCTGCGGCCTCTGCCGCCGCGTTGATGTCCTTGGCCGTCTGGGAGTTGTCCTCGGTCATCCAGCGGTCCACGTAGTCGAAGAACGCATCGTGCGCCCAGTACTTCTCCGCCTTCATCAAGCGGAGCATCAGGGCGTAGCCGGGCCACGACCGGCTCGTGTTGGCCCGGCGATACGAGTCGCTCTGCATGTTCCGCATGCCGTTCTCGTCCCACTTCGACGGGTGAATGTGCTCGTAGGGACCCCACTTGGGGCGGTCGGGCTTGCCGCTGGCCGACTGGATGCCGCTGTGGCCGGCGAACAGCGCCCGGGCGCCCGTCCATCCCTTGCCGTACATGGTCTGGTTGTCTTCCTGGAACTCGACCTTGGGGTACGTCTTGTTCGGGTTGGCCATCCGCTCGTCGCCGAGGAGAATGCCGCCTAGTACGATGAGCGGCTTGGGCCCGTGGTGATGTCCGCCCCAGCCGCACCAGCCGGGATGCCCTGCGTCAATGGTGCCCCACAGGTCGATCCCCGCCTGGACCATCCCCACCATCAGCGGTTCCTTCTGCTCCGCCGTCAGATCACAGCACAGCGTCATCGACGCCAGCGAAACGGCCGCCGCCAGGTGCTCCCCGTAGTGTGGCATGTTCTCGATCGGCAGGTCGAAGCCGAACCAGCAGGTGTAGACCCACGGCCGCTGGAAGATCCGATACATCTTCTCCAGGGGAGGCATGGTGCCGGCAGGCTTCAGGCTGGGCACCAGGTTGCGCCGCAGGTTGCGAGCCAGGCGGATCGTGTTCTTGCGGTCAAACGGCGACGGGCGGAAGGCGTCGGCCGACACGGGCCCGGCCAGGCAGGTCAGCACGGCCATCGTGCGAACCGGGCTGTCGTCGTGGTGCTCGCGGTAGCAGAGCTCCTTGTGTGGCGTGGGGACCTTCTGGCCAACCTTCAGGCTGATCGACGAGATCAGCGAGTCGCCCGGTTTCATCTTGATCGGCAGCCAAGCCGCCAGCTCCGGGTGGTAGTAGGACCTGCTCTTGATCCCGCTGTCGTAGGCAAACACGTTGAGCTTGGCCGGCGGGTTCAGCATCGAGCCGTTCCGCAGGCACTGGTCTCTCGGGACCCTCTCCTTCTCCCTCTTGCCGAGTTCCGACTCCGGAACGTCCTCGCCGAACAAGGGCTTCGGGACGATGCCGACGACCGTCACCGGACCGACGACGTAATAGTCACCGCTGACAAACTGCCCCACCCGCGCGGGCTTGGCGAACGTCCACGTGATGCCGTACTGTCTGACGTTTACCCTCAGGGGCAGATCATCGAGCTTGGGCGTGGCCGGGGCGTTGGCCTTTGTGTAGATCTTCAGGGCAATCTCGACCTCCTCGTCGCCGGCGCGCGCCGGTCCGCACGCCGTCAGGACCATCGCCGCCACGCCCGCCAGCAAGGCACTGATCGGCGAGCGAGTGGTCGTCCGCCTCATCGCTTGTCTCCTGAAGAAATGGTTTCGTGTCGATATCAGGCCTCGGCGCCAGATCCCCCGTGCCGCCGACGCCCGGGCGAGGCCTCGTCCAGCAGTTGCCTCAGCCCATCAATGTGTTGTGCCTCGGTCCGCTTCGCGACCGGCAGGGACATTATCATACTCCTGACCGAGCCCTCGAAGAATGATTCTACGAACTCATCCGGTAGGTGAGCTCCGCGCGCCGGCGCGTTCGGCCGCACGTTTAACCACACCCGTCGTCGCCCGGTTCCGCCGTGCTGCGGGCTCGCGCCCGCGTGGCCGTCGCCAGATCGCGCTTGCATGTTCGCCTTCGTGCTGGCATGCTGTTGGGGCGGCTGCCCGGGGCGCGCGTGGGCGGCCGGCATATCGGGGAGACCCAGATCGTGAACGTGCCCCGATCAGGCTCCGAACGCCGCGCCGGCGGCTGGCCGTCTGATTCGCCAATCGCCCGTCGCAGGACGTTGTGGAAAGAGGTGGCCAATGAACCGTGACCAGATGATCGAAGGCATCATGCGGAACGCCGGGCTCAGCAAGGCGAACGTCTCTCGCTTCTACGACGGGCTGGCCGAGCTGGCCCGCAAGGAGCTGCTCCGCACCAAGGAGTTCGTCATGCCGGGACTGGGCGCCCTGCGAGTGCGGACGCGCAAGGCCCGCACCGGACGCAACCCCCAGACCGGCGAGACCATACGCATTCCGCAGAAGAAGGTCGTCCGCTTCCGCATGTACCGTAGCCTCAGCGAGCTGCTCAACGGTCCGGGCAAGGGCGCGTCGCCGTCGCCCCAGACGCCGCCCGCCGCCGAGGGGCCGAACCTCTGGCCGCAGGGCGAGCCGCCGCCGGAGCAATAGCAGCCCGGCGGCTAGACGGCCTTCAGGACGCGCGCGGCCTTCCGCGCGGCCGCCGCTGAGTCAAGGGCAAGGTGCAGGACGAAGTCCTTGCCGACGACCGCCGCCGACAGCCCGCGGAGGTCCACGCCGGCATCCGCCAGCGCCGCCGTCAGCTTCGCCCCGATGCCGGCGCGGTTCGGGCCCTGAACTTGCAGCGCATGGAGGCTCTTGGACTTCCTGAAGCCTGCCTTCTTCGCGGCGCGGGTCTGGGCGGCCGTCTTCAGGCCCGAGACGAACACCACGCCGCGGCCGGGCCTCTCTGGCGAGCGACGCGCCAGGACGAACTGAAGGTTCGCCCTCGACGGCGAGATCGCCGACAGCTTCTTCGCCAGCGAGCCGGGCTTGTCCGCGATGCCCGCCAGCCACATGTCCACCTTCGCAACTTTCAGCTTCATGATGTGATCTCCCCATGTTGTGCGTCGTCGCACGAGAGCCTAACCCCTCCCCGCCGCCAAGTCACGGCCAAAGCCGCACACGCCCGCCGCGCCGCGCGGAGGCGCCGACGCACGACCTGGAGGGCCACGCTCCGCCGTGGCCGGAACAGGCGCGCACACCACGGAACGAATGACTCCGTGGCTCCGTCCTCCCTCTGTCCTCTTGCCGCCTCGCCGACGGGGCGGTATCCTGCTATTGGAAAGGACCGCCTCATGGCCTGCCGCAGAGAGCCGCCAAAAAAGGTTCCTGACCCCTTTTACCTCCCGCGATGCCCGCCAGCCACAAGTCCACCTTCGCAACTTTCAGCTTCATGATGTGATCTCCCCATGTTGTTCGCTTGCGCACGAGAGTCTAACCCCTCCCCGCCGCCAAGTCACTGCCAAAGCCGCACACGCCCGCCGCGCCGCGCGGAGGCGCCGACGCAC
>Ga0307379_10004433_pt1 | contig 20020 bp, 14 predicted proteins | sample UN2MG_FD_202237 | JGI IMG/M metagenome (GOLD analysis project Ga0307379, IMG submission 202237) | Soil microbial communities from Risofladan, Vaasa, Finland - UN-2 | ecosystem: Environmental > Terrestrial > Soil > Coastal area > Acid sulfate soil | place: Finland: Risofladan, Vaasa | collected... | reverse complement strand
CCAGCACGACGCCCACCGGCAGCGGATGGAATCCGGCGCGGAGCATCCGCGAAGCCAGCCAGGTGTAGACGGCCGCCAGCAGGGTCGCGGTCGCCAGCAGCAGCCCGTCGAAGCCGCTTAGCCCGTACACGGCCGCCATGCCGCACTCGGCCAGCCACTGGTGGGCCGTCCACGGCCGGGCGCCGCGGGTGAAGCTGAACGGATCGCTGCGCAGGACGCTTCCCGAATCGAGGATCTCCCGGCCGACCTCGACGTGCCAGAAGGTGCCCGGATCGCGCAGCAGCGTGCTGCGGCCGAAGAGCATCAGTCCCAGCCAGAGACCCAGGAAGATTCCGGTTTCGGCGCTTAGCAGCCGCCGCCACATGGGCGTCTCCACGGCAGGAGGTCGATGGGGATGGCCTCCTACAGTGTAGCATTTTCAGCGTCGGGCCCGGCGGGGAAGATTCTCCCGGAGCAGTCGCCGGCAAACGCTCATCGCCGGCGGCGCTTTCGCCAAGCGTAGGTGAAAAGGCCGACTGCCCCCATGCCCAACAGGGCCAGCGTCGACGGTTCCGGCACGAACGGGACCGTCAGGTTCTCGTTCTTCGTGCCCATCGACCATTCTGCGACGACCCAATCGGCGGCCGTGTTTCCGTCCGACTCTCCGTGACGCTGGAAGGACCTGCCCGCGCCGATTCCCGCCGGGTTGAAAGACGGCCCGGTCCACGCATCGCCAAGAGTGATCGGGAAACCGTTGATCGTGACGCTCAGCAATCCGAGTTCTGCTTCGCCGTACTTCCACGAAACGAAATCAGCGATGTTGCCCTGATCGTCGACGATCATCGCCCAATTGGGCCCGGAACTCGGCCAGACGATGTCGTTTCCCCAGGTGGAGTCGTCTCGATAGAGGATCTCGCCGGGACCGATCGAGTCGGGCAGGTACCAAAGTATCGGGTGGACATTGTTGACCGATGCAACCACGCCGTCATTCAGCGCCACGACCCAGCCCGACGTATCGGCGGTCGTCTGATAAACGTTCTGAATCTCGATGAAGTCGGGGCTGACTGTCCCGACCTCGGTGATCAGCACCGGGCTGGCACCTGTGGCGGTGACCTGCGTTGTGCAAATCAGCAGGAAAGACATCATGAAAACGACAACGGTACGGTTCATCTTGGGGTACTCCTTCCTCGAACTGCGGCGCAATGGGCAACTGCGGGAAAGGCAGAGGGTTTCCGCATCGCCAAAGCGAGGAAACGGCCGCAGAGGGCGGACAAATTGAGAATGCGCCGTCGGCCGGTCACCACCGGCTACGGATGCCAACGATCGGCCTCGGCGCCCGACGCTGCCTCGAATGGGTTATTCGGAGGGATGGGACAGATGGCCCCAAGTATACCGGGATTCTCAGAAATGTCAACAGGGCGGGAAACGTGAATAATCGCGATTTTTTTAGACGCGGGTGTCTGTAGCCGGATTCGCAAGAATTCGGACCGTTTCGCGTGAAAGTGGGCAAGGGCCGAATTCTTGCGAATCCGGCTACCATTCTTGCGAATCCGGCTACCAGCCCCCGCGTTTCACCACGCCGCCCTGCCGCCGCCGCCCAGGCCGCTGAGCTGAAGCGAACGGCCGTCGTCGATCTTCAGCTTCTTGGTCTTCGGCCAGTAGAAGATCTTGCGCGCGGCGAATTTCGAGGTCGGTCCGCCGGTCTGCTGCTGGCGGAACAACTCCGCGTCGGTCCGCCCGTCGCCCTCCAGGACGAGCTGCCCCTTGGCTTCGGCGTAGGTCATGCGGATCGCCCGGGCGGTGAAGTCCGTGCTCTCGACCACGACGTTGCCGCCGGCCTCCAGCTCGAAGGCGTTGCGGCCGGTTCCCGGCACGGGCATCTCGGCCACGGTGAGCCGATCGCAGTGCATGGCCGCGCCGCGGGGGCCCAGCGAGTCGGGCCGCTCGGGATCCAGGGCCACGCCCCAGGAATCGACCGGGGAGAACGCGCAGTGGACCCGATCGTGGAAGGTCATCTCGCGCTGGTGGAGGTTGCCGGTGATCGGGCCCTGGAAACGGACGTGGAGCGATTGCAGCCGCCGCTGGTCGCCGGAATCCTCGTTGCCGGATTCTTCGCCGCCGGAATCCTCGTCGCGGCCGCCGAGCATCTTTTGCGAACCGTAGTGGGTGCTGTTGAGCCAGCCCGGCCCGCTCGCGGTCATGGCCCCGGTGACGCGATGGATCGCCAGATCGACGACCTGCATCTGCTCGTGGGAAGTCTGCACCGGGCCTTCGAAGGAGCGGTTCTCCATGAACACGCCGCCGCGGCAGAGGATCTGTTCCAACTCGGGCTGCTGCCGGATCTTGTCGCTGGAGAAGTCGACCGCCTGTTGGAAATGGACCTCCAGCGTTTCGGTTTGGAGTTGCCCATTGGTCGTGCGGGCGTCGACCGCCTCTTCGAACCGGGCCACGCGTCCGTCGAAGACCATGCGGTCCTCCCAGGCGATTCTCAAGATCCCGGGGGTGGGCAAAGGCCGGTTTTGCAGATCGCGGTCGATCGGCACGGTCATCCAGCCGCTGCCGTCGATCCACATCCGGTTGGTTCCGCGATTGAGCTGGAGATTCGTGCCGCTCAGCGCGAGTCCGCGTCCTTCGAAGTTGGCCGGCTGCCCGGTCAACACCATGGTGGCTTCCGGCGTATGGGCATCGGTCACGTGCAACTGATCGCCCACCAGAAGCAAGGGGGCCTCGTCCGGCTGGCCGGTTTGCGTTTCCTCGAAGCGGACGCGGCCGACGACCGTCAACTCCGAGAGGTCCGGCCGGTCTTCGTCCACCAGGAGCAGCTTCGCCTGCAACAGACGCCCGGTGATTGCGAAGTGCTGCTTCGGGCCGGGCGGCGTTTCCTGGGGAGGAAGCCTGGTCGAAGGCAACCGCCGCACGAACGCCGGGCCTGCACTCTGCCGGTCTTCGCCGGCCGGGGTCGTCTTCCGGGTCGTGTCGGTCGAAAGCGAAATGCCCTGGAACCAGACGCCCAACTGCTCCACCTTGCCGGAAAACTGGGGAGAATCGATCTCCACCGGGCTGATCGGAAGCGACCGGGCAGCCTCCGGATCGAGCGGCCGTTCGTCCCGGCAGGCGATCAATTCCCCGTCGCGGCAGACCAGTCGGTACGCTCGTTGGCAAGCGAGCATTCGGTCGGGCAGCAACTCGGTCTTTTTCGGATCGTCGCCGTCGGGGACCTCCAACAAGTAGAAGTGGATTTCCGGCGCGGTGAGGCGTCCGATCTCGCGGAACGTCAGTTCGGCGTCGCCGTAGAGCGAGATCACCTGATTGCCTTCGAACGGCCGCACGTTGAGCTGCTCGCTCCAGGTCGCCGACAACGGTTCGCCCGGCCGTTCGGGCCGCTCGCCGCGGAGCCACCCGGGGCCGGCCGCCGCGATCTGGCCCAACGGGCCGTCCCCGGCCGACTTGTAGCGAAGGCTGCGGGCGTGAATCTCGCTGGGCCCCTTGCGGAGCATCACCTCGCGGCCGCCGTCCAACACGATCGACTCGTCCGAGAAGTCGTATTCCAGCCGTTCGCCCCGGGCGTGAACGTCCTTCGACGGGGCCGCGAAGACCACCGGATGGCCGGCGGCCTCGATCCGTTGCGGCTGAAGATCGAACGAACCGGCCGGCCGATCCTTCGCGTCCGCATCGCCGTTGCGTGGATCGACACCCTTCGGCTTGACCCGATCGATGAAGAAGATCGTCAGCAATTCGCAGTTGAGCTGGTCGCACGGTCCGTGGGGATTGATCCGCAGGACGTTGACCCGATCTTCGAAGGTGGCCACCTTCCGGACGGCGTCGAAGCAGAACGGTCCGCTGCACGTGACTTCGACCGGGAGGTTTTCGGCGAGATCCGCCAGCGGGCTTCGCGTGGGTGTTTCTTCGGCCGGCGACGGCGCCTCCGGCGGCTTTGGGGAACCGTTTGCGGCGACCAGCGGCTCTGCGTCGGCCTTCCATTCGTTTTCGCCTAATTCCAGGTGGAGTTGTTCGACGCGGCGGAGTTCGAACCGTTCGATGCCGGCGATCTTCGGCCCGTTGCGATCGGCCGAATCGCTTTCCGCACCCGGCAGCAGCGTGATGTGCATCTGCTTTCCGCGGCCGTAATGCGGTCCCCAGTGGAAATCGACCGCGTGGGGCGTCCACACGTGGCGCTCGGTCAACTGGACGTCTTGGGTGACGATCAGCAGGTCGTCCTCGGGCCCCGGCTTTTCGCCTTTGCCGCGGATGGTGATCCGTCCGGCGAGTTGGCCGCCCACCAGCCGGCCGATCTTTCCCCGCCGCAGATCCAGCGCCTCGTCGAACTCCAGGATCGCCCGGTCGGGCACCTCCAGAATCACGGCCTGGCGGCGGCGCTGGGCTTCGTCGCCGACCGAATCGTCGGGCATGAAGATCATCGTGCAGGGGCGGAGTTCCACGCGGCCATCGCCCAAGTCCGTGTAGTTCTGGAAGAGCAGCTTGAGCCGATCGCTCTCGAGGATCTTCGGCTCCTTCAGTTCCCAAGCACCGTCGGGAAACATCCCTTCCAAGGTGGCGACCTGGCGCTGGAGCCGATTTTCCGCCGCCTCTTTGGCCTCCTCGGAGAGCTTCTGATTCGCCCGAGGATCGGCCGGCGGTTCGATCCACGGCACCGCCACCAGCTTGTACGTCCAGAAGACCGTCAGCACGACGGCGAAACTTCCGGCGATACGCAGGACGCGAGGCATGGCGGCGAGTTCTGTTTTCTTGTGCTTATAGTAGCCATCGCGCTCCGCGAGATGCAGCCCGAAATACCTTGGATCGTCAAAGGCCACATCTCGCGGAGCGAGATGACTACTATCAGGACTCCAAATACGTTCGGATCACGTTTTCCCAGCAGCGCTGGGCCTTGAGGATCAGTTCGATCGTTTCGCGGATCGCGCCCCATCCGCCGGGCTTCGCGGTCACGTAATCGGCCGCCTCGCGAAGTTCCCCGCAGGCGTCGGCCACCGCCACACCCAGCCCGGCGGCACGGACCACCGGCAGGTCGGGCAAGTCGTCGCCGATGTAACAGGCCTGCTCTGCCGTCAATCCCAGCTCGTCGAGGATCTCGTGGAACACGTCGAGCTTCTTTCCGACACCCTGCCGGACGATCTCGATGGACAACTCCTCCGCCCGCAACTGCACCACGTGCGAGCTGCGCAGCGTGATCAGGCCGAAGTGGTGGCCGGCCCTCTGCCAGAGCCGCACGCCCATCCCGTCCTGGTTGTTGAACCGTTTCGTTTCGATTCCCCGATTGTCCAGCGTGATCCGCCCGTCGGTCAGCACGCCGTCCACGTCGGAGAGGATCAACTCGATCGGCTGGCAGCGGTCGTTCAGATTCATGTCAAGAACCAGCGGTTGTAGGGATTGCAGGTCGTGCGATGCGGCCTTCTAAGGGGCCGCGCAGAAACAACTTCTTCAATGGGGTGGCACGCCCTGAGGAACGAAGGGCGTGGTTTGGCAGGTTTTTCACGCCCTTCGTTCCTCAGGGCGTGCCACCCTCGCCAAAAAGTGTACACGTTATTCTTGCGCAAACACTAAGGATATCGCTCCTATTGATATCGGCCGTCGAGCGGGGACGCCACTAGCGGGGCCTCCAAGCCCGACAGATTCCCAACCGGCTGCGCGGCGCGCCGAAGGAGGGAACCGCAACGACTCGCACAACCGGCATACTCCCTTACGTTTCTGCCCCCGCTTCCGGTTCGAGAAAAACGCGGCAACGGGCGGATCGTCCGGGATCGGCCGGAGCCGATTCTCCCGCGGGGTCTTGGGGAAACAGGCCCACCACGTCGGTCACGTCGATCAACCCCAGCGGCCTCTGCTCGGCGTCCACGACCGGCAACTCGCTGATCTTGCGCCGGGCCATCATCGCCACGGCGTCGGTCATCATCGAGCCCAGACGGACGCTCAGCGGACGGCACGTCATCACCTGGCCGATCGGGGCGTCCAGCTCGCTCTCGCGGCGGCGCTCGAACAGCCGGGCCAGGTCGCTGTCGGTGAAGATGCCCGACAGCTTGCCGTCCCGGTCGACCAGCATCGTGGCGCCGGTCCGCCTGCCCGGCATGCTCACGCCGACCAGCACGTCGCGGACCGTTTGCTCCTGGGAAGCCACGCGGCATTGCGCCAGCGGCCGCATGTGGTCTTCGACCTTGCTGAGCTTTCGGCCGAGACTCCCGCCGGGATGAAATCGGGCGAACTGCTCGGGGCCGAAGTTCCGCATCCGGCTGACGACCAGCGCCAAAGCGTCGCCCACCGCCAACATCGCCGTGGTGCTCGTGCTGGGGGCGAGCCCCAACGTGCCGGCCTCTTCCAAAGGCCCCAGGTCGATGGTGACCGTGGCCGCACGCGCCAGCGTGCTTTCAACGCAGCCGGTAATGGCAAGGATTGGGGCGCCCAACTCGGACAGGGAGGGCAACAGCCGGACGATTTCCTCCGTCTCGCCGCTCTGCGAGAGGATCAGCATCACGTCGTCGCGGTGGACGCGGCCGAGGTCGCCGTGGACCGCTTCGGCCGGGTGCAGGCAGTGGCTCGGCGTGCCGGTCGATGCCAGCGTGGCCATGATTTTCCGGCCCACCAGCCCGGCCTTGCCCATGCCCGAGACGATCACATTACCCCGGCAGCGGAAGATCGTGTCGGCCGCACGGCAGAACTCGCCGTCCAGCCGCCGGGCGACGCGGTCGAGGCACCGGCTTTCGGTTTGGATGATCTGCCGGGCGTAGCGGAGCTGTTCCAAGGGGCTCCGCGGGTCCGGCACAGCAGCGGCTTCCATACTCATCGACTCGTCGTCCCTGACTGAGGTCGCTTGAGAAATGCACGATCAAGTCGCGTGATTGTAACGCTTCCGCCCATTTGCGGCAACGTAGACATTCCCCAGCCGCTTGCGGCGTCGCCCTACCACAGCGTGCTATAGTTCCCCTCGTGAGACGTGCTTCACGACTTGGCGCAACTCGAATAGTGACTTAACATTATAAATAATAAGAACTTAGTTCATCCAATCCCGACCCGGAATCCGTGGGGCAAGGGATACGGCCGACCTTTCCCCAAGGGATTCAGGCCGACCGCGGATTTGTAGATCTCGTGATTGGTGGGCAATGCCCGCCCTACTCCACAAGGAAGCAGCCAGTAGGGTGCGTGCTTGCACGCGCGCGAAAGGGCTTGAGGACCGGGCAGGATTAGAGTTTTGTGGGCGCTGCAGCGTCTTGCGAACGGGCGCGGCGTGCGGGCGTGACGGTTGCACGTATTGTAAAATGGGCGCGTGCGTGCGAGCACGCACCCTACAGGGCTTATTTCTCGCAAAAAGTCCGATTCGTAAAACAATCTGGGAATTCTTCGGAAAAATGCCGGCGTCGGGTGTAACTACTTGTATGGCAATGGTTTAGAGCCAGAATAGTTTTTCGCTATCGAGTGCAGCGGTTGGCCACAGCGGCCAATCTTCCCACCCGGCACCGTTGACGTGGGGAACGAAAACTGCTATTCTAGGGGGCAGTTCTGTGGGGCAACTTCGCCGACCTCACCAGTGAGGCAGCGTCCGACATCCCGGTTGACCTTTGGCCGGGGTGATCGTCTGTAGTCGGCCCATGCGGGTCGAGTTCCTTGTTTTCCACTGACGGGGAAAGTCCGTCTTTTCATGAAGGGAGGTATAGTGTGATGAAACGGGTAGTCTTCTTAGTTGCACTGCTGGGGTACTTCTACGCGGAGTGCGCCGGCGCAGTCGAATTTGAGGTCACGCGAATCACAAACAACAGCGTGTTCGATGCGGAACCGCGCATTTCGGGTGAATACGTGATCTGGAGGCAGGAGCACGGGGGAGAGTTTGACAACAACGAAATCTGGCTTTTCGATGGAACAACCGCGTTTCAAATCACTCAGAACAATGTGCTGGAGTGGACTCAGCGAATCGATGGTCCGAATGCTGTCTGGGCTAGGTACGATGGCCCTGCGGCGGGATGGTCTCACGATTGGGAGGTGTATTACTACAATCATGACAGCCAGTTGACGACTCGGCTGACGAACAACGACTACAACGATTACCACCCCGAACTATCGGGCTCCAATGTCACTTGGGAGGCCCGAGTCGGGGGCAACAGCCGGGACCATGAAATCATGTTCTTCGATGGCAGCGCCACCCGACAACTGACCGACGACAGTCGGGAGGATCTGTCTCCACGGATTTCCGGATCAAGCGTTGTCTGGCAGAAGAATGACGGCCACGACGGGGAAATCTACCTATTCGACGGCACAAACGTCAGTCAACTGACGAACAATGAAGACGATGACGCCCAGGCCGAGATTAGCGGTTCTCGTGTGGTTTGGAAGAGATTCGACTCGGACAACAGCGAAATCTACCTGTTCGACGGGGGCACAGAAACCCGACTCACAAACAACTCGTTTGCAGACACTAAGCCACGGGTGACCGATACGGACGTGTTCTGGCAAGGGTATGACGGAACGGACTACGAGATCTTCCGCTACGACGGCACCAACACGATCCAGGTTACGGACAATCTGTTTGACGACTACCTGTGCGGCGTGTCCGGATCGAATGCCGTTTGGTATGGAGGTGGCGACGATGAGGCCGACTACGAGGTATTCTTCCTCGACGGGGCCACGGGCGTAACGACTCGGCTTACGGACAACGACTACGTGGATAAGGACCCGTGGGTTTCCGGATACAACGTTGCCTGGTTCGCCAGGGCGCCCGGAGCCGAGATATTCATGGCCAAACCTGTCCCCGAACCGGCCACGCTGGCCATGCTGGGAATGGGCCTTGTGGGTCTGCTGGTGCTGGCTTGGCGACGTAAGAAGAAACCCGCATAGAGGCAGCGACGGGTATCGCCCCAATCCGCCGCAAAACAATCTGCTTGGGCAGGTGCTTACGTGGACAATATCTCAATTGTTCCCGAGCCCTCCACCCTCATCCTCCTGACCACGGGTGTTGCAGGGCTGTTGGTTTGGGGTTGGCGGCGGCGGAGGTGATGCTCCGGTCGGTTCCGGCTCATCGGCGTTTCCAAGACCCGTTGCTACCTGACCGTTTCCACCACTCCCCATTGCCAGCCGAATCTTACCGTTTCCACACGGGTGTTGCTCGTTTCGCCCTGCCACTCCGGGTGCTTTTCGCGAGTGGCACCGGCGCCGGCTCAAAAGAGTTTGTAGGGTGCGTGCTTGCACGCACGCGAAAGGGCTTGAGGACCGGGCAGGATTAGAGTTTTGTGGGCGCTGCAGCGTCTTGCGAACGGGCGCGGCGTGCGGGCGCGACGGTTCCACGTATTGTAAAATGGGCGCGTGCTAAGTGGCAACGCGTCTTGCGGCAAAGTGTCCGTGCCACCCGCGCCCACGTCGGCTCTTTCAGGCCATGAGGTCAGTTCGCGGGTGGCACCGGTTCTTGAACCGGTGGGACGAAGTCCCGGGAGGTTGTGGTGGATGGTTCGCACGGGTAGCATGGACGCATGCAGGAACGTCGGCGGATAATCGGGGACAGTGGCGCCATCAATCGGCACTGAGGGAGAAGACCATCATGTTCGAACAACTCGTAGACATCCACGCGCGCCCTAAAGCGTTCGAGCACTATACGACCGACTACCTATGGACCGACGACCACACGTCGGCTCAGATGCTAAAATACCACCTTGACGAGGACATCGACGTCTCGTCGAGGAATGACGCTTTCATCGATCGCTCCGTGGCGTGGATCTTGTCCCACTTTGCGGTCCGTCGGGGAACTCGTATCGCCGACTTCGGCTGCGGGCCCGGCCTTTACACGACGCGTCTGGCGCGACACGGTGCAGACGTCACCGGAATCGATTTTTCACCCAGATCGATCCAGTACGCGAGAGACGCTGCCGCAAGGGAAGGGCTCGAGATTCACTACGTCGAGGAGAACTACTTGGACTTCAATACCAGTGCACGCTTTGAACTGATCATAATGATCATGTGCGACTTTTCGGCGCTCAGCCCTTCGCAGCGGCGCACGATGCTGGAGAAGTTCAGGAACTTGCTCGAGCCGGGTGGATCAGTGCTGCTGGACGTGTATTCGTTGGCCGCATTTGCTCGACGCGAAGAGAGTGCGACCTGCCAAGCCGATCTCATGGACGGGTTCTGGTCCCGTAATGAGTACTTCGGCTTTCTCAACGTTTTCAAGTATCCCGATGAGAATGTCGTCCTCGACAAGTACACAATTGTTGAAAGAAACCAGACTCGGACTGTCTACAACTGGCTCCAGTATTTCGATGTGAATGAACTGAAGCGAGAGTTTACCGAGTGTGGGCTGGTGGTGGACGAGACGTACGCGGACGTTGCCGGCTCAACCTACGACCCCGACGGTTCCGAGTTTGCCGTCGTCGCCAACAAGGCTTGTGACGGCGGGGAAATTAAACGGGGCAGGTCCAATTAACGACAAGTCAACTGCTTCTTGGGTGGCACCGGCGCCGCCTCAAAAGAGGAAACAGTAGACGCCCAGCAGATTGCGGATGTAGAGGCGGTTTCCGACCAGCGATGGGTGCGACCAGACGTCGCGCTCGGTGTCGGCCACGTCGTCGAACAACTCGAGGCTGCCGACGCGGGCAAACTTCTCCTGGGTTGCATCCAGCAGACAGATCGTGCCCCATTGGGTGGCGACCAGCACGCGGCCGTTGCCGGCCACCAACGAGCAGTAGTCGGCCAGCGGGTCGTCCTCGACCGTCCACAACGTCTTCAGCCCGTCGTCGAGATCCAGGCACAGCAGTCCGCCGGAGCTGCCGTAAACCTTGCCCTCGATCACCACCGGCGTCGACGTGTCGGGAATCAGGTCCTGGTTGGCGGCCAGCGGTTTCGGGCAGATGCGGCCCTGGTCGTGGAACGCGAACAGCCGCGTGCCGTTGTTCTCGGTGCTCAGCAGGAGTTTATCCCCGACGACGATCGGCGTGGGCACGTTGAAATCGCCCTCCAAGTCGGGAATCAACTGCCAGAGCCGTTTGCCCGTTCGGGGGTCCCAGCCGCCCAGCGAGATCGCGTCGTAGCCGACGATCTGCCGCACGCCGCCGAGTTCGGCCGCGATGAAGCTCGAGTAGCCGGGCTGGATGCCCGGCGCGGACCAGATCACCTCGCCGCTGAGCCGGTCGAGCGCCACGACCGAAGCGTCCTTCGCGCCGGGATTGACGATCAGTTTTTCGCCCAGGGGCAGCGGCGTGGAACAAAATCCCCACATCGGCACCTTGGCGTGGAAATCCTTCGCCAGGTTTTTCTGCCAGACGATCTCTCCGCCGTCGAGCTTCAGGCAGTACAGGTCGCCGAACGCCCCCAACAGGTAAACGAGCGGCCCGCATATCACCGGATTGGCCCGGGGCGAGTTGGTGAAGTCCATGTCCTTCGGGGCCGGGTAGGCGAGTTTCCAAAGCTGTCGGCCGGTGTCGGCGTCGAGGCAGCGGAAGACGTCCTGCTGGCCGTCGAGGCTCTTGTCCGACACCACGACGCGACCGGCGGCCACGGCCATTCCCGACATGCCCGGCCCGGTCAGCACGTGCGACCAGAGAAGCCGCTTCTCGTTGGGCAGCTCTTGCGGAACGTACTCGCTGACGGCGTCTCGTTTGGGGCCTCGCCAGTCGGTCCACTCGGTGACGGGCCGACTGCGCGAAGGGCCGATATCCGGCAGGGCGAAGAAACCGCGGCCGGATTCCAGGGCCGCCAGCAACTCCGCGTCGTTGCCGACTTCCGATAACGCCTTGGCAAGCTCGCCTTCCAGCTTGGCATCCACCCGATCGGTGACGAACAGGCCGGTGAACGGCACGGGATCGGTCCGGCCGAGGATCCGCAACGTGCCCTTGTCGATCGTCCCGCAGCCTTCCAGCAGCGGCATGGCATAGCTGGAGATCACCGCCGCGTCGGCCTCGTGCTCGACCACCGCCATCGCGGCCGTGCTGCAGCCCGCCTTGATCGGCATATCCGCGGGCACGGGCACATCGAACGCTTCGAGCGCGGCGAAGGCGGCGGAGTGCTTTTCGTCGGAATCCTCCGGGCCGAACAGCAGCCGGCGGCCGGCGAGGTCTCCGAGCGACGTGGCCGGATCGTCCGCCCGCACGACGAACAGCCCGGTCTGCGTGGCCTGGCCGTCCTTGCCGGTGAGCATGGCGAGGGTGCGGACCGTCAGGCCCAGTTTCCGCGCGTCGAAAGCGACCACGGAGACCTTGCCGATGATCAGATCGACGCCCGACTGCGTGTGGGCCTGCGGCGCGAAGAGCGCCTCGGCGTAGGCGATTTCGATCTTCCGGGCCAGCCGCGTTTCGAGAAAGGCCGCCAACCGATCGTACTTTCGCTGGGCATAACCGCCGACGCAATCGCACGCCAGCCGATCGCACAGCGGGTCCATCACCACGAGGCGAAGCGCGTCCGTGGGGCACGTTTCCAACGTGCCTGGGTTGCCTGAACCCGATCCGCCAATCTGCCCGGCACCTCCTTCTTGGCACGTTGGAAACGTGCCCCACGCCGACGCCGCCGAAGCCGAAAACGCCGCGGCCAGAATCACGCCCAAGATGCCTCTTCTCGTCGGCCTGTTCATCGAATCGTCAGTCCTTTTTCTGCAGCACCCGAATCTTGTTGTTCTGGAAGTCCATCACGTAGACCCGCTTGCCGTCGGGCGTGGCGGCGATGGCGATGTTGCTGCAGGAGGCGGCCAGTCCGCCGGCGCGGTCGAAGCGTTGCACGCCGACGTAGCCGACCAGTCCGAGGAACCGGCCGTCGGCCGAGAAGCGTTTGATCCGGCCCATGCCCGACTCGGCCGTGTAGATCGCGCCGCCGCCGTCGAAGCAGACGTTCATCGGATTGCAGCAGGAGCCGAAGCCCACGACGTCTCCGCGGCCCCGCTCGCCCCACTTGCCCAGCACCTCGCCCTCGCGGTCGTAGGAGACGATCCGATGGGCGGCGTTTTCGGCCAGATAGAGCACGCCGTCGCGAAACGCGATGTCGCACCGCTGGCAGCACCCCCGCAGCCCTTCGGCCAACAGTTTCGGGTTTTCCAACTCGCGATCGAAGCGGAAGAGCTTCGACTTCGAGCCCATGCTCCAGCCGGTGCCGTAACAGACGAAGACGTCCTTCTCGGAAACCGCGATTCCGGAAACGAGATTTCCCTGGGAGAACATGCGTCTTGGTTCGCCGTCGGACGACTCGCCGTACCGGGGCATCTCGGCCGTTTTCAGGACCTTGCCGTCCAGGTCGAGGTGGGCCACGCGTCCTTCTCCGCCACAATAGATCGTGCCGTCGGGGGCTTCGTCGATCGCCTCGGGCCCGAACGCGAGCTTGATGGTGGCGGTGTGTTTCCCTTCGGGGGAAATCACCTTGACTTCCTGTGCCTCTTTGTCGCAGGCCAGGAGATATCCCTTGGAGTGCAGTTGGAGGGAACTGAGTCGCTTGAACTCGATCGCCAGCGGATCGATCTCCTCGTGCGTGGCGGTATCCGCGCCCACGTCCTTGATCGGTTCCTGCGGTGACGGTTGTCCGTGATCTTGGCCCCACGTTGGCGAACCGCCCAGCACCGCCAACACGCCTGCCAGCACCATGCCTACGAAGCTTTTCATGCTCCATCCTTTCTTGTTTCCGGCATTTCGTTCGTGGATCGGATGCGTGCCGATCGTCAGCTAGCCATTTTACCCTGAGAAACCCCGGCTGCCAAACCGGCGCGGTATGCGGTGGGCAAACATGGCACTTTGGGGCGAAGCGGTGAGGGGCGCACTCTCCCTATCCCACTTTATGGAACCCGGCTCTCGCCCTGAAGTTCCGCAAGCCGGCCACCGGGTGGTACATCCGGGCCCATCCCCGTAACTGACACTCCGGTCATCGCCGAGTCAGCCTCTTCGCGTCCAGGCGTGCCGTACCGCAAAACGGTATGATAGTTGACATGACGCGAAAGACGGAAGAAGCTTGAACATTACCCGAACCGCATGAATGCGGTCACTACAAACGGTCCATGAATAAGCCGGGCTGGCAGGGCGTGACCACGACGAGGAGAAAAATGGCGAAAGAACTCGATCCGATTCTGCCGGGCGAAATCCTGTTGAAGGAGTTCATGGAGCCCTTGGCGATCAGCCAGAACAAGCTGGCCCGGGATATCGACGTGCCGGTCACCCGGATCAGCGATATTGTCCACGGACGGCGGTCCATCACCACCGATACGGCGTTGCGGCTGGGCGTCTACTTCGGCACCATGCCCGAGTTCTGGGTGAACCTGCAAACCCGCTACGATCTGAAGATTTCCAAACGTGACCTGCTGCCCTCGATCCGGAAGAACGTCCGGCCGTTGGAGAAAGTGGGATGAGTGCCGATCGTTCCGTGCTGGCGGCTATTGGGTTCCAACGCGGCCCTCAGCCGCAACCAAACGGCGGGCAAGCCCGCCCGCTAAACGCCAAACGGCGGGCAAGCCCGCCCGCTAAACGTTGTTATCACAATCGGTTGCGTCGAACATGCGCGCATCGTGCGCACAAGTTGCGCGGCAAGAGTCCAATCGGCACCCACCCGACGTGGGTGGTTGGTTCACGCGTCGCTTGCCGCGGGGCCCTTCTCTCGCCATAATACCGTCACCGCTTGACGTGCCCCCGATCCCATCCCTTTCCGAGGAGAAGCCTGTGTTTTCCATGCCTGCCCGCACCGTCGTATTGTCCATCGCCTTGGCACTGACCGGCCTGTCGCTCTCGGCGGCCGAACGATCGGAGGCGGCCGCTCGGCCGAATTTCGTCTTCGTCTTCGCCGACGACTGGGGCTGGGGCGACCTGGGCTGCTACGGCCACGCGGTATTGCGCACGCCGAACCTCGACCGGTTGGCCCGGCAGGGAACCTTGTTCACCCAGTTCTACGTCGCCTCGGGCGTCTGTTCGCCCAGTCGGACGGCCATCATGACGGGCCACTTTCCCGCCCGGCACCGCATCCACGGCCATCTGGCCACGCACGAGCAGAACGCCGGGCGCGGGATGCCCGATTGGCTCGACGCGGCCGTGCCGACCGTGACCGGGTTGTTGCAGAAGGCCGGCTACACGACCGGGCACTTCGGCAAGTGGCACCTGGGCAGCGGCACGGGGGCCCCGTCGCCGGGCGAGTACGGCATCGACGAGCACAAGGCGGTCAACAGCACCGACGACTATCCGAACCTCTGGGGCGCCGAGTTCCGCCCCCGATCGACCGAGATCATCATCGACGAGACGATCCGCTTCATCGAAGAGAACCGCGAGAAGCCGTTCTACGTCCAGGCGTGGCTGCTGGACACGCACGCCTACCTGCAGCCGACCGAAGAACAGCAGAAGGCCTATCCGCGTCATAACGGCGCGCTGAAGATCTACTACAGCGCGGCCACCGACGCCGACAAGCACATCGGGCGGTTGGTGCAGAAGCTCGACGAGCTGGGCCTGGCCGAGAACACGGTGCTGGTCTTCTCCAGCGACAACGGCCCGGAGGATATCGTGATCGGCAACGCCTCGCACAGCGGGGTGGGCAGCGCGGGCCCGTTCCGCGGACGCAAGCGGAGCCTTTACGAGGGCGGCGTGCGGATGCCCTTCATCGTGCGATGGCCCGCCGGAACGCCGGCCGGCGTGGTGGACGAAACGAGCGTGATCGGCGGCGTCGACTGGCTGCCGACGATCTGTTCGCTGGCCGGCGCGAAACTGCCCGAGGGATTGAACCTCGACGGGCAAGACATGTCGGCGGCTTTTTGCGGGCGGCCGACCGAGCGAACCAGGCCGCTGATGTGGGAGTGGCGTTTTCGCGTGGCGGGGCACACGCTCAATCAGAGCCCGATGCTATCGATCCGCGACGGCCGATGGAAACTGCTGATGAATCCCGATCGCAGCCGCGTCGAGCTTTACGACATCCCGGCCGATCCCAGCGAGTTGAACAATCAGGCCGACCGTCAAGCCGAAATCGTCGAGCGGCTGGCCGCGAAGGTCCTGGCATGGCAGAAGACGCTCCCGCCCGGCCCCATCGACGCGTCCGCCGGCAAGAACGACTACCGCTGGCCCAAATCCGCGGAGCAGGGCCCGTAGCCGCTCGCGGCTTCGCACTCCGCCCGATTGTTGCGGTTTCGGCCGTAGTACCTTGAATTCGGCCGGAAAAGGTTCTATGCTCAATGCAGTCCCTTTTCGTTGTTCATGTTGTTGCAGAACCGATAGCACAGAGGATCAGAATCATGGGCAAGTCTCGAATCGGCCTGGTGGTTTGTTTGATGGCGGTCGTCGCCGTGGGCACGGCGTCGGCGGAAGAACCTCGGATCTCCCCGGGAAGATTCGTGCTCTGGTACGGCTCGCCCGCACAGAAATGGGAAACCCAGGCACTGCCGATCGGCAATGGGCGGCTCGGCGGGATGATCTTCGGCGGCGTCGAGAAGGAACAGGTCCAACTCAACGAAGACAGCCTGTGGACCGGCGGCGAGAATCCCTCGGGCAACTACGGCTCGATGGGCGCCTATCAAACGCTGGGCGATCTCTACATCGAGTTGCCCGAACACGCCGATGCGACGGACTATCGCCGCCGGCTCGACATCCGCGAGGCCGTTGCGGGCGTGGAGTACACGAGCCGAGGCGTCAGGTACCGCCGCGAGTACTTCTCCAGCTATCCCGGCCAGGTCATGGTCATCCACCTCACCGCGGACAAGCCCGGCGGTTACAGCGGCGCGATCCGGCTGGCCGACGCCCATGGGGCCCAGATCACGGCGGAAGAGAATCGGATCACCGCATCCGGCAAGCTCGACAACGGCCTGCAATATGAAACGCAAGTCCTGGTGCTCCATCAAGGCGGCAGCATCGCATCGCAGGACGGCGCCGTCGCGCTGACCGCCGCCGATAGCCTGACGATCCTCCTGGCCGCCGGAACGGATTACCTGGCCGACTACGAGAAAGGCTGGCGGCAGGAGCATCCGCACAAGCGGCTGATCGATCAGCTCGAAAAGGCCGCCGCCGAATCGTACGAAGCCCTCCGCTGGGCCCACGTGAAAGACCACCAAAGCCTGTTCAATCGGGTCGATCTCGACACCGGCGAGACGGACGCGGAAGTTGCCGCTTTGCCGACCGACCAGCGTCTGGCGGCCTACAGGCAGGGAACCAAGGACCCCGAACTGGAAAGCCTCTTCTTCCAATACGGCCGCTATCTGCTGATCGGCAGTTCCCGCCCGGGCTGTCTGCCGGCCAATCTGCAGGGGATCTGGAACCAGAGCAACAGCCCCCCGTGGCACAGCGACTATCACACGAACATCAACATCCAGATGAACTACTGGCCGGCGGAAATGACCAATCTGGCGGAATGTCACCAGCCGCTGATCGAGATGATCGAACAGTTGCGAGTGCCCAGCCGCAAGGCATCGCTGGCCTCAGGCGAGTTCGGCAACGCCCGAGGGTGGACCGTGCGGACCAGCCATAACATCTTCGGCGGGCACGGCTGGAAGTGGAACAAGCCGGGCAGCGCGTGGTATTGCCAGCATCTCTGGGAACACTTCGCTTTCGGCCGGGACGAGGACTACTTGAGAAACCGGGCCTACCCGATCCTCAAAGAGGTCTGCCAGTTCTGGGAAGACGCGCTGAAGGAGCTGCCCGACGGCACGCTGGTGGTGCCGATGGGCTGGTCGCCGGAACACGGGCCGACCGAAGACGGCGTTTCTTACGACCAGCAGATCGTCTGGGACATCTTCACCAACTATATCGACGCGGCCGAGGCCGTTGGTGCCGACCGGGAGTATCGCGAGAAAGTGGCCTTCCTGCGCGGCCGGTTGTTGGCTCCCAAGATCGGCAATTGGGGGCAGTTGCAGGAATGGGTGGAGGATCGCGACAATCCCAACGACCAGCACCGCCACGTGTCGCACCTGTTCGCGTTGCACCCGGGAAGGCAAATCTCGCCGGTGGCGACCCCGAAACTGGCCGAGGCCGCCAAGGTCTCGCTCACCGCGCGCGGCGACGGCGGCACCGGCTGGAGCAAGGCCTGGAAGATCAACTTCTGGGCACGTCTGCTCGACGGCGATCACGCCTACAAGATGCTCAGCGAACAGCTCAAGGGCAACACGCTGGACAACCTCTGGGATACCCACCCGCCCTTCCAGATCGATGGCAATTTCGGCGCGACCTCGGGCGTGGCGGAGATGTTGCTGCAGAGCCACGCCGGCGAGATCCAACTGCTGCCGGCGCTGCCCGGGGCGTGGCCGACCGGCAGCGTCACCGGTCTGCGTGCCCGCGGCGGCTTCGAGGTGGACGCGCAGTGGAAAGACGGAAGGCTCGCGGCGGCCACCGTTCACAACCAGAGCGGAAAGGCGTGCAGGGTGCGATACGGCGACACCGCGGTCGAGTTGACGCTCGAACCCGGCGAATCGGCCCGTCTTGACGGAGCGTTACGCCGTGCTGCGGAGTAAGCCGTACCGCGGAGTAAGCGGTCGCGGCCTTTGCTCCCGCGATCAACTTGATTGAAGGTAACACTTCAGCCAAATGGTAGCCGGATTCGCAAGAATTCGGGCGTTACCCAGTTTCACGCGAAATCGGCCGAATTCTTGCGAATCCGGCTACAAATTGTTGCCGAGGAGAACGGACCTTTGGAGATGGACAAAAGCCTCTTGTTAGTTCTGAAGTCGCCCGGGATGGGAGAAGGTCCGCCCGATTTGGGTGAGGAACTCCTCAAGGCGTTCTTGACCACACTCCTGGAATCGGGCACGGTTCCTGCCAGGATCATCTGCCTCAACAGCGCGATCTTCCTGACCACCGAAGGGTCCCCGGTGATCGAAATCATGAACCGGTTCGCGGGGCGAGGTACCGAGATATTGTCCTGCGCAACGTGCCTGAATTATTTCGACCGGCAGGACAAGCTGGCCGTCGGCAAGCCGACGAACATGAAGGAAACCGTCCAAGCCATGCTCGGTTTCGCCAAGGTTCTCTCTCCCTGAGAACGCGCCCGGCAGCTCATAGTAGCCGTCTCGCTCCGCGAGACGAGGCCTTTTGCGCAGAGTAGGGGAGTTCGGGCGACATTATACATAACTCTTGACTGCGGCGGGCGGTCCTGATAGATTTACGGCATGGCTCGATTGGCAAGAGTGGTTGTTCCGGGCATGCCCCACCACGTGACCCAGCGGGGGAACCGTGGGCAGGAGACTTTCTTCCGCGACGACGACTACCAAGCCTACCTGGACCTGATGGCCGAGTGGTGCGGCCAGCACAGGGTCCAGGTCTGGGCCTACTGCCTGATGCCGAACCACGTGCACTTGATCGTGGTTCCCAAGTCCGAGGACGGGCTGGCTCGGGCGATCGGCGAGGCCCATCGGCGCTACACGCGACGGGTCAATTCTCGCCAGCGATGGCGCGGGCATCTTTGGCAAGGCCGCTTTGCCTCGTTCGTGCTCGACAAGCCCTATCTGCTCGCCTGCGCACGCTACATCGAACTCAACCCCCTCCGCGCCCACCTGGCAACCGCGCCGAGCGAGTATCGCTGGAGCAGCGCCCGCGCCCACATCAAGCGGAAGGACAATTGCCTGGTGAAGGTCGCGCCGCTGTTGGCGTTGGCGAAGAATTGGCGACGACTGCTGACCAGCGCGGCAACCGAAGAAGAGGTCCAGGCGCTGCGCGAACACGAAGGAACCGGCCGACCGCTGGGCGACGACGCTTTCCAGAAACGCCTGGAGAAGAAGCTGGGCCGCGTCCTCAGACGCCAAAAACCCGGCCCGAAGAAAGCCGGACGAAGATAATTGTATATCATGTCCCCGGAACTCCCAAGGCAATCGGATTCTCCGCACCGAGTCCGGCGGGGACACGACCGAGTACGAGTGGGACCATCGCAATCGGCTGGTGAAGGTTATCTCGAAAGACAACGAGGGCACGGCCACTCAGGTGGTCGAGTACTATTACGACCACGCCAACCGCTGGATTCGCAAGCTGCTCGATCCCGACGGCGACACGGGCTCCGAGTACGAGGATACGAGGATAAAGCTGCCATATGGGAACGGGTGAATTTCACGTACGCGCGTACCGCTAGCGCAACCGCCTTGGGGCGGTTTTTCGAAACGGCTTGGGGCTTCGCGGCTTGTCGAGCACTTGCGATCTCT
>Ga0307379_10004431_pt1 | contig 20024 bp, 9 predicted proteins | sample UN2MG_FD_202237 | JGI IMG/M metagenome (GOLD analysis project Ga0307379, IMG submission 202237) | Soil microbial communities from Risofladan, Vaasa, Finland - UN-2 | ecosystem: Environmental > Terrestrial > Soil > Coastal area > Acid sulfate soil | place: Finland: Risofladan, Vaasa | collected... | reverse complement strand
GACATCAGTATCCGGATAGCCGCTGCATAATATATCAATCCTTAGTACTGTAACTCGAAAATACGGTGACGTATTTTTTCCAGCAACACTGTGCGGACTCGTAGGGGCGACCGGCGGTCGCCCGAACAGGACGAGGCAGGCCTCGCCACTACGTTTACTAAATGTGTAAATTGATTTAAAACAATACGCAACACTATTTATGAATTCATGTACTTAGTAACACCCCAAATGAGAGAGTCGTTTATCTATCTTAGTTTTCATAGCTGGTAATTTACCGAAAGCAGAATTAGAACCAGGAGCTTGAGATGACACCTGCCAAAGAAAAAAAACTTTCATTTCTGGACAGATTCCTGACCCTCTGGATTTTTATCGCCATAGCCATAGGAATTATAATTGGATATACGGCCCCTGAAATAACAGATTTTATCGCCGGTCTTCAGGTAGGAACTACATCCATACCCATTGCGGTCGGTTTGATACTGATGATGTACCCGCCGCTAGCCAAAGTCAAATATGAAGAGATGGGGAAAGTATTTCACAATAAACGGCTACTCGCCCTTTCACTGGTTCAAAACTGGATTATCGGGCCGGTAGTGATGTTTATTCTGGCGATAATCTTCCTCCACAATTACCCGGAGTACATGATCGGAGTAATCCTGGTCGGGCTCGCACGATGCATTGCGATGGTGATTGTCTGGAATGAGCTGGCGGAGGGAGACAGGGAACTGGCTGTGGGGCTGGTAGCTTTTAACGCTGTCTTCCAAGTCCTTTTCTATGCGGTTTATATTTATCTGTTCATCACTATCGCACTGAACTGGCTCGGCCTTGTCGAAGGGCTTGATGTAAGCATCTCGATCTGGGAAGCGGCCAAAACCGTTTTTATCTATCTCGGTATTCCTTTCCTGGCCGGGATTATCACCAGGTTTTCTTTGATCAGTTCCAAAGGAAGGGAATGGTATGAGAGTGTTTTTATACCCAAGATCAGCCCGGTTACTCTGATCGCGCTACTGTTCACCATAGTAGTCATGTTTTCGCTCAAGGGTGAATATATTATCGAGCTGCCGCTGGATGTAGTGAAGATTGCAATTCCCTTGGCGATTTACTTTTTCCTGATGTGGTTTGTAACATTCTTTGTTGCCCGAAAATTCGGCGCAAATTACGGGCAGGTGACTGCAGTTTCTTTTACAGCCGCGAGCAATGATTTCGAATTGGCCATCGCGGTCGCCGTGGCGATCTTCGGAATCTCCTCCAACCAGGCCTTTGCCACTGTTATCGGACCGCTCCTGGAAGTGCCGATTCTCATAAGCCTGGTAAACGTGGCCTTAAAATTCAGGGGCCGGTTCTTTAAAGAAAGCGCGGGTTGATTGGGGTAGAATAATTTTGATATTCTATCAGGATGGCCTTGACAAGCTGCCTGTATCTCGGCAATTCTTTATTTTCTCGCCTTGTATTCCTCCTTGGCAGCATAAAGCACCGGCACCACGAAGATAGTTATAATCGCGAATATCATCCCGCCGAAAGAGGGAATGGCCATGGGTACCATGATATCTGAGCCCCTGCCGGAAGAACTCAGCACCGGGATCAGGGCCAGGATCGTGGTGGCGATAGTCATCAGGCACGGCCTGACTCGCCGCAGCCCGGCTTCCAGGGTGGCGCGCCTGACTTCCTGGATTGTTTTGGGCGACTCCCGGGCGAATACCTGGTCCAGGTATGTCGCCATGATCACACCGTCATCCGAGGCAATGCCGAATAGAGCCAGGAACCCGACCCAGACTGCAACGCTTAAATTGATCGGGTGCACCTGGAACAACTCCCGCATGCCGGCGCCGAACACTGAAAAGTCGAGAAACCACGGCTGCGCGTAGAGCCAGATCATCACAAAACCGCCGGCCCAGGCCACGATTATACCTGAGAAGACAAGAAGCGTGGTAAGCGTGGAATTGAATTGCAGGTAGAGGATGATAAAGATGACAAAAAGGGCCAGGGGCAGCACTATGGCCAGTGTTTTCTGGGCGCGAATCTGGTTCTCGTAGCTTCCGGCAAAGGTGTAACTTACGCCCTGGGGCAGCTCAAGCTCGCCACTTTTGATTTTCCCGCTCAAGTAATTCTGCGCCTGCTCGACAACATCCACCTCGGCCCAATCAGGTTTTTTGTCGAAAACCACGTAGCCGACCAGAAAGGTGTCCTCGCTTTTGATCATCTGGGGCCCGCGAACATATTCTATGTCCGCAAGCTGCTCGAGCGGCACCTGGGTCCCATCCGGGGCCGACACGATTATCCGGCCCAGGGCCTCGAGATTGTCGCGCAGCTCGCGCATGTATCGCACCCGCACGGGATAACGCTCCCGGCCCTCGACCGTGGTGGTAATACTTTTGCCCCCCACCGCGGCCTCGATTACATTCTGGACCTGATCCAGCATGATCCCGTAGCGTGCAATCCGCCTCCTGTCGATCCTGATCTCCAGGTAAGGTTTCCCGATAATCCGGTCCGCAAACACTGTGGCCGGCTCTATCGAGGGAACTTCCTTGAGCAGCTTTTCGATCTGGAGACCCACTTTCTCGATAGATTCGAGGTCCGGTCCCTTGATTTTGAGCCCCATCGGGGCGCGCATGCCGCTCTGAAGCATCACGATCCTGGCCGCTATAGGCTGGAGTTTCGGCGCGGAGGTGGTGCCCACGATCTCCCCGGCCTGGACAATTTCATCCCAGATGTCATCCGGACTGACAACGCCTTTCCAGGCCTTTCGTCCGGGGTTCAGGGCCGGATCGAGAGCCGGCCGCCAGAGACGGAAAACCATGCCGCCGGGATCAGGGATCAGTTTTCCATCCTCCCCGCGCAAAAAAGCCCCCTGCACCTTGTAGGGTTCGCCGTCCGGAGCGGGGAGAGGCCTGCCGCCATCATCGCGCACAAAGTCCACCTCATCGGGGGAGTAGCGGAAAGTCAGGCGGGTTCCATCCTTATCAACAATATACTCCGGCTTGTAGATGATTACAGTCTCGATCATGGAAATCGGGGCCGGGTCCAGAGGGCTGTCCACCCGGCCGATCTTGCCGACCACTGATTCCACCTCAGGGATCGCCCGGATCCGCATGTCCTGTTTGCGCAGGACATCATGAGCCTCACCGATCGAGGCATGGGGCATGGTGGTGGGCATATAGAGGTATGAGCCTTCATCGAGCGGAGGCATGAACTCTCTGCCCAGACCCGGGAATTTATGGTTGAAATAGGAAAAGGACCTGGTGGTTTTAAGGCCCTGGGGCAGCCAGCCGAAAAACGACTCGAAGCCCAGCCAGGTGAAACCGCCGAAAATAATGATCACAAGCGGCATGGAGAGAAAAAGGATTTTATGCTCGAGGCACCAGGTGAGTATCTGGCCGTAGAAGCGCTGGAAAATATAGAAAAAGCTCAGGAGAATGCCGATCAAAAGGATCACAAAAGCCGCATTGCGGGTCAGGCCTTTTTCCGGCCCGAGCGGCAGCCAGTGGACAGTAAGCAGGATGAGCACCACCAGCACAGCCAGGGCGTTGCCTGCCAGAGGTGTCCAGCGCCTGGCCGACTCCGGCAGCCGCTTCTCACCCAGATTGTAGAAACCCACCAGGGCGATCAGAAGCCCGGCCCACCAGCTTAAGGTCAGGGCAGCCGCGATTCCCAGGACTATCAGGGCCCCGGAAAAAAACTTGCGCAGTGCGCGGCCGCTCACCCTGCCGGAGAAAAGAATGTGCGCAGCAGGCGGGATAACAGTAATGGCCACAATCAATGAAGCCAGGAGAGCGAATGTCTTCGTATATGCCAGCGGCTTGAAGAGCTTCCCCTCGGCAGCGGTCATGGTGAAAACAGGCAGAAAACTCACCACAGTGGTGGAAACGGAGGTAAGCACTGCAGAGCCGACCTCACTGGAGGCGCGAAATACCAGCTCCAGCCGGTTTTCGCCTGGCTTTGCCTGATCGAGATGCCGCAGGATGTTCTCGCAGATAATGATTCCCATGTCCACCATGGTGCCGATAGCGATGGCGATGCCGGAAAGGGCGACTATGTTGGCATCGACCCCGAACGTTTTCATGGCCGCGAAACACATGAGCACGGCCAGGGGGAGAAGCCCGGAGATAAGCAGCGAGCTGCGCAGGTTCAGCACCATCACCAGGATTACTATTATGCTGACCATTATCTCTTCGTACAGGGCTTTGTTCAGGGTGCCGAGCGTCTCATAGATCAGTCCGGTCCGGTCGTAGAAAGGCACTATGGTCAGCCGGCTCACGCGGCCGTCCGGAAGGATCTTTTTCGGCAGGCCCGGGGAGATCTCCGCGATTTTCTTTTTCACGTTGTTGATAGCCGAGAGGGGGTTCCCGCCATAGCGCACCACCACCACTCCGCCCACAGCCTCGGTGCCCTCCTTGTCCAGTACGCCGCGGCGCTGGGCGGGACCCAGACTGACATGGGCCACATCCTTTACGTAAACAGGCACGTTGTCTGTGGTTTTAACGACCGCATACTCGATATCTTCCAGTTTCTTGACAAACCCGAGCCCGCGAATCACATACTCGACCTTGTTCACTTCCATTGTTTTGGCGCCTACATCCAGGTTTGACATCCTGACCGCGCTGATCACCTGGTCCAGCCTCACCCTCTGGGCACGCATGGCGTCCGGGTCCACATCCACCTGGTATTCCCGGACAAACCCGCCGATCGAGGCCACCTCGCTTACCCCGTCAGCAGCAAGCAGGGCATACCTGACATACCAGTCCTGGACTGTGCGCAGCTCGTGAAGGTCCCAGCCACCGGTAGGGTTGCCATCTTCGCTCCGTCCCTCGAGGGTATACCAGAAAACCTGCCCAAGTGCCGTGGCGTCAGGCCCCAGCGCAGGCCGCACTCCCTCGGGCATGGAGCCTGACGGCAAGCTGTTCAGCTTCTCGAGCACCCTGGACCTGGACCAGTAAAACTCGACTTTTTCCTTGAAAATCACATAGATCGTGGAGAACCCGAACATCGAGTAGCTGCGGACAGTTTTGACTCCGGGGATGCCTAGCAGAGCTACAGTAAGAGGATAGGAAATCTGGTCCTCTACATCCTGGGGCGAGCGGCCGGGCCATTCGGTAAACACGATCTGCTGGTTTTCGCCGATATCCGGGATGGCATCCACAGGCACGGGGTTCCTGGGCAGGCCTTTCAGGTCCCAGTCAAAGGGCGCTGTGATCAGGCCCCAGAGGACCATGAAGACAACAAACAGGGCGACAATGATCTTTTTCTGGAGACAGAAGCGGATAAGCTTATCTATCAGGGATAGCCGCTCGGGAAGCTGGTCATTCATTACGCCCGCCCTCCCTCGGATCCTTGGCTGTGACCTGGTAGAGCGTATCGATCCGGTCCTGGCATTTGAGCATCGCGGCCCCGAAGTACGGGTTTTCGGTGTCGCCGTGGTCCTGGAGCCACACCGCGCCGCGCCTATTGAACGCCATCGGGCAGTGGAAAAGGACTATCGGCCTGGGCCCGCTGCCGCCGAACAGACCGACCAGCGCCTGTATGCCTTGCGAAAGGCGGTCAAAAGCAGCTCTTGCGCTTTCTATGTCTTGAGCCTTTCCGAGATTATCAGTGCTCTCCGTAAGGCTCTGCAGATATTTCATCCACTGGGTATGAGCCGTACCATCAAGTAAGGTCATATCAACTGATTCCAGGGCGGCGAGTATTTCAGCACTGCCTGCTGCGGCTCCTTTTAAATTATCCGCTGCTAATGCCTGCTGGGTTTTAAAGTATGCAGTGTAGACTTTTTGCAACTGGGATTTGAACAGTTCAGGAACCTTTGTCTGCCCAGGCTCGCCGGGTGTTTCTCCGCGTTGGTGCTCTGTTTTTGCAGGTCCCTGCATGCTGCTCATGTCATGGTTTTCGTGGCCTAGGGGCGGGCCTCCTCCTTCAGGGCTCATCATACTCTGCCTGGCAAGGATCTGGATCGCGCTGTCGAGCTTGAAATTGCCGTTCACTACCACCAGCTCGCCTTCGGATAGCCCCTCGCGCACGATGTAATATTCGCCGGCCCGGGAGCCGAGAATAACCTCCCGCCCCTCGTAGACCCCCTCTCGTCCGGGCACTTCCACGTAAACGACAGCTCTCCGGCCTGTGATCAAGGGGGCCGATGCCGGAATTACCAGAGGCAATCCGGCTTCCCCAGCCTCCTCTGTCCGGGCCTGCACCACAGCGTGGACAAACATCTCAGGCTTGAGCTGTCTGTCAGGGTTGGCGACCTCCAGCCTGACTCTCACTGTCCGGGTCCGGCTGTTCACCTGTGGATCGATAAAGGCGATCCGGCCCTTGAAAAGCACGCCGGGGAAGCTTTCGGTGGTAAACTCGACTTCCTGGCCCAGGTTGAGCCAGGGCAGGTCCGACTCATAGGCGTCAAGCTGGACCCAGAGCCGTGAAAGGTCAGCGATTGAGTAAATCCGCGTGCCTGTGGTCACGTACATGCCCTCGAAAGCATCCTTGTGGATCACTGTCCCGCCCTGCGGGGCGCGGATAGTGATATGGGTCGACGGCGTCCCGCGCTCGATTATCTCCTCGACCTGTTTGTCACTCAAGCCCCACAAGCGAAGTTTTTCCCGGGCCGCTTCCACTGTCAGACCGGCTGTGTTCCTGATACTGGAGACAGGGCTGCTCTCGAATTTCCGCTTCCCTTCCAGGGCCTGCAGCAGCTCTTCCTGGGCGGCATAAAGCTCCGGGCTATAAAGCTGCACCATTGGATCGCCTTTATTCACTCTGAAACCGGTATAATCGGCATACAGGCGGTCCAGCCGCCCAGGGACCCAGGCGGTAATAAAGGCCAGCCGGGTTTCATCGTAGTCAATCTTGCCCACCATTCTCACTTCATGCGGAACTGGCTTTCTCTCTACCGGAGCGACTTGAATTTCAGCGAGCTCCCTGGCTGCGGCGGATAATTTAATCTGTCTCGGGCCAAGCGACTCATCCGCCCTGCCGGTGGTGACCGGAATCAAATCCATCCCGCAGATCGGACATTTTCCGGATTTGGGCTGGCGGATTTGGGGGTGCATCGAACAGGTCCATTCCTGGACTTGTGATTGACGGGCGCTTGCCTCTTTACCGGATTCACGGGGATGTTCTGCTTTCTCACCTCCCCTGATCAGGAAACCCAGGACAAACGCCACTATAAGCAGCACTATCAGAGGCATCCCGGACAAATACCGGCGAATATTTTGAAAAGGATTTTCCATACTTCCACCTTGGAGTTAAGAATTATTCCGGACAATTAAAAAATCATCATCCTTGATTTTTTCACTTTTTATTTTTGCTCGTTTCCATCTTGACCATTTTTTTAGGTTAATGTGGGGGGCACCGCCCTCCCTGGATAGCGTCCGGCGGTGCACACCCACACAATATTGCCGGATCAAAGCCGTACTCTTAGCGCTTAGGAACCGGGCTCTTTTCAAGATCGATCCCCTCTTTCTCCATCTTTTTAAGATAGGTTTCCGGATCCGCCTTGAACTTCTCCACACACTGAGCACAGCAGAAATAGATTCTCTTGCCTTTGTAGTCTACGAACACACCCTTGTCGATCTCCCCGCCCATTACCGGGCACAGGGTCTGGGGATGAGGGGTCTTTTCAAGAGTCACTCCCTGATCTTCCAGTTTCTTGATATATCCGGCCGGGTCTGCCTTGAATTTTTCAACACAGGCCTGGCAGCAGAAATAGACCCGCTTGCCCTCGTAATCTGTAAATACGTCCTTGCTGATCTTTTCACCAGTCACCGGGCACAGGGTCTGGGGCGTGCCTTTCCCGGCAGCCTGAACCGGTCCGGCCGTTACAAAGAGCAATACGGCCAGAATGGATAATAAAACGCTCGAAACTCTCATCGAAGTCCTCCTTTAGTTGATTAATAGAGCATTGCAGCAGATCGAAACCATTCTGCCCTTACTTTCTATCATACCCGGCAGGGTCCTCAGGCCCGCCGGAAGATAAAGATCCACCTGTCAACATCTGTATTTCAGCCATACTTCTTGCCTGCTCGACAAGATTCTTTTCACAGGCCAACTGGAATTCAAGCAGCGTTCTCTGGGCGTCGATCAGCTCGAGAAAGTCCGCTTTCCCGGCGCTGAATGACTGGCGGCTCGCTCCCAGAGCCTGTTCAGCCTTGGGAATCAGGCCTGTCCTGTAAAGCTCGATCTTGCGCCCGGCATCGCGGTAATTAAAAAGGGCCCGTTTCAGACTGGCCAGCAGGTTGTTTTGTTTATCCTTTTTCTCGAGCTCGACAGCATTGAGCCTGTTTATTGCCTCACGCCCGGCGGCGCGGTATTTGCCGAAAGCCAGCGGCAGATTTATCGAGATGCTGGCCATCACCGGGTCCTTGCTGTCATCTTTCGTTCCCGGCATGAGCGCCGGTCCTGTCTGGATATAATCAAGTCCCAGGGTAATGTCAGGATAAAAATCTTTCCTGGCCAGCCCGGCAGCGGTTTGCTCGCTTGCCGCCATAAAGCTCAACTGTTTCAGTTCGGGATTTCTCTTCTGAAGTACTGCAAGCACTTCCTCATCCCTGAATTCCACTTTCTCCCGGGGAATCTCTTTCGGCCAGGGCAGGGGAGCCTGGACATCCCGGTTTAGAGCTGCATTCAAAACTGCGGCCAGAGTGCTGCGGTAATCGAGCAGCGTGCTCAGCCGGTCCTCCATTCTGCCAAGCTCGACCTGGGCCTTGATCACCCCGGAGTAGGGAGCTTCTCCTGCTGCATAGCGGGTGCGGGCCACGCTTTCCAGAAGCTTGAGCAAGTCCAGGTGTCCCTGCGTAATCTCGATTTCCCTGGACAGGTAGTAATAGTTATAGTAGGCGCTTTTAACCTTATAGAAGAGCGCCAGTTTCACTGCCTCCAGATGCTGTTCGAGCGCTTCGGCCTGCTCCAGGGCAGCCCGCTCCCGAAGAGATAGCTTGCCGATCCAGGGAAAACTCTGGGCCAGGCCGAATCTCTGGCGCTGCGGACCGACCCGGGTTTCAACCTCCCTGACAAAATAGGAGTAGCTAAACCTGGGATCGGGCAGCGAACGGGCCTGCGGCAATTTTTCCAAAGCGGCCTGCCAGCGGTAGAACGCAGCCTCAAGACCCGGGGCGTTCGCGGCTGCATAACGGAGATAATCCGCCAGAGTCGAGCTGTCGTTTAATTCCGGATAGTCCTTATTCCCCAAAAAGATTTCCCGTGAGGTGATATTTTCAATTTTCGCTTTTTCAGCCGGCTGTTGTGCGGGTGCCCTGGCTGCCCGCAGATTGACCGCGCTCAATGCCATTGCCGCGGTGCTCAGCAAAAGCAGGAAACCAGCTAAAAACAATTTTCTCTTCAAAGGTAATTTTGATTTTCCATCTTCAAGCATTTCTCCCTCCTGCGCTGGAACCAGTTATTTTGACTTGTCGGGGTCAAGAGGTCCGGTAAATAAAGCCCATCAGTTTGCAGTACTGAGATCGTGTTTGCATAAAGATCAGCCCGCAATCCATAAAGCGTATCTTTCCTCTTAAAGCCAGCCCTGGATAAAATTAGCTTTTGATTTTTCCGGGCCGGTTTTTTGGTCATTAAATCACCCCATTCCACTATTTAAGAATGTATTTAATTCTCATTTAACTTAATATTAGTACACTAATTTTCACAAATTGTTCTCTTCAGGGACTTTTTTTAAAGGCCAAAGATAAATTAAGCAAAAATAATCTAAACCAAATAAGTTATAGCTTATATTTAATTACTCCCAGGTATTAAGTCAAACTCTCATAAAATAACCCTCCTTTTTATAATCCTGATAAATCGTAATTCTAAGGTTATTCCCTATTATCAGCGTTTTCACGTGTTTCCTTTAAGATTCAAAACCTCCTGACTTTTTCCTAAAAGCGGTGCAGGACAACCCTCCCTCACTCACTAATTCCTGCACCGGAAAGATTTAATTGCATACTCGCCCCCTGCCCTGGAGGGCAAAATACTTGTTGACTTGCAATTATCTTGCTGCTTATAGTGTGGCAGCCGATTCCTGTTGAACAGCCTTAATAAACAGAAAGTACAAGTTATCCTTTTCACAATCTAAAAGCAGAAAATCTTTATGTTCAAAAGCTCCTCCCTTGCGGCCTTTAGAGTCCTGGCAATTACGGTTTTAATCCTGTTTCCGGATACCTTAAAGGCCTATGCCGAAAACACTCATCCGGCAAGCTCTCAATACAAGGAAGACATAAACCAGGACGGCAGCCAGGATGTCAGGGATGTAATGTTTCTGCTCCGGTTGGGGCTCGAGAGTCCGGGCGATCCGAGAGCCGATTATGACGCAGACGGGAAATATTCTATTATCGACGCTGTCTCAATGCTGATCAATATCCTGGGCCAAGACCTGACACCCTTGAGCGGCACCACTCCCACCTCCGGCGAGATGGAGGTCTTTCCTACATACAACGCTGTGGGGCTTGAAATCCCCTACACCGGAGAGCTGAATCCCAGTACCCAGGTCTTGCTGTTCTGGCGCAAAAACGCCAATCCCCGCTGGCGCAACGGCGTGGACATGACTGTGGACTCCGGCCGCCGGCTGGTCTGGGCCAGCATTTATCCGCTCGAGCCGGACGAGGAGATCGATATCCGGGTTCTGTTCTACGATCCGGCTGCACCGGATGTCCCACCCATTGAAACACAAGCCAGGACCCGAAAAATGGTTACGGAACCAACCGGCGGGCGGGTGTTTTATGTCTCCCCCTCCGGTGACGACCAGAATCCCGGCACGCTTGACCTGCCTTTAAAAACACTGGCCTACGCCGCTGGAACCGCAGGACCCGGCGATATAGTCTTTGCCCTGGACGGCGTATACCGCGAAGGCGACCTCTGCCAGGGCCTCAAAGGCACCGCGGGCCAGCCGGTCCTGTTCGCCGCAGCAGAAGGGCACAAACCAATCCTGGACAGCTCTCTCGAGATCGCCAGGGACAGCGGCGTCTGGAAGCAGTACTCCGGCCAGGTCTACAGCGCCGCTCTCAATCCGGATCTCATTGCTGCCGAGGGGGCAGGCTATGGCTACCTGGCCCAGGACGGGCAGCGGATGTTCCTTTACACAACCCTCGCCGACCTGATAAGCGACAACCTGAATGTCCCGCGCGCCTGGTACTATAATATTGAACAAAAAAGACTGTATGTGCGTACCGGCAACAACGATTCACCTGATAACTACACCTATAACCTCGCCCAGCACCGCTATGCGTTCTGGCTTTCAGGCAGCGAATATGTCATTGTGCAGGGATTCGAAATGCGCTATTACGGCCAGGCAGCGGTGCGGATCTCAGAGGGCGCACACGGTTGCCTGGTGACCGGCAACATTATCCACAACGCTCCCAACGGTATTTACCTGAAAAATACGGAGACTCGCGACAATGCTGTCTGGCACAACGAAATTTACGAGCCCGGGCTGCTCGAGATACCCTGGAACTCTATCAAAGCCGGCGAATACCCCCGTCAGGGAGTGATGTCCTGGGCCGCCGGAAGGGGCAACTCATTCAATTACAACACAGTGCACGGCTGGTTCGACGGTATCACAGTGGAAAGCTGGGAAATGCCTGACCGCATCGAGGTCCACCGCGATACGGATGTGATGTACAACAAGATCTTCAATATCGGCGATGATGCATTCGAGATGGACGGGGGCGGGGTGAACATGCGCCTGCACGGAAATACTGTGCGCAACGCCATGGTGGCGATCTCCCTGGCGCCCATTGAGCGGGGACCGGCGTATGTCACGCGCAATGATGTCACTTTCATGAACATCATGTTCAAGCTGAATGTCGGCAGCCCCTGGAGCCTCGGCTGGACTTATGTGTACCACAATTCAGGCTACGGGCTCAACAGCGCCAACGGCATGGCGATGATCGGCCTGACCGGCGTGGCCTCAGGGGGCGCCGATACGCGCAACAAAGTGTTCAAAAATAACGCGATGATCGGGGCCGACCGGGCCGTGCGCACCGGATTTGACGGGAACTATCTCGATTACAACTCTTACTACCACACGCCCGGGCTGACTCCCCGGAAATATGAATGGAACGGCGTGACCTATCAAACGCTCGATGAGTTCCGCACAGCCACCGGACAGGAAGCCCACGGCCTGTATGTCGACCCGCAGTTCGTGGACACACCCGGCCTGGGAGAGACTCCCTGGAAAGGATACTGGGAGGATGAGATGGGGAATTACCCGCTGGTCCCGGATGTCACAGTCGGCAACCTCCACCTGAGCCCCGGAAGCCCCGTGATCGACCGCGGCGTGATTATCCGCGGCGTCAACGAGGACTATGCCGGCAGTGCGCCTGATATCGGCGCTTTCGAATATCGACCCTGAGATAAAAGAAAAAACTGTATCACTGTCGGCCGGACTGTCAACTGTACGGGCATGTGCCGGTGGGACAGGAACCGCTCGAGCGAGATCCGCCTTTCTCCACGCCGAAAGCGGAAAATATCCTTTCCATTTTTTCCCTGCCGCAATCCGGACACACATGTTCCCCGCTGCCGCTCTTTTCCAGAACCTCAATCACCTTGCCGCACCCTTTGCATTGATATTCGTAGATAGGCATCTCAGCCTCCTTGGTTGTGAAATATTTAATCTACTAAAAACCATTGAAAAAATCCAAGGCAAAATAGTGGCGGTTTGCGAGCCACTCTTACAATAACCTATTGATATTCATAGGGTTTTAAAATGATAGCGAAGCTCTTTGGGTAAGTTGATCAGATTTATCAAAGGTCTTAACTAATGCTAGTACGGGCGTTAAATTGATTCCGAGTCAGCCATATAATTCATAAACTCGCATGCCCCCTTTGTTGCCGCAACAAAGCATGAAAATCAAGAAGACACACCCCGTCCGCTTCGCGCGCCCCCCCTCACAAGAGGGTATTTTCATATAAAAGCAAACCTGGTGCCAGAAAAATGTACCATATAAAAACAACTATAATTTAAAGTAATTAAAAGAATTAAACAGATTGGGGAAAAAGAGTGACCGGGTAGATGTGTTAAGACAGTTGTTAAAAATTAACATCTTGTCAATTTAAATTAACAATCGAATCAAAAAAGAAGTGGAATTCTCAATTGATTCTTCAGCATGGATTAGTTAATTTTGATTCCGACATTCGCTGCTGGTCTTTTCTTATTTCCCCCTGATAATTTGACAACCTGGTTCTGATGGCTCACTTAGAAACACTCAAGGGAGATTTGCATGCCCAGACGAAACGATATTAAGAAGATCATGATTATCGGCTCCGGGCCGATTGTAATCGGCCAGGCCTGCGAATTCGACTATTCCGGCACTCAGGCCTGCAAGGCGCTGAGAAAGCTGGGGTATGAAATCCTGCTGGTCAACTCTAATCCGGCCACGATCATGACCGACCCCGGCATGGCTGATATCACTTATATTGAACCCCTGAACCTCGAATCCATGACCAAGATAATCGAAAAGGAGCGCCCCGATGCTCTTCTGCCGAATCTCGGGGGACAGTCGGGCCTGAATCTGTCCTCCCAACTGGCGCGGAAGGGTGTACTGGAAAAGTATGGAGTTAAAGTGATCGGGGTTAATGTGGACGCTATCGAGCGCGGAGAGGACCGGATTGCGTTCAAGGAAACAATGAACCGGCTCGGGATTGACATGCCGCGCAGCGATCCGGCATACAGTGTCGAGGAAGCGGAAAAAATTGCGGAGAGGCTGGGTTTCCCGGTCGTGATCCGGCCTGCTTATTGTCTTGGCGGCACCGGCGGCGGCCTGGTCTATAATGTCGAAGAACTCCGGACAGTGGCCGGCCGGGGAATCTCCGCCAGCCTGGTCGGGCAGGTGCTGGTCGAGGAGTCAGTGCTCGGCTGGGAAGAGCTGGAGCTCGAAGTGGTACGCGATGCCAGGAATCAGATGATCACTGTCTGCTTCATTGAGAATGTGGACGCCATGGGTGTTCATACTGGTGATTCATACTGCACGGCCCCGATGCTGACCATAGATCCCGAGCTGCAGAAAAGGCTGCAGAAACACTCTTATGATATCGTGGAAGCGATCGAGGTGATCGGCGGCACGAATATTCAGTTCGCTCATGACCCGCGGACTGGCCGGGTGGTAGTGATCGAGATCAACCCCCGCACATCGCGCTCCTCTGCCCTGGCCTCAAAGGCGACCGGCTTCCCTATCGCGCTGATTTCCTCCATGCTGGCTGCCGGCGTGACTATGGACGAGATCCCGTATTGGCGTGAAGGTACACTCGAAAAATACACGCCCTCCGGAGACTACGTGGTGGTCAAGTTCGCCCGCTTTGCCTTCGAGAAGTTCAAGGGCGTGGAGGACAAACTGGGCACCCAGATGCGCGCTGTGGGCGAGGTGATGAGTATCGGCAAAACTTACAAAGAGGCGTTCCAGAAGTCTATCCGGTCGCTCGAGATCGGGCGGTACGGCCTGGGGTTCGCCAAGAATTTCCACAAGAAGACACTCGAAGAGCTCATGGACCTCCTGCGGGAGTCAACCAGCGAACGGCAGTTTGTGATGTATGAGGCACTGCGCAAAGGGGCTGATATCGGGAAGCTGTATGAGAGGACCTATATCAAGCCCTGGTTTATCCAGCAGATGAAAGAGCTGGTAGAACTGGAAGAAAGGATTCTCCAGTACAAGGGAAAGCCGCTGCCGGACGAACTGCTGATCCAGGCCAAAAAGGATGGATTCGCCGACCTCTACCTGGCAAAGATTCTGGGATTGAAGGAAAAAGAAATCCGGGAGCAGCGTAAAAGCCTGGGTATGGTCGAGGGCTGGCACCCGGTTCCGGTGAGCGGTGTGGAGAATGCGGCCTACTATTATTCGAGCTACAATGCCCCGGACATAGTCAAGACAAGCACCAGGCGCAAGGTAATGGTCCTGGGAGGCGGACCCAACCGCATAGGCCAGGGAATTGAATTCGACTATTGCTGCGTGCATGCCGCCTTTGCGCTGAGGGATGAAGGCCTCGAGTCTATCATGGTCAATTGCAACCCCGAGACTGTGTCCACAGACTACGACACCTCGAACAAGCTGTATTTCGAGCCCCTGACAGTCGAGGATGTTCTGGCGATTTACGAGAAAGAGAAGCCCGAGGGGGTGATTGTCCAGTTCGGGGGCCAGACCCCGCTCAATATCGCCAGTGAGCTTGCCGAGGAGGGGGTGAAGATTCTCGGCACCACCCCGGACACCATCGATCTGGCCGAGGACCGGGACCGCTTCCGCCATGTCATGCGCAGGCTCGGTATCCCTCAGCCGGATTCAGACATGGCGAGTACGGTCGACCAGGCTTTTGCTATCGCCAGCCGGATCGGGTACCCGCTGATTGTCCGGCCATCCTATGTCCTCGGCGGGCGGGCAATGGAAATCGTACACGATGAAATTATGCTGCGGGAATATGTCACTCTGGCTGTGGATGTATCGCCTGAGCGGCCGATCCTGATCGATAAGTTCCTGGAGAACGCTATCGAGGCTGAGGCAGACGCCATTGCCGACGGGACCGATGCCTTTGTGCCTGCGGTGATGGAACATATCGAGCTGGCCGGCATTCATTCCGGCGACTCGGCCTGCGTGATCCCTCCGGTGAGCATCCCGCAAAAACATCTCGACACAATCGAGGAGTACACCAGGAAAATCGCGGTCGAGCTGCATGTGGTGGGCCTGATGAACATTCAGTATGCTATCGGGGGGGACACAGTATATATTCTGGAGGCCAATCCCCGCGCCAGCCGGACAGTCCCGCTCGTAAGCAAGGTATGCAACATTCCGATGGCCAGGATCGCCACCCAGGTCATGCTTGGAAAGAAACTGCGCGATCTGGACCTCAAGCGCCGGCCGATCCCGCACTTTGGAGTCAAGGAGGCGGTTTTTCCGTTTAACATGTTCCCGGAAGTGGATCCGATACTGGGACCGGAAATGCGATCTACCGGAGAAGTTCTCGGCCTGGCCGACAACTACGGTCTGGCCTTTTACAAGGCGCAGGATGGGACCGGGCAGTGTCTGCCATCCGAGGGCACGGTGCTGATCACAGTAGCCGAGAGTGACCGGGCTTGCGCTCTGGAAGCTGCGCGGCGCTTTGCCGAACTCGGCTTTGCTATCAAGGCCACCAGGGGAACGCAAGCTTACCTCGCAGAGCACGGCCTCCAGGCAGAGCCGATCCTTAAGATTTACGAGGGCCGTCCCCACATCGCCGATGCGATCAAGAACGGGGAGATCCAGCTTGTGGTTAATACTCCTATCGGAAAACGCGGCGCCGTGGATGACTCATACATCCGCAAGGCGGCGATCAGGCATAAGATCCCTTACATTACAACGACTTCGGCAGCGATTGCTGCTGCCAAAGGGATCGCAGCCAGGCGGCAGGGAGGCGGCCAGACAAAAAGCCTGCAGAGTTACCACGCGGATATCGTCTAGCCGATCGACAGGGATTAGTGGCTCGATTCCTTGTAGTTCCTTGCTATGAACTATTTGATAAGCCCTTTGACTTTTCAGCGGTTGAAGGGCTTGTTTTTTTGCCTGGACTGTTCACAATACCGGGAACTGTCTATTGTCCAGGTATAGCTCAAGATGCGTGTACTCAGCCCCGAGGAAGCGGCCCGCGCAAACTTTTGCAGAAAAATAAAGCTGAATTTCTTCTGGCAAACCGGCTTTCGTTTAAAAAAAGCTTGCATGGATTAATATATTCCATTGGTTTTTCAAAGCCACGGCAATATTTTGTACAATGTTCTTCATAATTTAAACACTCTTTGGACTTACATTGGAACAGTCCAGGACACAACCAGAGGGAATGAAAGACCTGGTATTGGCCAGTCAGCTCCTTACCCGGCTATTCGGACATAAAAATTTCCTTCCCGGGCAGGAAGAGGCCCTCAAATCCATTCTCTCGCTTAAAAACCTGCTTGTGGTGATGCCTACCGGGAGCGGTAAATCGCTCTTGTACCAGCTTCCGGCCCTGCTCGAGGAGGGTCTGACCCTGGTAGTGTCTCCGTTGATCTCTCTGATGAAAGACCAGGTTGACGAGCTGGCGCGCAAAGGGATATCTGCTACCTTCGTGAATTCAAGCCTCAGTCTCGAAGAGCAGCAGAGAAGGCTTTCGGGCTGTGTCAAGGGTCAGGTCCGGCTCCTTTACATAGCTCCTGAGCGCTGCCGCAACTCTTCCTTCCTTGGAATTCTACGCCGGATAAAGATCTCCCGGCTGGTGGTGGATGAGGCGCACTGTATCTCCGAGTGGGGCCACGATTTCCGGCCTGACTACCTGCGGCTCAAGCATTTCCGGGAACAACTGGACAGTCCCCGGGTGACCGCCCTTACCGCCACGGCCACGGCCCGGGTGCAGCAGGACATCATCAAATATCTTGGCCTGACACCCGGCCAGGTCGATGTGCATGTCCACGGTTTCGACCGGCCTAACCTGATTCTCGGTGTGGTGGAGGCTGTCGGGGAACATGAGAAGATCGACCTCCTGACAAAGTTTATCAGCCGGCATGAAGGTTCAGGCATCGTCTATACGGGCACCCGCCGGTCCGCCGAGGAACTGGCGGAGGCCATAAGATCAGTGGAACCGCGCACAGCGGTGTATCACGCGGGCCTGGAGGCAGAGGAGCGCACCGAGGCCCAGGAAACTTTTCTCAGCGGCAGGAACCGGGTGGTGATGGCCACATCTGCTTTCGGGATGGGAATCGACAAGCCCGATGTCCGCTTTGTGGTGCATTACAATTACCCCGGCTCGGTCGAGCAGTACTACCAGGAGATAGGCCGAGCTGGCCGGGACGGTCTTATTTCCCACTGCGTGCTTTTATTCTCGCCCGCAGACCGCTTCCTTCGGGAGTTTTTTATCGATCTGAACTACCCGGGCCCGGAACTGGTTTCCAGGGTCTGCGAGGTTCTGTGGAAGATCGAGAAGAACCCGGTGCTCTTGACATACAAGCAAATCGCCGCGCTGTGCGGGAAAAAGATCAAGGAGGGACATGTAGGATCGGCTGTCAGACTTCTTGACGGCACCGGATTGATCAGGGCCTTCACCGGTAAGCCGAAAGTCGCCATAACTTTCGACCGTCCAGGCCCGGAGCTTTTAACCCGGGTGAAAGGTCGTGTGCAGCGTCTCGTGCTGAATGCTCTGTCCTCCACTGTCGATCTCGAGATTTCAGGCCACTATGAGGTCAATCTCAGCCAGCTTTGCCTGGCTTGCGGACTTAATGAGGAGCAGGTGCGCCGGACCCTGACAGTCATGGACCACAGCGGCTTGATCGCTTACGAACCGGCTTTCAGAGGACGCGGCATCGAGAAGCTTCGGGACCCTCCGCCCTCTTTTGATAAAATCCCCATAGACTGGGAGCACCAGGAACTTCTCCGGAGCCGGGAGGAGGAGAAGCTGGCAGTCATGGAAAAGTATATTTCCTCCTCCGGATGCCGCCGAAAATTTATTCTGCGCTATTTTGGAGAGAAAGGCTCAATCAACTGCAACTCCTGCGATAACTGTATCAAATCCAAAACCAGCGGTCCTGGAGTATTGGCGGAAAGTTACGAGATTGCCCTGCCGGTTTTGATCTGTGTCAGTCATCTGCCCTTTCCTCTTGGTAAGAGCCGGGTGGCCCAGATTTTAACCGGTTCCCACAGTCAGAAGCTGATCAAATTCGGCCTGGAAAGGAATCCCGTATATGGGAAAGTACAGGCCAAGCAGGATTTCGTTATAAAGGTGATTAATGACCTGATCCGGGAAGGCTACCTGAGACGCAAGGGCGAAGCCAATCGCCCGGTACTCGAGCTGACCCAAGCCGGTCTGAGGGAACTTGAAAGACTTGGGAATCTGCCCCTTATAACTGACCGGGAATCAGCCAAAGAGCGGCAGGCAGAGCAGGTTTCATCGGGTGAGAAACAGGCTTCCCGCTGTGCGCAAGAATTGCAAAGCCCCAGCCGGAGGCTCGATGAATTGATTCATCAACTGCTGGTCGCCGAACCCGTAAAAGCCAGAGAAATGCTGCCTGAACTGTGCCTGTTCCATCCCCGGGAGATCGCGGAGCGGCTTGTCGCCCGTTTTGATAAGACAAAAAACAGCCGTGAGCGCAGGCGCGCAGTCTGGGCGGCTGGGGAGCTCTGCGGCCACTATGGACTCGACTTCCTGGCCCGCTGCGCCTGCTCCGGCTTATACGAGATCCGCCGCCTTGCGGCTTCAGCCCTGGGGAAGGCGGCGGGGAATGCCCGCACTGAATCAAGAACTATGGCTGAAGGGATGGAAAAAGCGCGAAATGCATTGTTCGAGCTATTGAAGGACCCCGCCACCCAGGTGCGCCAGTATGCTAAAAAGTCACTCGATCAATTCGATTCCAAAGAGTCCCAGGGTCAGTGAAATCAAATCCTCAACCTCTCTTGTAAACTCTTCCCCTCCAGGAGATTACTGCCTGCCAGGCGATCTTCCGGCAGTCGTCCGCTTTTCGCTCCTCGCATTACCTTCATAACGTGGGTTCTTTCCATTGCATGCTAAAAGCATGAGTGATCCCCCTTGCTTTCTTGCCTGGTCATTTCAGGATTAAACTTTCGACATTTTGGTCGAACCGGGCGACAATTTGGTCGATCATTCATAAATATGCTGAATATAGTATCTTAAATCAAACGCCTGGCCCCGTATCCGTAGAAAAAGAACTATCTTGTCGAGTTTTATTGAAACAAGAACGCTCCCCGTAAGCCGTTGCCATTGTCTTTAATGCATTGCAAATCATTAAGTTGTGTAATAACACGAGCGGCTGATTTCGATTTCGGCACGGCAGTTGCACTAGCAATAGGCGCCGGCCAATTATTTGAAAATATCTGTTAACAGACAAACTGCCAGCTCAAGGGAAGTGAAAGGAGAAGAGATGGACCGCGAAAAAAAACGCAAAATCAACTGGAGGGGATTCACCACTTTCGTGGTCAGCTTGTCGTTTATTGTGATGGTGGTCTCCGGGGTAATCCTGTATCTCACGCCATCGGGCAGGATAGCCCGGTGGACGGACTGGACAGTGCTTGGATTGAATAAGGACATGTGGGTATCCGTCCACATGAACAGCT
>Ga0307379_10004430_pt1 | contig 20027 bp, 11 predicted proteins | sample UN2MG_FD_202237 | JGI IMG/M metagenome (GOLD analysis project Ga0307379, IMG submission 202237) | Soil microbial communities from Risofladan, Vaasa, Finland - UN-2 | ecosystem: Environmental > Terrestrial > Soil > Coastal area > Acid sulfate soil | place: Finland: Risofladan, Vaasa | collected... | reverse complement strand
CACCAGGACCACCCGAAATCCTCAACCTCACCTCAGCGCAAAAAACTCAGCTTCAACAGCTCGAATCGCTCGGAGTACACGTCTATGGTTAACGGCGTTGCGTGGCACCTGGTGGAATGCCGGGGCCTCGCACATGAATCAGGCGGTCCCGAACGCGCTGCTGCAACGCTGGGGCCTCGTGAGCCTGCAACAGGAGCAACGCCGACTCGCGTGCAACCTGTGAACTGCCGGATGCCGAACGGCACGTCCGGTGGTGTGGGAGGCCGGGGCCGCAAGGCCCCCGCCTACCCGATCGCCTCAAGGCTGGCCGGGCTGGGCGAGCGGCGTGGGAGCGGCTGGTTGCGGCGGAATGTGTTTCGGGCGGCGACGCAGATAGCCCCAGGGTCGCACGAACGGCTGGTAGATGAAGTTGCGCCAAACCTTGCGCGCGATTTGATAGCTGACAAACACCGTCGGGCAGAACCACTTGCGGTCGACCACCTTGCGTACCCATTTGTTCGTCGCGAAGTCAACTACCCGATGCGCCAGCCGGCTCGGCACCCCCAGGTTCCGCAACTTCAACACAACGCGCAGCCAGATTGCCAAATAATCGTGCTTGGCGAGCTGCAAGGCGCCGGTGCCCATGTAGTCGTAGATCGCACCGTCGCGCGCGCCGATCAGCCCGTCGGCCCGCGCGCGCTGGTACAGCGGCGTGCCGGGGTAGAACATCAGCGGGAACACCTTCAGTACCGAAGGTCCCTTGTGGTGCGTGGCGATGAAACGCATCGTCTCGATCACGTTCTCCTCCGGCTCGTACGGGTTGCTCACGATATAGTGATACTCCGTGCGAACGCGGTGCCGTTTGAGCGTGTCGATGGCTTCCGCGATGCGCTTGGGCGCGGTCGGGCGGCGGTAAATGTTGCGGAGGGTGTCTTCGCTGGCCGACTCGATGCCCATGCTGATCAGCTCGATCGGCACCTTCGCCAGGGCGCGCACCTTCCGCTCCGTCACCGTGTTCGGAAACGCGTCCAGTTGCAGCGGCAGACGCACCTGCTGGTTGTACTTGGCGGCGAACTCCTCGATCTCCTCTTCGCGGCGGACGAGGAACAGGTCGTCCACGAAGTTCACCGACTTGATCTTCGGGAAACGGCCCAGGACGTATCGGATCTCGGCCAGCACGTTGTCTACCGAGCGCAGCCGCACCCATTTGCCCCGGCCCTTGTATAGGTTCTGCAAAGCGGTGTTATTGCAGAAGGTGCAGTGATAGGGGCAGCCGCGGGCCGTCTCCATCCGCAGCGTGTCCAAGGCTTTGCGCAGGTTGTCAAACCGGGCGGGTACCAAGCTGTCCTTATTGGCCACCCACTGCGCCGCGAGGTCCCAATCGGGGAAGGGATAACTGTCGAGGTTGTCTTCCAGCGGCGTGATCGGGTTGCGGATCGTGCCGGTGTTGCCGAACGGGCCGTCGGCCCGGAAACCCAGGCTCGGGATGTCGGTCGGGTCTTTGCCCGCTTCGAGCCGCTCGACGAGCTGCCGCATGGGCTGCTCGCCTTCGCCGACGCAGATGATGTCCGCGACCTCGAGGGATTCGTCGGCCGCGACCGTGGGGTGCGTGCCGCCCCAGATGATCGGCGCCTTGATCCCCGCCGCGCGGATGCGCTGGGTGAGCAGGCGCGCCCGGTGGAAGCTGTTGGTCATCAGGCTCAGCCCGATCAGATCCGCTTCACGCAGCCGCTCGAGGAAGTCCTCCAGCAGCGGTTCGCTGTAGTCCGGCTTGGCCGTGTCGCGCTTGGAGCTCATGCAGATGAACTCCACGTCGTGTCCGCCGGCCTTCAGGTAGGAGGAGACGTAGCGCAGCCCCAGCGCGACCGGGTGGGTGTAGGTTGAGATCAGTGCAGTGTTCATGGCCTCTCCCCGAGGCGGCCCCTGCCGCCGCGTGAAAACGACCTGAATGATGCGGCCGACATGGAGTGACCCCATAACAGCCACACGCTTGACGGCAACGGTCGCCCGAACCGTCGCTGCAGAGCCGACGCACCATTGTCCGAGGCCGACGTCGGGTTCGTCAAGCGGAAACCGCCGGCGGGCGGTCAGTCAGCGCAGCATATGGCGCTAAAGGCCCTCTCGATATGGAAAAGCGTCGCATGCTAGTGTATATTCTCTGGGCAGCAGAACATTATCTGGGGGTATAGGAACTCTGGGGCGGTGGCCTCACAGACGGTTCGGGCGCCTACGAGAGTCACCCATCGCAGGAGTGCTGATGATGCCGGGGAACGGTCGCCTCTGGGGGTTTCAGATCTTTTTGCTGGCCATGTCGGTCTTGATCCTCGAAGTAGCCCTGACACGCGTTTTTTCCTTTATTATGTTCCATCATTTCACCTATCTGGTGATCGGTGTAGCCATGCTGGGGTTCGGGGCGGCCGGGACCTACTTGACTATCCGCAAGGTGAGTCCCGATGCCGCCAGGGAGCAGGACTTCCTGGCGCGAAACGCGTGGCTATTTGGACTGGCGGCGATTGCCGCGGTGGTCCTGATCCCACGCGTTCATTTCTTCCCGCTGGACATGTACTTCCGGGGGGATTACAGCAATCTGCTGTCGCTGCTGCTCATTGTCGTGTTGACCGGGTTGCCGTTCTTCTTCGGGGGGACCTGTATCGCCTGGATCATCAGTCGGGCTGGGCGCGCGATCAACCTGGTCTACTTCGCGGACCTGACCGGGGCGGCCAGCGGGTGTCTGCTGGCGCTGGTGCTGATCAGCCACTTGGGCGGCATGGCAACCTGCTTTGCGGTCGGGGCGCTGGCGATGTTCGTTGCGGTGATGTCGAGTGCGCGACGGCGTGGGCGGCGTCTGGTCGGCCTGGTGGTGACCCTGGGTCTGACAGCGGGCCTGGCCTACAGCGAGTTCCTGCCGATGTACGCCCCGCCCCATAAACAGATGTTCCGCAAGCAGAATCTGGTAGAACTGATCAGGTGGCACGTCATTACCCGCCTCGACGTTACCCGCCCGGTCGAGGTCTACTACTCGTTCGGCGGGGCGTTGTCGCAGCAGTACCAGGGAGAGCCCGAACTTGTCCGCGTGATCTACCAGGACGCATCGGCCCTGACCGGTATCATCCATCCGACCGGTACGCCGCAGCAGACGGAGGCCCTGGGGTACTACCTACAGGGAGCTCCCTACGTAGTGAAGAAGAACGCCGCAACGCTGGTGATCGGGTGCGGAGGCGGCGTGGACATTCTGATCGCACTGTACCACGGCGCGCAGCACGTGGTCGGGGTGGACATCAATCCGCACATGATCGAACTGCTCGAGCGGTATGCGGATTTTGCCGGCCGCGTCCACGAGCGCGACGACGTCGAGTTGGTCGTGTCGGAAGGACGCCACTTCCTTACCCGCGACGAACGCGAATTCGACGTGATCCAGCTCAGCGGCGTCGATACGTTTTCGGCGCTGTCCACAGGCGCCTACGCGCTGAGCGAGAACTTCATCTACACGCGGGAGGCGCTCGAGGGTTACCTCGAACACCTCAAACCGGGCGGCATCGTGAATTTCTCGAGACCGCTCTTCACTCCGCCCCGCGAGACGCTCAAGCTGGCGGCCACGGCAGCGGAAGCGCTGGAGCACCTTGGCGTGGAGCGCCCCGCAGACCACGTGCTCATCCTGGCCGGACACGGCCAGACGGCGCCCTCGCCGTGGGCCCAGACGATGGTCAAGCGCACCCCGTTCACGCTGGGAGAGGTCGAGCGATTGACGCATTGGGCCGAGGCGCTGGGGTTCTACGTGGTCTGCGACCCGTTTACGGAACGCGACGGTGAGCTGGACAGACTCCTGCGCGCCAGTCGCGCGGAGCGTGACGAACTCGTCGCCTCCCATCGGCTCAACATTCAGCCGGCCACGGACGACCAACCGTTCTTCTTCCAGTTCTATCGTTGGGCCGATCTGTTCCGAATGGGTTTACGCGGCAAGGGAGGTGCCCGGCCGCCGCTGGCGCTGCTGGTTTTGCTCGGGACCTTTGGGCAGGTCGCCCTGCTGAGTGCGGTGTTTATTCTTTATCCGCTGTATCGTCGGCGGTTGCCCTCGGCCCGGGCCGGTGGACGGGCCGGAGTTTTCATGTACTTCGCGGCGTTGGGCCTGGGCTTCATCCTTGTGGAGATCGCCCTGTTGCAGAAACTGACCGTTTTCCTGGGCGGACCGGCCTACTCGATGTCCATCACGTTGTTCACCATTCTGCTGGCCTCGGGCATCGGTAGCTTCATATCACGGCGATGGGCAAGCACCCCGTTCCGATTGCTGGCAGTCGTCGTTCCGCTACTGGCGGCAGCCATCGTCGCCGAAGCGCTGCTGTTGGGTCACGTGGTCGGGAGCCTGATGCATTTGTCGCACGCATTGCGGGCGCTGGCGGCGGTCATCGCCGTGGCCCCGATGGGCCTGTTGATGGGCATGCCGTTCCCGGCGGGCCTGCGATACGTGGACAGTTGTCGCCCCGAACTGAATCCGTGGGCGTGGGGCATCAACGCCTGCGCGACCGTGATGGGCGCCGTGATATGCATTCTGATCAGCGCGTCGGCGGGCTTTTCCGTCGCTCTGCTCGTCGCCGCGGCGGTTTACCTGATCGGTTGGGCCGTGTTTGCAATCTCGCAGCGACGCCTGGCGTTACCGGTCACACAACCGGCTTAACGCGGCGCGGGCACCTTGCTGCGCAGGTATTCGTGGATGGCGGCGGCGGCTTTCTTGCCGTCGCCCATCGCCAGGATGACGGTCGCCCCGCCGCGGGTGATGTCGCCGCCGGCGAACACGCCCGCCTTGCTCGTCATCCCCTGCTCGTCCACGATGATGTTGCCCCACCGGTTGAGCTCGATGTCCGGGGTGGTGGAGGTCAGCAGCGGGTTGGCCCCGGTGCCGATGGCCTCGACGACCAGGTCGCACTCGATCATGAACTCCGAGCCCTTGATCGGGACCGGGCGACGGCGGCCGGAAGCGTCCGGCTCACCCAGCTCCATCTCAATGCACTCGCACCCGCAGACCCAGCCATCCTCGCTACTCAGGAAGCGTACCGGGCTGCACAGCAGCTTGAAGACGATGCCCTCTTCCTCGGCGTGGTGAATCTCCTCGTTGCGGGCGGGCATCTCGGCCCGGCTGCGGCGGTAGACCAGCGTGGCCTGCTTGGCGCCGAGCCGCTTGGCGGTCCGCACGCTATCCATCGCCGTGTTCCCGCCGCCGATCACGACCGCCTTCTCCCCGCGAATGATGGGCGTGTCGTAATCGGGAAAGCGATAGGCTCGCATCAGGTTGCTGCGCGTCAGGTACTCGTTGGCCGAGTAGACGCCCTTGAGGTTCTCGCCGGGGATGTTCATGAAGACCGGCAGCCCGGCACCGTTGGCGACGAAGACGGCGTGATAGCCCTCCTCGTTCATCAGCTCGTCGATGGTAAAGGTGCGGCCGATCACCACGTTGCAGATGATCTTGACGCCCATCCTGCGCAGGCGATCGACCTCGGCATCGATGATTTCGTTCGGTAGACGGAACTCGGGGATGCCATAGGTCAGCACGCCGCCAGGCGTGTGCAGGGCTTCGAAGACGGTGACGTCGTGTCCTTTCTTGGCGAGCTCGCCGGCGGCGGTCAGCCCCGCCGGTCCGGAGCCGACGATGGCCACCTTGTAGCCGGTGGGCTCGGGCGGGGTGAACTTTTCGTCGAGGTTTTCGCGGGCCCAGTCGGCGATGAAGCGTTCCAGGTGCCCGATCGCTACCGGGCAACCCTTGCCCTTGCCGCGGACGCAGACCTTCTCGCACTGCTCCTCCTGCGGGCAGACACGGCCGGTGATGCCGGGCAGGGCGTTGTCCTTGAGCAGGACCTCGGCGGCGGACTTGAGGTCTCCATTGGCGATGTGCTCCAGGAAGAGTGGGATGTCGATTTCGACCGGGCAGCCTTCGATGCACTTCTTGTCCTTGCACTGAATGCAGCGTTGGGCCTCCAGCTTGGCAAGCTCGGCGTCGAAGCCGAGGTTGACTTCTTCGAAGTTCTGATTGCGTACGCCCGGTTCGCGTTCGGGCATATCCTGCCGCTGAATCTTCATCCGCTCTTTGGGTGTCAGCGCCATCGTGAATCGCCTCTGCTGCTGACTGTTTTCGTTGTCGCCGGGGTCGGGCCTGGTACCCACCCCGGGTTTATCCACGGAGCGTTGGCTCCGGCGGCGCTACTTGGCGCCCAGCTTGCACTTGTGCTCCATCAGCTCCAGAGACCTCTTCTCCTGTTGCTGATAGGCCGACAGCCGGTCCCACAGCTCGTCAAAGTTCACGTCGTGACCGTCGAACTCGGGTCCGTCCACGCAGGCGAACTTGGTCTTCTCACCGATCGTCACGCGGCAGCCGCCGCACATCCCCGTCCCGTCCACCATGATCGGGTTGAGCGAGACGATGGTCTTGATGCCGCGGGGTTTGGTCAGCTCGGCGATGGCTCGCATCATCGGGACCGGGCCGGCGCAGTAGATGGCCCCGATCGGCCGCTCCTTGTCTTCGAGCAGCTCGACCAGTTTGTCAGCCACGGTGCCTTTGAAGCCGTAGCTGCCGTCGTCGGTAGTCGCATAGACGATGTCGGAGACCTTCTTGAGTTCCTCTTCGAGGACGACGAACTCTTTGGTGCGACCGCCGGTGATGGCCGAGACGTAGTTGCCGGCCTGGCGCAGGGCCTGTGCGAGGGGGTAGATGACGGCGGTGCCGACGCCGCCGCCGACCACGACGGCGTGGCCGACTTTCTCGATGTCGGTCGGTCGGCCCAGCGGGCCCATGACGTGGGCGATCGAGTCACCCTTCTCCTTTCGGCAGAGCACCATGGTGGTCTTGCCGATGGCCTTGACGATCAGCTCGATGGTGCCTTTGTCGGGGTCGGCATCGGCAATGGTCAGGGGGATGCGTTCGCCGGTCTCGTCTAGGCAAATGATGACGAACTGGCCGGGCTTGCGGTGCTTGGCGACCAGGGGGGCCTCGATGCGAAACCATTTGACGTCCGAAGCTAGTTGCTTGGCGTCCAGGATGCGGAACATAAGCGTGCCTCGATGTCCAAGGATGATTGCGCGGCGATACCCGGACGCAATCGCGCACACCCACGGGGGATCAGGCAAATCGCATGCCAGAAACCTGCTGTCACAGGCGGGCTCGCCTGCCGGACGGTTGCCCCGCCGAACTTCCGCATACTGTAGCGGAATTCGCCGCGGGGCGAAAGAGAGCGGCCGCGCCGCCATCGGAACTGCGCGATCTTTCGCTCTGGATAGCGGAACCTTCGCGCAGCCGTGCGGCTGGCCCGCGCGCGGTTATCGCCCCCGGCAAACGTATCACGAGCCGCGGCCGTTACGGGGCCGACTCGAGCCGGATGTAGTCCAGCCCGAACATGTACGCCTTGACGGCCTCCTCGTTCGCGCCGACGACTTCGGCGGTAATGCGGTTCTCGCCCTCAGTCAACTCGAAGACGCCGAGCTCGACTTCCTTCGTTAACTGGATGCCGTTGTTGTAGAAATCGATCGGCTCTCCGGCCTTCTGGTCGTTGATTGAGAGCTGGATGATGCCGTAGTCCGCCGCCTTGAGGAAGCGCGCCAGGGCGCGGTACTTGCCGGCCTGGGGGATGTCGAAGCCGAGCACGAGCTTGTCGCCCGGCTGAACGCCCGTGTGCAGCCAGAAATGGTGATCGTTGCTGCAGCCGTCGATTGCCTGCGGCTCGGCCTTCTCAGCGCCGGCGATGACGCGCATCTCCTCGCCTTCGAGTGCGCCCGCGACGCGGTAGGGGACGTACTCTTCGATCAGGGCGAGCTCGAGGTCGGACGGCATGATCGGCTCAAACGCGTCGCTGCCGCCGGGCCGGGCGTACCAGTAGCTGACCACCGACATGTCCACATTGCAGTCGGCGTGCCAGTGCCATAGCTCCATGTCGAAGCGGAAGTCCTTGGTGAACGGGATGCGGTCCATGATGTGCCAACGGTTGAGCGCCGTGTGGCCGTACGTGCCGGGCCCGTCGCAGCGCGGTTGGTTGTGGTATGCGTGCATGAACGGCGTGGGGCATCCCCAAGCGTAGCCGTAGTAGTCTTCGGTGCCGGTGCCGAAGTGGCTGGGGAAGGTCTCGCCGTCCACGTAGATCTTCTCGTCGCCCTCGCCCCACCAGGTCTTGACCGGGTTGGCGATGGTGAACGCCACGCCCGCAAAGACGCCCTGCCCCTTAGCGGTCAGGTAGTTCCAGTCCCGCATCGGCCGGGTCGGCGTGGCGAGGTCCACCCGCCACTTGGCGTGAAAGTGGAGCGAGCGCTTGGTCCAGCGGTAGGGGACGGTGGCGACGCGACCGGTCACTTCCACCGATTGATCACTCAGGTTGCGCAGCTCGATCCGGGCCGACTCGTGGAACGGCATGAACCAGTGCGACCACATCTGGCCATCCTCGGTCACTCCCAGCGGGAGCGATTCGTACGGATTGATGCCGGGGGCGGCGCCGAAAAAGTCACCCAGTGGTACGGCAACGGTCCGTTCGTCGTCGAACGTCATGGTGAGCACGATCTGCCGCAGGGCCTGGACGGTGTCGGAGGCCTCGACCCGGGCGACGAACTCGCAGATGGCGCGCGGGCCGGTGACGGCGACCGGTATGCCCACCTGCCCCGAATGGAGCATCATGCGGTAAGGCGTCGTGACCCGATCCGCCGCGAGCACTTCGTTGGTGCCCGGGGTCGCGAGACGGTCGGCAACCTGCTGGATCTCGGCCGACAACTCGTCGAGCTGGGCCGGCTCGAACGTCACGACTTTCGTTCCACGTGCGTACGTGCGGTAGTTCACGTGGTAATAGAAGTCACCCTCGTCGCTGGTCACCTTGCAATGCTTGGCGTAGGGGATGGGGAAGTAACTGTTCCAGCCGCGACTGCGCGTCCCGGCGATGGGCTCGGGAATGCCCACCATCTTCCCGCCGAGCAGCTCGTTCATCGGCACCTCGATCGTCGCGGTTTCACTGTGATCGAGGTAGATGCGCAGCGTGCCCTGCGGGTTGGCCGACCAGATGCGAACGATCGCGCCGGGGCCGCCGGCATCCATCATCACGTACTCGTTGCGGTCGTCGCGCTCCTCGACGCGCAGGTACTGGCCCCGGTCGGCGTTCGCGAACCAGTCTTCCTCCGGCGATTTGGCCTTGCGGTCGTAGCTGGAGAACTGCTTGCACGTGTAGGCCGGGTAGGGGAACTCGGCCATGTCACGCAGGTCGGTCATCTCGGCCAGCAGGGCGTGGGTGGTGATGACCTTGGGCTGCGCGACGCAGCCGGCCAGAATCAGACAGCTCAGCAGGACCAGTGGCGTACGCAATGTGGCTCGCATGAGATTCCTCCTTCGGCGTGCGGGCGTTCCGGCCTTTCCGTCATCCCGACGACCAGCGGGAGGAGGGATCTGGCCGCGAACTGTGCATTCGTCTTTCATCGGGGCTAGATTCCTCGTCGCGGAGTTTACCCTGAGCGTCGGCGAAGGGCTCCTCGGAATGACACAAAAGCGATCGTTTCAACAAACTAGACGGCTATCCAATGATGACTTCTAACGTCTCTCCCTCGTGCAGTATGGACTCCTCGGGCAGCGTAATGATTAAGCGCCGGCCGTCGAGCGTGTGCGACGCCTCAACCGCGCCGGTCGGGCCTTCCACGGACACGCGTGTGGGATCGATGTCTTCAAAGACTGAGAACGCCAGTGTCTTCAGGCGGAGTCGGCCCCAGCGGACGTCGATTTGCTCGGTCTGCTTCTCGCCTTCCCGGCACTGGGCAAAGGTCCCCCAGCCTTCGGCCGCCGTGAAGGCGGCGCGGAAGTTTTCCGGGGTGATGCGCGGCGCGAAGCCCAGATGGCCCTTGGGGCCGTGGTACTCGTGGCCGGACAACGCCAGGAACGCACCCCAGCTCGCCAAAGCCCGGGCGTAATGGTCGCCGCACTCGACCTCGTTGTACGGGTTGTGCTTGAGCGGGTGATAGCGATCGTGGATGCCGCGGATGATGATCAAGGCCTCGTCGAGCAGGCCTTCCCAGATCATGTGGCCGGCGACCTGATACTCGATGCCGGTCCACACCTCGTTCTTGTAGCGCACGCCCTGGTCGAGATGCTTGCTCTTGGGCCACGTGCAGGTGAACAGCCCCGGCTCGTCGCCGCTGACGAACCAGCGTTCGGGCTTGTGGGCGGCGTTTTGGCGGTTGACGTCCGGCGTCCAGTTGTACTTGAACACCGATTGCAACGCCTGGGCCACGTGACGCTGCGGATAGATGTAGCCCAAGCCGAGCTGATGGGCCCAACCCTGCCCGAAGAGCTGGTCAGAGAGGCAGCCCTCGCCGTATTGATGTTTCGGGTGCTTCTGTAGATCGACGATCTGGGTGAAGTACTCGCCGTTCCACAGGCGTTCGACCGACAGTTGCCGGCCGCTCTCGAAGATCTGGCGGGCGCGGGCGGCGAACTCGTCGTCGCCGACATCGCGGGCCATTTCCTCACCAGCCCGCAGCGCGGCCAGGTAGAGTGAGCCGACGAACGTATTGGGGCCGAAGAAGTTGATGTCGTAGGTGTTGTGCTGGCTGTTCTCGATCAGGCCGTCGTCGTTCTCGTCCTGCTTGATGGAGTATTCGAGGGCCTGCTTGATGCGGGGCCAGTTTTCTCTGAGGAACGAATCGTCCGCCGACATCAAGTGCTCGCGGTAGCACTTCAGGATTGTGCCGGCCTGGCCGTCGGCAGCGTACGCGTTGTTCTTCTGCCCGCGGAAGCCGACCAGCCCGCTATCGTGGAACGCGGCGTCGAGATCCTGCATCGTGCGGGCACTGCGTTCAAGCTCTGGGAACAGTCGGGCCAGGCCGTGCGCGTAGTTCCACACGTGTGTACAGGTGCCGTGGCAACAGCCGACGCCTTCCCAGCCCCAGAAGCGCCCGTTCTTCCACCGTTGCGTGGTGCCCGTAGCCAAGTTGGCGATCGGCCAGTGCAGCCGATCGAGCAGCCAGTGGGGCAGCGTGCTGTCGTAGTACGTGTCGTGCCACTTGTGTGTGTCGCCGGCCAGGCGCTCGTGATTGTCGAGCATGTAATGCGCGACGGCCTTGGCATCCTCGAAGTGATTCGTGTACGCATGGCCGTGCTCGGCGTTAGGGAAGTGCCACGCCAGCACGAACGTGAAAGTGCGTTTCTCCTTGGGGGCGAGCGACACGACCGGAGTGAGGAGACCATTGCTGCGTTTCTCTGAGAGCGCATAAGCAACGTCCGCCTCGGACTGCAAGTTGACGGCGAGAGCACCCGACAATTGTGGCAGCGCCATACGCCGAAGTCCGCCGATGATTTGGCCTTCTTCCGCGCACGCCAGCACCAGTGAGCCGAAGTCTTCGAGGGCTTCCAGGGCGCGCTCGGAGCCGCCGCGCGGCTCGTCGGTCAGCTCGATCTGGTCGATGTTGATGTGACCCCAGCCCCACGAGCTGTAGTCCATGATCTCGATCCGCGCTTCCCGCCCTTCGAACTCGGCCACATTCCAGGTGTGCCGGGTCAGTTGTTCATTCTTGCGGCCGGTGGCCGTGCGGACGACGTCGCCGTCCACCAGCAAGTTGATGCACGTCTGGCCGGGGTGGTTGCCGCCGCCGATGAGGAAGTTGATGAAGCGGCGGTTGATGACAAACGGCGGCGAGGTGAGCTTGCCGCACGACGCGTCGCCGTCGAGGAATGTGTTGACCAGCCCTTCGCCTTCGAAGCCACTTACCTTTTGCTGGTTCGGCAGCGTGCCGGTGGCGGGCTTGTCGCCGAAGGCCTTGCCGGTGGCCTTCCAGTCGCCGTAGCTGCCGCCTTCGAAATCAGCCAGGACGATCTTCGGTCGCGGCGGGGCTTTCTCCTCCTCTGGAGCCGGCTCGGCCGTGTGGACGATCAGGGTGCGGCCCCGCTCATTGACGATTCGGCTGCGGCGTAGGCCGGTCACTTCGGTGGCATTGTGGAAGCAGACAGCGTTCTCGAGCCAAGCCAGTATGCCCGCATCGACCGGTTGTGCGGAGACGTTCTCGACGGTGATGTGGAAAAGTGTTGCCGGCAGCGCCGAGTCATTGGCATTGAGCGGGATGAACGGCGAGAACGCCTCCAGCTCGACTTTGACCGGAAACCCACGTTCGGCGTAGCGCACCCGCCCGATCGGGTACTCGCCGATGAACTCCACACCGGGAAAGCCCGCGCGGTCTAGCCGTCTGATGGGCCCTTCCTCCCGGCCAGACACGATGACAGCGAAGCCCTGCTCGACCGGTTTTTCCGGCGTGCGGTACTGGTAGTTGTCGCGGCCGTAGCCGGAGAAGTAGCGGCGGTTGAAGATTTGCCAGCAGCCGAGCGTCCCGTCGCCGCAGAGGTAGAGCTGGCCGGCAGCAATGCCGCCGATGGGCATGCCGATGGTGCTCAGCTCGTCGCCACGGTAGACGCGGGTGTTACCTTTGTCGAACAGGCTGTGCACCCACTCGGGCGAGAGGCGTTTGTCGGCGGGGACGAAGTGTTTCACATCCGCTGCGGTTTGCATGGGTGGATCCGCCAGCGTGGGCCAGTAGGTCAGGGCCGCCGACAACAGGGCGATACCTGCTGCGGCGGTCTTCGAGGGTTCCCATCGATCGAGCGTGGCGTGGACGTCTCGCGCGCGGGCCGGGTGTCTGGCGTGGTCAAGGTCCTGATCCAATTGACTCTCCTCCGGCTTCGACGTTCTCGGTGGTGAAGATGCGTGAGCCGAGCGTGATTTCCTTGGGCACTTCTTCGCCGTTGAGGATCTTCAAGGCGACGTCGATCGCCTCGGCGCCGCCGGTCGGGTATTGGAGCGTGGCATCGAGAATGCCCTGCTTGGCGTACATGACGCCTTCGTGCGGGAGGGCGTCGATGCCGACGAACATGATGTCCTTCTCGCGGCCGGCGGCCTTGGCGGCCAGGTAAGCCCCGTGCGCGCCGGGGTCGTTGTGGGCGTAGACCAGGTCGATCTGGTCGTAGCGGGCCAGGGCGGATTCCATCTCCTTGCGCGCGTCCGGTTCCAGCCACTTCATGTCGGCCTCGAAGATGACTTCGATCTCCGAACCTTCGATGCCCGCGCGGAAACCAGTGTGGCGGTCCTGCCCGGGCGTCGAGGTCATCAGCCCCTTCAGCTCGACCACCTTGCCCTTGCCGCCGAGCTTCTTGACAATCCATTTGCCCGCCTCACGCCCGATGAGCTTGTTGTCGGCCCCGATGAAGCAGGTGTACTTGGCACCCAGCACCCGGCGGTCGAGCACGATGACGGGAATGCCGGCTTGCACCGCCTTGGCAACGGGCTCGGTGAGCGGGGCGGCCTCCTTGGGGCTGATGATGATCAGATCGACGCCGGCGCTGACGAACTCCTCGACGTGCGCGCGTTGCTTGAGCGTATCGTTCTGGGCGTCTTTGAAGACCATCTTGATGTTGGGGCGTTTGTCGGCGGCGGTCTTGACGTCGGCGTTCATCTGCACGCGCCACGGCTCGCCGAGGTTGCACTGGCTCATGCCGATCGTGAAGACCTGGGTCTGGGCCTTGCGTTCGCAGGACGCGGTCAAGCACAGAGTCAGCGCCATGCCAATCGGAATCGTCGTGCCTAGCAAAGTTCTCATGCGGAGTTGCTCCTGTATGCTCAGACGCGCCGTCGCTGGATCAGAACCGCGGCGACGATAATCGCGCCCGTCAGCATCAGCCGATTTGCCTCGGCGACCGCGTTGATGCTGAGGATCTTCTCAATATAGCCGATGATCAGCGTGCCCAACAGGGTCAGGCCGATGCCGCCGCGGCCGCCCATCAGGTTCGTTCCGCCGATGACGACGATGGCGATCGCGCTGAGCTCGTATGCCATGCCGGTTTCCGGGTCGCCCTGTTGTTCCTGGGCCGCCTGACAGATGCCGGCCACGGCGGCGAAGAGTCCGGCCAGCCCGTACGCCGCCACCTTCATCACGCCGACCGGCACACCGGACAGACGCGCCGCGGCTTCGTTGCCGCCGATGGCGTAGACGTAGCGGCCCCAGCGGAGCCGGGAGAGCCCGATCCACGAGACTACCACACAAGCCAGGAAGATGAGGCTGACGACCGAGAGGTTTTCGCCGAGCAGACGCGAGTCGATCAGGCGGAAAATCCCCGGGACATCGACGTAGCTGTATGTTCCGTCGGCGCCCTGCACCGCCGTGGATACTTTCATGCCCCCGGAGACGTATTTGGCCATCCCGCGGGCGAAGACCATCATCGAAAGCGTGACGATGAACGGCTGGATCGCGAAGCGGGCGATGATGCCGCCCGTGACCGCCCCGCAGGCCGTCCCGACTGCCAGGCAGGCCGGAATCGCCAGCCACGGCGACCAGCCCCAGTGAATGCTGAGGATCGAGAAGCTGACCGCGACCAGGGCCAACACACTTCCGACGGACAGGTCGATGCCGGCGGTGATGATGACGACGGTCATGCCGCAGGCCAGGATGCCGTAGACCGAGGCTTGGCGCAGGGCGTCGCGGTGCGTGCCCCATTTGTAGAACGCGCCGTCGCCCGAGAAGATCAAACCAAGCACCAGCACCAGCCCAAATGCTACGGCGGCCGTAAAGATCGGATTGCGCAGCGCCTCCCGCCACCACGCTTCGTGCGCGGGACTGAGCGACGGGATGGATTTCAACTCGCCACTCATCACTCGCTACTCGCTACTGCGCCTCCCATGGCGGCGTGCAGGACGCGCTCCTGCGTGGCCTCGGCCCGGTCGAATCCGGCGACCACCTTGCCACGGTGCATGACGATGATGCGGTCGCTCATCATCAGCAGTTCCGGCAGCTCCGAAGTGATCAGGACGATGGCGTGGCCGGCCCGGCTCCATCGGTTCATAAGCTGGTAGATCTCCTGTTTCGCGCCGACGTCCACGCCGCGCGTCGGCTCGTCGAGCAGCAGCACGCGCGGCTGAGCGTTGAGCCACTTGCCGAGCACGACTTTTTGCTGGTTTCCGCCCGAGAGCGTCGCGACGGGTTGCGTCAGCGAGGCGGCCCGCAGGTCAAGATCGCCGGCAACGCGCTCGGCGAGCTGCATCTCATGCGCGAAGTTTAACCAGCCGGCAGGTGACACCCGGGCCACCGACGCCAGCGTCATGTTGGCCGCGATATTCATGCCGAGTATCAGGCCGGTGCGCTGGCGGTCGTTGGTGACCAGGGCGATGCCGCGCCGAATCGCGGCGCGTGGCGAGGTTGGCCGGTAGGGCTGACCCTCGATCCGCACATGACCCGAGACGCGGCCACGCTGCGCCCCGAACAACGCTGACAACAGATCGCTGTTGCCCGAGCCCGCTAGACCCGCCAGACCAAGGATCTCGCCGGCGCGCACCTCGAACGAGACCCGATCCACCAGTGGTCGCAGACCGCGGCGCGCGGCTTGGACAGAGAAGTCCCTGATCGCAAGACGCGCCGTCTGGCTTGACAGCGGTGCCTCCGCGACAGTCCGGGCGGACTCCGGTAGATCGTGCCCGACCATGGAACGGACCAGGGCGTCGGCCGGGAGTTCAGTCATGCGCGCGGTGACGATGTGGTCGCCGTCACGCAGCACGGTGATGCGGTCGGCAATGCGATATACCTCTTCGAGCTTGTGCGTGATGTAGATGATGCCGCAGCCGCGCTGCTTGAGCTCGCCGATCACGTCGAACAGCCGCTCGACCTCGGGTTCACGCAGCGCGCTGGTGGGCTCGTCCATAACGATGACGTCCGCGTCCAGCGCCAGCGCTTTGGTGATCTCGATGAGTTGTTGAGTGGCGATGGGGAACGTGCCGACGGTTTGGCGGACGTCGACATCCAGGCCGAGGCGTCCCAGCGCCTCCAGCGCCCCGCGCTGCTGCTCCGCGTAGCGCAGCCAGCCGCCGGCGCTACGCTCGTGTCCCAGAAAGATATTGTCGGCCACCGACATCGCGGGCACGAGCGAGAGTTCCTGGTGGATGATCGCGACGCCTTCTGCGGCGGCTTCACGCGGGGAGTGAAAACGGAGAAGCCGCCCGCGGAGGTGGATTTGCCCTTCCTCCGGCTGGTGGACGCCGCCGAGAATCTTGATCAGCGTGCTCTTGCCGGCCCCGTTTTCGCCGGCGAGCACGTGGACCTCGCCGGCCCGCAGATCGAAGTCCACTTGCTTCAGCGCGCGGATCGCGCCGAAGGACTTGCTGATGCCGCTCATGCGCAGCAGCAGGTGGTTCTCGGCTTGCTGCTCGTCGGCGTGTGCTTGCGCGGACGCTGTAACCATTCCGCCCTCGCCTTTGCCTGCGTGACTGCCGGGCCGCTCAAGACCATTGCCGTTCGACCGGAGAATACGCGCAGCCGACGACACGTTCAATCGGCGACGCAATCAAGTTGGGCGGCGGAGTCCGGCTGGCCGCCAGAATCTGAGCCACGCCCGGCAGCCTCTACCGACCGGCAGGGGCCAGTTAGCTAGCCTCCAGCACCGCGCGGTTTTCGGCGGCGACGGGTTCCGGACCGCCAAGCGACGTAGCTCCAGCGTTGACCTTCGATCTCGCGCGCGTTATACTTTTACCTCGTGCGTCTCACAGCCCCGACGACGTGCCGGGGCGGAAGTTTAGTTCTGTCAGTGGAGGAGGGTCTTCCCGTGTCAAATCGAATCGGCAGCATGAGATTCGTTGCGTTCGCCGCCGCCATCGGCCTGACGCTTAGTGCGAACGCGCATGTCCTGATCGACGACTTCGACGACGGCAACGACGATGGGTGGACACGCTACTCGGTAGGCGTAGAGGGGATGCCGTGGGGCCCTCCGATCTTCGATGCCGGTACCGGCAGCTACCACCTGGCGACAACCGGCGCCGTTCCCGAAGGCGTCCCGGCGGTCCTGCTGTCCACATGGAACGAGTCGGTTGATCCTTTCTACTCCGAGGGGTTCCTGCAGGCCACGGTGCGGGCCGACAACGATTTGACCTCCGTCATAACGGTGATGCGTGGGACGGGCGACCCCGGCACCGGCGAGCTCTATGCTTACCTCTTCATTGGCAACCCGGATGTGCACAGGTTTAAGCTTTCGAGATATGACGGGTTCGAGGAGGTTGTTCTCGGGACTATCGAGCTTCCCTTCTACCCCGGCGAAAACTGGATCATCCAGGGCGGTGCCGTCGGCGACCAGATATCGATGAAGGTCTGGCGGGCGGGCGACCCCGAGCCCGACGATCCTCAACTGGTGGTGACCGACTCGACCTACACCTACGGGCAGTTCGCCGTCGAAGCGTCTCATCGCACCAGCGGGGAGGCCTCAATCAGCGGCGTCTTCGACGACATCTACTTTATTCCCCCTCCGGGCGAGATCTACGTGGTCAATCCAGAGGGCACGGGAGATTTTCCGACCATCCAGGCCGCAATCGACGCCGTCCACCATGGGGATGTGATCGAGCTGACCGACGGCACGTTCACCGGGGACGGAAATCGGGACATGGACTACCTCGGCAAGGCGATCACCATTCGGTCACAGAGCGGGAATCCACAGGCCTGCATCATCGACTGCGCGGGCAGCCCGGGTGACCCGCACCGCGGGTTCAGCTTCGTCTCTGATGAGGGGCCTGAGTCGCTGCTGGAGGGGATGACGATCACAAACGGCTATCTGCCGCCGCCAGGCTGGGGCGCTGGCGTGGAGGGCAGTGGCTCCTCGCCCACATTCATCAACTGCATCTTCTCCGACAACTCGGCCTATGAAGGCGGCGGGGCGAACTTTACCTCCGCCTCCCACCCGACGTTCATCGGGTGCCTTTTCTCCGATAACTCGGCTACTGCCGGCGGCGGCGTGGCCATCGCCTCCGGCTCCTCCGCCACGCTCACCGACTGCACGTTCTCCGGCAACTCGGGCCTGGCCATCGGCGGCGGGCTGTCCTTCGTCTGGTCTCTCGGCACGGTCGTTAGCTGTACCTTCTATGGTAATGGGTCTCCGCAGGGCAGCGGCATCCACAGCGGCTACGGCTCCGCGCTGGACGTGCAGAACTGCATCGTCGCTTTCAGTACGCAAGGCCCAGGCGTTGGGTGCGGGAGCTTTGTCATTCCGACCCTCACCTGCTGCGACATCTACGGCAACGCGGGCGGCGACTGGGTGGGCGACATCGCGGACCAGCTCGGCGTCAACGGAAACATCTGCGAAGACCCGCTCTTCTGCGATCCAGAGGACGGGGACTTCGCCATACCCAGCGACTCACCCTGCGCTCCGGATTACAATCCCGAGTGCGGTCTCATCGGTGCCTGGCCGGCCGAATGCTGCGTGGGCGACCTCGACGGCGACCGCGACACCGACCAATCCGACCTGGGAGTCCTGCTCGCCGACTGGGGCTGTGACGACCCCGTAAACGGCTGTGCCGGCGACCTCAACGGCGACGACAAAACCGACCAAGCTGACCTGGGCATCCTGCTGGCCGACTGGGGCTGCGGCACCTAAGGGCGTTGCCGTTCCCAAGTTCGCTGTGCAAACAACGACGAGAAGGCCCGCCTGATCTCGGGCGGCCCTTCATTTGTGGCTCGGATTGATCGCCCCCGATCAGCCGCGTTCCGACCGGCCTGCATTGTGCCCCCGAGGGTCGGTTTCCGTGCCATGGCTCGCACGCCTTCGGCGTCATCCCGGAGCGGCGTGACCGAGACGATTCAGAATGGACCAGACTCGGCGGCATCTGACCGTCATCTCGGAATCAGTGAGGCTGTCCGCTCTGCTTCGTCGCATCGCTAAATGTGGAGCTGTAGCAGCGCTGCGGCGCATGAAGCGAATCCAGGCGCTGGCGTGGCGTGCTCGTCGCGACGGCGACAAGAGGAGGAATCTGTCACGTCCTCAGAACCGTGCCTGAGTGTCTCGGCTGTGCGGGGCGGTATGATTATCGCGCCTAAGGGCAGGATATCGAGCCGCGTGGTTCGTATCGCCAGCTTCCTCCCTGAGCGAGCACGGAAGGAGTCACGCATGATCCGATCGAGCCGACTGCTGATCGCATTCGTCGTGTGGGGGTGCGCTACGACCACATTCGCCGAGACCACCTTCATCGAGACTTTCGAGGGTGGCAGCAACGAGGGACAGTGGACGTTCGGGTCGGCGAACGGGTACATCGATGCGGCCGGTGGCAACCCGGGCGCGTTCTTCCATGACCCCTACCTCGACACGTTCGCCCCACAGCCGCGGACGACCATCGTCGGCGATTCCGAGTTTACCGGCGACTACCGGGCCCAGGGCGTGCTGTCGGTGGGCATCGACCTCAAGACCTTCTACGTGGATTTCAGTGCCGACGGCCGGCCGCTCTCGGTCATACTCGTCAGCGACAACGACACGCCGTACGACTACTACGACGACTGGGGCGCCTACTTGATCGGCGATCTGAACGTCCCGCGCCCGGGTGAGGGCTGGCTCTCGTACGATTTCGATGTTCCTTCCCAAGCGACCGAGCTGCCGCCGGACTGGTCGTTCATCGCCTTCGGCCCTGACTCGCCCGACGAGCCGGATTGGAACGACCTCATCACGGACGTAACCCAACTGCGCTTTTTCTATGGCGACCCGGAGATGTTCTTCATCTTCCAGGTCTGGGACCTCGGGATGGACAACCCGCGGATCACCTACGAGCCGCCCGGCCCGGAAGGCGACCTCAACGGCGACGGCTGCGTGGACCAGGCCGATCTGGGCATCCTGTTGGCAGACTGGGGGTGCTCGGGCGGTGATTGTCCCGGCGACGCGGACGGCGACGGTGACACCGACCAAGCCGACCTCGGCCTCCTACTGGCCCACTGGGGCGAGGGCTGTGGGTAGCGCCGAACGCCTCCAAATCGGACAATCCTCAGGCCCCGACAGGTAGGGCTGTCGGGGCGTCTCTCTACGCGGACGAACCCGGCGCCCGGCGTCAGCGGTCGGTGGTTGCCAAAAGCGTCGCCAGTGCTTGGTTTTGCCAAGGTAATCCGTTAATATAGAGCTGTAGTCAGGGTGGACCATGGGGAGTTCCGGCGGTCATTGCGACAGAATGTCGCGGCCGGAGCCGAGAGGCAGCGTGGAGCACCGCGTTTCTGATCCCGTCACCCGGAGGAGGGCGACACCCGGGCCGCTGCCAGCCGGGGAGCAGGTGGTG
>Ga0307379_10004429_pt1 | contig 20030 bp, 18 predicted proteins | sample UN2MG_FD_202237 | JGI IMG/M metagenome (GOLD analysis project Ga0307379, IMG submission 202237) | Soil microbial communities from Risofladan, Vaasa, Finland - UN-2 | ecosystem: Environmental > Terrestrial > Soil > Coastal area > Acid sulfate soil | place: Finland: Risofladan, Vaasa | collected... | reverse complement strand
GGGAATCTTCTCGGACCCCAGCAGTCTGGGCACATCAGCGCGGTGGGGCTCGACCTCTACACGAGGATGCTCCGCGAGGAGGTCGCGCGACTCAAGGGCGAACCGATCGAGGAGGAGCGGGAAGTGCGTATCTCGGTGCCGCTTGAGGCGTATCTTCCCGAGCGGTACATCACCGATTCGGAAGAGAGGATGGATATCTACCGGCGGCTCGTCCATATGTCCGCGCCCGCCGAGATCGAGGAGCTGGGTGAGGAGCTCGTCGACAGGTTCGGACCGGTTCCCCATCCGGCGGAGAACATGCTGAAACTGGTGATGTTGCGTGCGCGGGCCCTCCGGGCGGGGGTCGAACGTATCGAGATGGACCGCGCGGGACGGCTCGGGGTGTGGTTTGCGCACGGCGGGGAACCGTCCCGGGATTCCCTCTCGAAGATCGTCGCGGCGTTCGAGGGGCGGCTCGAGTTTCAAACCGAACCGAATCTCTCCGTTACGATTCTTCCCTCCCCCCGTCCGCGCCGCAGCAGCGATACTGCCGGGCGTGACGGGGGCGCCGCGGGCGGTGGAATGCGGGACGCTCTCGAAAGCCTATTGAATTTGTTGGAATTTTGTGGTAAATAGGATAGTTTAACTCTCATGAGGGGGCTTCCCGCCCGCGCGGTGAGAAACGATGCGGGAGGCCGGAATCAAGCAATGAATCGATACATGGTCTCTAGAGCGCATTGAGGAAAGGAGAAGATCTTGAAAAGAGCAATCCTGTTCGCCCTCGTGGGCGTCCTGGCATTTCCCCTCGCCTGTTCCAAGCGGGAAGATCTCGTCGTGGCTGAGATCGGCGACAAGAAGATCACGATCGCCGAGGTGGAAGCGGTGTCGGAGACGCTGGATAACAAGTACCTCCCGGCGACGGACGATCTGGAGGGGAAAAAGCAAATCCTCAACCACATGCTCAACAAGGAGATAATGGCCCTCAAGGCCAAATCCTCCGGGTACGAGAAGGAAGAATGGTTCATCGATTTCTGGGAGCAGTTCAAGAACCCGTTCGTCGTGGCCGCGATGATGGACGAAAAGATCCGCAAGCCGGTGCTGGTGACCGAAGAAGAGGTGGACCAGTACTATGAAAGGATGCACTCCGAATATACCCTGAGCCAGATCCTCGTCACCAGCGAGGAAGAGGCCTGGCGCCTCCGCGAGAGAGTCCTCGCGGGAGAGGACTTCGCCGAGCTGGCGAAGGTGTATTCGCTCGGTCCGGCGGCCGCCGACGGCGGTTTCATCGGGGCGAACGTGGTCGGCAGGATATACTACTGGGTGGAGGAGGCGCTGTTCAACATGAAGGATGGGGATGTATCGGAGCCGCTCAAGACTTCGTCCGGCTGGGCCATCCTCAAGGTGCACCGGATACGCAAGATCATTCCGGAGCTGGAAAAATCATACGCGCGCAAGCGGGTGCAGGCGATAAAGGAGAAAAAGGGGATCGAGGATTACAAGGCGAAGATCGAGAAGGAGATAGAGCTGAGGTTCATGCCTGATGCCGTCGAGATCGCGTACAACGCGCTTCCGGACGATGTGCCATTCGAGGATATCATCAGCTACAAGATAACCCGCGAAAATGCGCCGAAGCTGAATATCCCGGAGCAGTACCTCGACATGATCATTGCCCAGTACGTCGACGGCGTTTACACACTCAAGGATTTCCAGGAGATTTACGAGACGCTGGCGCTCCCCGAGCGGCCGCGCCGCCAGTACGGCAAAGAGAGTGTGGTAATGGCCGTTCACAAGAAGATTTTCGACCAGGTTCTGCCCGTCTATGCCGAGCAGCGCGAGAAGATCCTCGATGTGCCGTCGGTCCGCGAGGCGCTGGAGCGCAAGAAGGAGCAGTTCCTCGTGCACAAGCTGTACCAGGACCAGATACGCGATCAGGTGACGGTGACCGAGCGGCAGGTGAAGGAATACTACGAAGAGAACAAGGAAAAGCTCCTCACGCTCGAGAAGAGGGATTTTTCGATTGTGCTGTTGAAGGATAGCGAAACGGCCCACGAGGTCATGGTCCGCGCGAAGAGCGGCCAGGATTTCGCATCACTGGTGAAGGAGTACTCGGAGGATGCCTTGGCCAAGGAGAATCTCGGGCGTTCCGGCCTCGTCGAGAAGGGGAAATTCCCTGAGTTCGACGACGTGGCGTTCGCCCTGCAGAACGAGGGTGACGTTTCTGATCCGTTCGAGACGGACCGCGGGTGGGCGGTGGTCAAGGTGGAAACGATCGAGCAGGGCAAGGTTCCCTCCATCGATGAGGCCTATACGAACTTGAAGCAGCAGCTCATGGAGGAGAAGGCGGAGCTTCTCCTGCAGGAGCTGCTCAATAAATGGCGCGAGGATTACGATATCCGTATAATTGAACCGAATCTCGACAAGGTGGAGCTGAAAAGGCTCAAGATTTAATCCGGCGTGACGGTTAATGTTTCAGAGATGAAGATCGGCGGCATTCTTCTGCTGCAGGGCGTGTTGATTCTCGCCGTGGTGGGGTGCGGTAAGGGCCGCAAGGAGGCGCTCCCCGAGAGACGGAGCGGCGGGATTGCCAGGGTCGGGGAGGAGTTTCTCACCAGGGAACACCTGGAGTATCTCATGCCGGAGAGCGAGCATCTACCACTCACCGAGCAGGAGAAGAAACAGTTCCTCGAGCGGTGGGTCAATACCGAACTGCTCTACCAGGAGGCCATCCGGAGAGGGCTGGGTGATGATCCGCGCGTGCGGACCCGCCTGAAAGCCTTTGAACGGGAATACCTCGCCGACCATCTCGTGTACCTCGAGCTGCGTGACCGCACCAGGGTGACCGCACAGGAGATAGAACGCTATTTCGACGAGCATCGGGACGAGTATCTGTACGAGTACCGCGTGAGCCATATACTCGTGAACACGCTCGAGGAAGCCGAGAACGTCAAGGAACTGCTGAAGACGAAGAGCTTTTCCTGGGTGGCGAATCACCATTCGATCGACCCCGTCGCAAGGCGCGAAGGCGATCTCGGATACCTCACCAAGGGGAACATGATCCCCGAGTTCGAGAACGTGATATTTTCCATGAAACCGGGAGAGATCAGCGACATCGTCAGTTCCGACTTCGGGTACCATATCATCAAGCTTGTCGGAATGAGGGAGGCCCTCGTGAAGGTCAGCCTCGACGACGTGCGACAGAACATCTTGAACAAGCTCGTGATAGAGAAGCGGGAGCAGGCGTACCGGGACTTTCTCGATTCGTTGAAGACCACCATGGACGTCGAGTACATCGACAGGGCCTTCGATCCCACCGTATTTTCGACGGTGACGGACAGCCTGCTGTTCCCCGGCCCCGTCGACACGCAGGGCGTCATCGAGGAATGAACCACATACGGGCGGCGCGCGTTCGTAGGCGTTACGCCACGGACGAGAGCAACAGGGGAGGATACCGTGAAGAATAACCGGTTCTATGCAAAGATCATTCTGGTCGTGCTGCTCACGGCGGCCGCCGCCTCGCCGGCCTTTTCACAGGAAGAGGTTCGCACCGGAGAAATCATCGACCGGATCATCGCTGTTGTCGAGGACCGGGCGGTGCTTCAGAGCGACGTCGAGCTCGAATACAAGCGGATCCTCATGCAGATGCAGCGTTCGTCGATGTCCGAGCAAGAAGCGGCGGAGACAAGGAAGCAGATCCTCGACGGCCTTGTCGCCGACCTGCTCATGATGGTGCATGCCGAGAAAACGGGAATCGAGGTGGCCGATACCGAGGTCGACGAGCAGCTCGAGGCCGTTATCGAGGAGAACAAACGTACGCTCGGTGGGGAGGACGCGTTCAAGAGGCAGCTCGAGAGGGAGGGAATGACGCTCGCGCAGCTCCGGGACACGTTCAGTGAGAAGATAAGGGCCCGGATGGTGATCGAGCGCTTGCTGAGACGCGAGGTGATGAGCGACGTGCAGGTCACCGAGGCCGAGACGAGAGACTATTACAAGAAGAACCTCGCCGATCTGCCGCTTCGGCCGGCCACCGTGATGCTTGCTCACATTCTGATACGGCCGGCGGCTTCCGAGAAGGCGCTGGAGGCCGCGCGGCAAAAGATTGCAGACGTCGAGCGCAGGCTCAGGGACGGCCAGGATTTTGCCGAACTCGCGAAGGAGTTCTCCGACGATCCGAGCGCGGGCGTCGGGGGGAGCCTCGGGTACGTGAATCTGGAGGATCTCAACAGCCCCGCATTCGAGGGGGCCGTGCATGCGCTCTCGATAGGGGAGGTCAGTGAGCCCGTGCTGACGAAGTTCGGGTATCATCTCATAAAGCTCGAGGATGTCAGGGGGGACGAACGGTTGATCAGGCACATTCTCGCCATGGTGGAATCGGGAGAGGAAGATATCGCGCGGGCGGCGCAGAAAGCCGAGGAGGTACGCCGGCAGTTGATCGCGGGCGCCGATTTCAGCGAGATGGCGGCGCGGTACTCCGACGACCCGGGCACCAAGAACGCGGGCGGGGTCGTGGGCGAGATCGCCGCCGGAAACCTTCCCGAGTTCTTCCGTGATGTCGTAGCGGACGTCGGTATCGGAGAGATCGCCCCCGTCATAAAGGAGAAGAGCGGCTTCCGCATCGTCAAGGTGCTGGGCAGGGCGCCCGAACGCCAGTATACCTTCGAGGAGGCGAGGGAAGAGCTGAAAAAACTGATCGATCAACAGAAGCGGCAGAATCGGTTTCAGGAGTATGTCGAAAATCTCAAGGGAATCTACTATGTCGAGGTGAAGGGGGCGCAGGGAGAATGAGAGCCGATCTCCTGCTGAAATCGTTGTGCCTCGTAAGGAGCAGGAGCCAGGCGCGGAAGGGATGTGAGGAGGGATTCGTCAGGGTCGGGGGGCGGCGGATCAAGCCCAGCGCGGAGATACGGACGGGCGATATCATCGAGATTCGTTACCCGGACAGGGAGCTCGTCGTCGAGATTCAGGAGGTCCCACGGGGACAGGTGCCGCACAGGGACCGGGAGCGGTTCTACCGGGTGGTGCGGGAGAGGCGCCTCGACAAACACCACGGAATCTGGAATGAATGAACAAACGATCAAGCTCGCGTTGACATTGGGCGATCCGGGCGGTATCGGACCGGAAATCGCGGCGCGGCTCATAACGGACGGGAAGCTGGCCGGAGCTGATATCTGTTTTATCGGTTCCGCCACCGCGCTCCGCGGTGCCCTGCCGCTCTCCTGCCGTAACGCGATTCCCGTCGTGCCGTACGACACGTTCGACCCGGCGGCCGGAGCCCGGGTGTTCCCCCTGCTCGTGGACACGGCGGTGGGTCTCACGCCTCCTTCCGGACGTCCGAGCGCGGATGGCGGAATGGTGGCGGGCCGCGCGATCGAGATCGCCGCCGCAATGGCTCGGGCCGGAACGGTGGAGGGGATGGTCACGGGACCGGTATCCAAGGAAGCGCTCCACATGGCAGGCTATCACTATCGAGGCCACACCGAGATGTTGGCAGATCTTCTCGATTCCCCGGATTGCCAAATGATCATGGTGGCCGGTGAGCTCCGCATCGTCATTCTCACGAGAGACATGCCGCTCAAGGATGTTCCCGCGGCCGTCACCGGCGACCGCATCAAGGTATGCGTGCGGGTCACGGACGAAGCCCTGCGGCGGTTTTGGGGCATCGAGCATCCGAAGATCCTCGTCGCGGCGTTGAACCCGCACGCGGGGGACGGCGGCGTCAACGGGCGCGAGGAGATCGACGTGATCGTTCCGGCGCTCGAGGAGCTGATCGCCGAGGGGTACGGCGTCGGGGGACCTCTCCCCGCCGACACCCTCTTTTACCGGTGGCAGGACAAGGGCTACGATGCCTTTGTCGCCCTCTACCACGACCAGGGTATGATCCCGTTCAAGCTCGGAGGATTCGAACGGGGGGTGAATATGACGATCGGCCTGCCCGTGATACGAACGTCCGTCTGCCACGGGACCGCTTTCGATATCGCCGGTCACGGCGAACCCGAGACGGGGAGTCTCGAGGAGGCGTTCACACTGGCCGTGGCGTGCTGTGTCACGAGGAGGGCGCTGCGGGCAAACGGGTCGCCGGGCGGGGCGGTGGGTGAGCGTTCTTTGAATGGAGAGATGAAATGAAATCGACCGAGAAGCGTATCATCGCGGGGGTCTACCACCTCTCCAAGGATTTCGGCAAGCAATTCGCCCTTCAGGATATCAATATACAGATCGCGAACGGAGAGTTTGTATTCCTCGTGGGACCGAGCGGCGCGGGCAAGAGTACCCTCCTCAGGATGATATACATGGACGATTTTCCCACCGCCGGGCAGGTCGTCGTTGGGCCGTTCGTCTCGACGAGGATGAAACGCAGCACCATTCCACATATGCGCAGGCGCGTGGGGATCGTGTTTCAGGATTTCCGCCTGCTCGAGGACCGGACCGTCTTCGAGAACGTGGCGCTCGCGATGAAGGTCATGGGCACGGGGATGGGCGAGATCAAGCGTCAGGTGACCGATATTCTCACAAGGGTGGGCCTGTACCACAAGCGGTACGATTATCCCACCGCCCTCTCGGGGGGCGAGCAGCAGCGCATCGCGATCGCGCGCGCCGTGGCAAACAGCCCGTCCCTGCTGCTGGCGGACGAGCCGACGGGAAACCTCGACCCGGTGGTCACGCGGAGCATCCTCGAGCTCCTCTTCAGGATCAACGCGGCCGGCACGGCGGTCCTGATGGCCACGCACGACTTCGATCTCGTGCGGAGCTTCGGGCAGCGCATCATTTATCTCGAGGAGGGGTGCATCGTCAAGGACAAGGAGATGATTTACGTCGGCGACCTCCGTGACCGGATCGACGATTCAAGTGTAAGCAGGGAAGCCGACCGGCTCTCCGGTCATGATATCGAGGAGGATCGATGACAAACACCGACGGGTATCGTGCGGCGGCGGGAGGGTGTGCGACGATATGAAGCCGAGCGAGGTGGGATACATCATCGACGAGTCGGTCCTGATGCTGAAGCGGCGTAAGGGCGCAACCTCCCTGTCGGTCGTGATCATGGGACTCTCGCTGCTGATACTCGTCATGTTCGTGCTGGTGACCCTGAACATCAGCGGGATTATCGGTAAGGCCGGCGAGGAACTCAGGGTTTATGCCTATCTCGAGGACGGACTCGGGAGCGATGCGTCGAGGGACATTCAATACCGCCTGCTCGGAATGAAGGGAGTCGAGGAGGTAGTTTTCATATCGCGCGAGGAGGCGCTGGACAATTTCGGGGAGGCCCTCGGGAGCGACAGTGACGTGCTCGAAGCGCTGGAGGAAAATCCCCTGCCCGACGCGTACCGCATGAAGCTGGGCCCCGAGATGTACCGCAGCGATATTCTCGCGCGCATGGCGGAGGAGATCAAGCAGTGGGAGGGGATCGAGGATGTCCGCTACGGGAGGCGGTGGTTCGAGCGGGGCGAAAAGCTGGTCAGGGGATTCTACATGACGGACCTGGGGATCGGGCTCATCGTCTTGTTCTCCGTCGTCTTCGTCATCTCCAATACCGTCAGATTGACGATACTCTCGCGGCGGCGCGCGATCGATGTGATGAAGCTCGTCGGGGCCACCAACACGTACATCCAGATACCATTTGTTATCGAGGGCGCCCTCCAGGGCGTATTCGCGTCCCTCCTCGCCGTCGGGCTCCTCGCCTTGATCTTCACGCTCGCGAAGCGGTACCTGCCGGGGCTCGTCTTCTTCGGGACCGAATGGGTGGCGGGATTCATCGTCTTCTGCGCGGTGCTCGGTTCCCTGGGGAGCTTTCTCGCGATGAGACGGTTTCTCAAGATGTGACATTCGTGCGGAGGGCCGGTGAGGATACGTATGGGGCGAATCGCGGCAGATAAACGATGGCTCGCGGCGCTGGTCATCGCGTGCATCGCGTCGCTGCCCCTCATCGTACCGCGTGCGTCCGCGCAGCAGGAGGATCTCGACGAGCGCATACACGGCAAGGAGTCGGAGCTCGAGAAGCTCCGCAAGGACATTGCGGATCAGCGCAGGAAGATACGTGAGGTGGAGATGCAGGAGAAGGATGTTGCGGGATACCTCGGGAAACTGAAGAAGGAGGAGGATCTCACCCGGGAGCTTCTCGGCGGCCTCGCGGATAAGGAATCGATGCTCAACGAGCAGGTCCAGGGAGTGCAGAAGGCGCTCGGGACCAACGAGGCAGTCTACCGGCATCGCCTGAACGTTCTCGCAAAACGCGTCAGGGAAATGTACAAGGAGGGACCGCGCCGCATGTGGCAGGAGCTCCTCGACGCGCGCGATTTCGCCGACCTCCTCCAGCGCTACAAGTTTCTCTCGCTGATCGCCGAACGGGACGCTTCCCTCGTCTCGCACGTACGGAACAAGAAGGCCGAGATCGAACGGCAGGAGGCGGAACTGACAGAGCTCCTCCAGGAGGTATCGGCGGCGCGCGACGAGAAGGAGCGCGAGCTGCGAAGGCTCAAGGAGAATCAATCCAAGCGGGAGTGGACCCTCGCGGATCTGAAAAAGCAGAGGAGCGGCTACCAGAAAGAGGTCGATGCGCTGGCGCAGGCCGAGAAACAGCTCCAGGGCCTCATCGATGAACTCGAGAAACGCCGGCTCGAGCAGGCCAAACAGTGGGGCGAATACGGCGAGCAGGATTTTCTTCGACTCAAGGGCACGATGCCCTCGCCGGTCGAGGGAACGGTAGTGCGCCCATTCGGCAGCTTCAAGCATCCCGAGTTCGGAACGGTCACCTTCAACACGGGTCTCGATATCGAGTCCCGTGTCGGGTCCCCCGTACGCGCCGTCGCGCGGGGCAAGGTCGAATACGCCAGTACCCTGCCGGGGTACGGGAACTGCATCATCATAAATCACGGGGGCGGGTACTATTCGCTCTACGCGCATGCGTCGCGCATACTCGTCGGACAGGGTGACATCATCGAGGAAGGTCACGTTATCGCGGAGACGGGCGCGGGCGCTGCGGGGAGTGTGACCCCCCTGCATTTCGAGATCCGGAAATCGAAAAAGGCGCTGGATCCGACCGAGTGGCTGGCCAGATAGGACGCGGGCCTCCGGCACGAGCCCGTGCCGCGCCCATTCGAGGAGGAAACGCATCGATATTCTGTCCGCAACACGGATGATAGCGGCCGCGCAGGGACCGGTCAGATCCCGGCTCGAGAGAATGATCCGCGCGGGCGTGCTTCCCCCCTCACTCCTCTTCACGGGGCCCGAGGGATCGGGCACGGAGCTTCTCGCGATGGCACTCGCCGCCATGTTGAATTGTGAGGGGGGGATGGGCGCATGCGATCCCCCGTGCTCCTCGTGCCTCAAGGGGGGAACGCTCGAGCACCCCGACATCCATCTCGTCTTCCCGGTCCCGTACGGGGAGGCCGAAAAGGGGACGCGTGCCATCATGGAGAGCAGGCGCGAGGATTTCTTCGGTTCCGGGGAGTTCGGGAACAGGGCCCGCAGCATCGGCATCGATCTCATCAGGGGTGTGATCGAGGCCGTCTCGAAGCACCCCTACGAGGGACGATACTCCGTCGTGGTCCTGAACGAGGCACACCTGGCGACGGCCGAGGCGCAGAACGCGTTTCTCAAGCTTCTCGAGGAGCCCCCCGCCTCCTCCGTGCTGGTCCTCGTCACGAGATTTCCGGACCGCCTCCTGCCGACGGTCCTGTCTCGCTGCCAGGAAATTCGAACGGAGCCCCTCTCCGCCGGAACGATCGCAGAATTCCTCATGAAGTTCTACTCGGTCGAGAAGGGCGAGGCACAGCGGATCGCCGCCCTGTCGGGGGGAAACCTCCGGAGGGGCATCAAGCTCCTCGACGAACGATTCCTTCAAATACGGAGCGATGCGGCGGCATTGATCGGGCTCGCCTACGCGGGGAAGGCGCGGGAGATAATGGCGGAGGCGGAGGCGATCGCCCGCGGGTATACGCGCGAGGAGGTCGCGCAGCTCCTCGAGGAGGCGGTGCTCATCGTTCGCTCCCTGATGCGGGGGGATGGATCGCATGACGGTCGGGGGACGCTCGGGGAGATTTTCGGGGCAGGGACTGTGTGCGCGGCTGATCGGCGGGATCTGCCGGCGGACATCGGGAAGATCCAGCGTTCGGCACGAAACCTGATGCGGAACGTGGATGTGGAACTGACTCTCTCACAGCTCCTTCTTGATTTGGCGGGCAAGTGGTATTAGATTGTATTTGAGAAAAAGAGCATCTATTTACGGTAATTCTGAAGGGTGCGGACGATGTGCGGCGCTTGACGGCGCCGCGTGCGATAGATACCGTTACCGCCATGAAAGGTGATGATGGGTCATGGAGATCATTGAGATCCAGTTCAAGGCCCAGCGAAAGGAATTCTACAAGAACGCCCGCGAGTTGTATCTCAAGACGGGTAACTATTGCGTCGTGCAGGCCGATCGCGGCGAGGATATGGGATTGATCATCTCGATCGCCCGGGCCAATCCGGACGAGGTCGACGCCGACCTCAAGGAGGTGCTCCGGCACGCGACCGACAAGGATCTGGAGAATCTCGAGGATATCAGGAAGAAGGAAGCAGAGGCGCTCGCAACCTGCCAGGAAAAGGTGAACGAGCACAAACTCCCGATGAAGCTGGTCGATGTCGAGTACCAGTTCGATGGGAACAAGATCACGTTCTACTTCACCTCGGAGGGGCGGATCGATTTCCGCGAGCTGGTCAAGGACCTCGCCGGCATCTTCCGGACGCGCATCGATCTGAGGCAGATCGGGGTGCGGGACGAGGCGAGGCGATTCGACGGGATGGGGATGTGCGGCCGGCGGCTGTGCTGCGCCACCTTCCTCAAGGATTTCGAGCCCGTCACCCTGAAGATGGCGAAGGACCAGAATCTGCCGCTCACCCCCGCCAAGATCTCCGGCGCATGCGGAAGGCTCATGTGCTGCCTGATGTACGAGCTCGGCGACTACAAGGAGCTCACCAGGGAGATTCCGAAGGTGGGGAGCAAGATCAGGTGCTTCGGCCAGGAGCACCGTATCGAGAAGGTCGATATTTTCAAGCGGGCGGTGGTTTTGTCGGATGCCGACGGCAATACGATCGAGGCCCAACTCGATGATTTCAAGAAAGAGCTGGGTGCGGATCCGAAAAAAAACAAGGGACAGGGCGGCGAGAAAAAGGAAGCCGGGCAGAAAAAGCCCCGTGAACGCTGAACCTTCCCCGTACCGTTGCGATGATCGCCCCGACCGGCACGGAAAGGGAATGGATGGAACAGAAGAAGTTCTATATCACGACGGCGATAGATTACGTCAACCAGAAACCGCATCTCGGCACGGCCTACGAGAAGATCGGCGCCGACGCGATGGCGCGGTACAAGCGCCTCCTCGGGTACGAGACGTATTTTCTCATGGGGAACGACGAACACAGCACGAACGTGGAACGGGAGGCCCGGCGGCGCGGCATGGATACGCGTGCGTACTGCCGGGAGATGTCGGACGTTTTTCAGAGTACGTGGCGGGCGCTGAATATTTCGTACGACGATTTCATACACACATCCGAGGATCGGCACGTCACGGGCGTCACGGAGGTCTTCAGGCGGATACACGAGAACGGCTCGATTTACCGGGGCAACTACGAGGGATTCTACTGCGATTCGTGCGAGGAGTTCATCAGCGAGAAGGATCTCGTGGACGGGCTCTGCCCCACCCACAAGCTGGAGCCGAAGCGGATACACGAGGAGAATTACTTCTTCGCGCTGTCACGATTCGGTGATCCCCTCCTCGCGCATATCGAGAGAAATCACGATTTCATCAGGCCGAAGGCGCGCGCCAACGAGGTGATCAACGTGATCAGGGGCGGGCTGGAGGATGTGTCGATTTCCCGGCACGGCAAGAGCTGGGGGATACCCCTGCCGATCGACGAGAATCATGTCGTATACGTGTGGTTCGACGCATTGACGAATTATATCTCGGCGCTCGGATTCGGGAGCGGGAAAAACGACCTGTTCATGAAGTACTGGCCGGCGGACGTTCACGTCATCGGCAAGGACATCACGAGATTCCACTGCATCATCTGGCCCGCGATGTTGATGGCGGCAGGCGTGGAGCTGCCGCGCAGCGTCTTCGCCCACGGCTTTCTTTCCCTCGCCGGGGAGAAGATGAGCAAGACGAGGGGAAACATACTCGATCCCGGGCGGATGGCGGCGGTGTTCGGTCCCGACGGGCTCCGCTACCTTCTCATGCGCGAGGTGCCGTTCGACAAGGACGGGGACATATCGGTCGAGATCCTCGTCAACCGGTACAATGCCGATCTCGCCAACGAGCTGGGCAATCTCTTCAGCAGGACGACGGCCATGATCGTGAAGTATTTCGGCGGAACCCTCGGCGCCGGCACCTTCGGGCCCGGGTCGCTCCTCTTCGACGAAACGGTGCGGGCGCTCGACGGCTACCGGGAGCACATGGACCGGATGGAGTTCTCCCGCGCGCTCAATGAGTACTGGACCGTGGTGCAGCGCGCCAACCGGTTCATCGAGGAGCAGCGTCCGTGGGATCTGGCCAAGGATCCGTCGGAGCATGAGCGGCTCCGCGGGGTGATGCTCGAGCTCGTCACCGTTCTCCGGGTGTCGGGGCGTGTTCTCTCGCCGTTCATGCCCGTCAAGATGGAGGAGATGCTCGTGCAGCTCGGGGCTCCCGAGACCGGCATCGGGGATCTCCCGCCGGGCGAATTGCACGTCGAGGGGTTGGCCGCGCCGCGCCCGCTCTTCCCGCGCATCCAGGAAAATCCGGAAGACCTCTTTGCAGAATAGGCGTACATGCTGATCGATTCGCACGCCCACCTCAATATGGATCCGTTCAGGGACGATCTCGACCGTGTGCTGGAACGCGCACGGGCGGCGGGGGTGGGTGAGATCCTCAACGTCGGCTACGATCCCCGCTCGATCGGTGAAACGATCGCGCTCACCGAGCGGTACGGCGAGGTGTACGCGGCCATCGGTATCCATCCGCACGAGGCGAAACACTGGAGCGACGAGCTGGAAAAGAAAATAAAGCAGCTCCTGCTCAGAAAAAAGGTGCTCGCCCTCGGCGAGATCGGGCTCGATTTCTACCGGGATCTCTCGCCGCGCGATGTTCAGCGGGACGTGTTCAGGCGGCAGATCGGGATCGCGTGCTACTTCGACAAGCCGATCGTGGTTCATTGCCGGGACGCTTTTCGCGATGTGATCGACATTCTTCGCTCGGAAGGGGCGATGTCGGTCGGCGGGATATTTCACGCCTTCTCCGGGGGGATCGAAGAGGCGCTCGAGGTGATGGAGCTCGGGTTCCTGTTCGGTATCGGCGGCCCCCTCACCTACCGGAAGTCGAGGCTGCCCGATGTCGCCGCGAGACTCCCCTCCAGCGCGTTTCTGCTCGAAACCGATTGTCCCTACCTCCCCCCCGTCCCCTACCGCGGCAAGCGGAACGAGCCGGCCTACGTCCGGTTCACCGCGGAGAAGATGGCGGAGATCCGGGGGGTGAGCGTCGAGGACATTGAGCGGGCGGCGGAGGTGAATTACCGCACACTGCTCCACGGGATCCGCGACTACCCCACGCGAATCGCGTACCGCCTGCGGAACAACTGTTACCTCAATGTAACCGGCATATGCACGAATAACTGCATCTTCTGCTCGCGGCTCCGTACCGTCAATTTTCTGTACGGCTACAATCTGAATCTCGTGACCGATCCGACCGTGGACGAGATGATCGACGCCGCGCGGGGGCTGATCGGCTCGGGAGGCTGCGGTGAGATCGTATTCTGCGGGTACGGGGAGCCGACGGCGCGCCTGAAAGAGATACTCGACGTCGCCGCGGAGCTCGGGACCACGGGACTGCCGCTGCGGCTCAATACCAATGGCCATGGAAACATGATCCACGGCCGTAACATCGTTCCCGAGCTCGAGCGGCATTTCGCCACGGTCTCGGTGAGCCTCAACGCCCCCGACCGGTACACCTACCGGGAGCTGTGCCGCCCCGACGCCGGCGAGGGGGTGTTCGATTCGGTGGTCGATTTCATCCGGAAGGCGGCGGCATCACGGATGAAGTGCATGGTAACGGCGCTCGATTACCCCGAGGTGGATATCGAACGGTGCGGCGCTCTCGTGAGGTCGATACCCGGCGCGACCTTCTCCGTGAGACGGTATCACCTTTCCTCGCCCGTCATCTGAATGGTCCGCGAGAATCCGTTCCATGCAAAACAGGGTCCGCTCCCCGTTCCGTTTATGATACTATCCGGGCGGAGTTACGGAATGAAACGGAGCCAAGGCCCGGGGAGGTCACCGGTGGATGAGCCGGGTGGTGTTTCGGCCAAGAAAAGTCTCGGGCAGCATTTTCTCGTTTCCCCACGCGTGGCGGAACGAATCGTCGAGGCGCTTTCTCCGGGCGCGGGGGAACTGCTGTTCGAGATCGGCCCGGGCCGGGGGGCGCTCACCGGGCACCTCGCCGCGAGCGGCGCCCGTGTCGTCGCCTATGAGATCGACCGCTCCCTCGCTGCCCTTCTCGTGGAACAATTCGGGGCACGGGGGAATGTGGAAATTGTACAAGGGGATATACGGAACGTCGAGTTCGATGCAGAGGCGGCAGGCCGGGGCGAGCGGGAGTACAAGGTGATCGGGAATATACCGTACAACCTGACCGGAGTGATCCTGATCGGCCTCGCATTCCTGCGCGGGTGCGTCCGCTCCATATGCATGGTGCAGCGGGAGGTCGGCGATCGGATAATTGCATCCCCCGGGGAGCGCCGGTGCGGCGTGCTCTCCGTTTTTCTCCAGAGCTATCTCGGTATCGAGCGGGTGCTGCGGGTCCGTCCCGGTTCGTTCCGACCCCGCCCACGGGTGGAGAGTGTCGTGCTGCGGTTTTCGCCGCGGGCACTCCCGGGCGCTCCCGCGGACAGGCGGGGTTTTCTGGATTTTTTGAAGCTCGCGTTTTCCCAGCGGCGCAAGAAACTCCTCGGTGTGTTGCGGGCGGCCGCGGGCGTGAACGATGCAGGGGAAATACTAGCGGCGGGATCGCTCGCGGGCGTGGATCTCACACGACGTCCCGAGCAGCTCCCATTGCCGGATTGGTTCGTGCTGTACGGGGGTTGGACCGGCATGAAAGGCGCGCGATGACGAAACAGGCGTGGTTCGCCGCCGCAATGTCGCTGGTTCTCGTATTCGCCGCTCGGGGCGCCGGGGCGGTCGACGTGCAGCAGGAGGAAACCGTGAGCGGCGGAACGGCCACCGCGGCGCAGGACACGTCCAACGCGGGCAAGGAAGAGGCGGCCGATACCACCGAGGTTGACATCTTCAAGCCCTCGTGGGAATCGAAGATGACGGGGAACGATTCGGAGCTCAAGCTTTCCAGCACGGCACGTGTGCAACTCGAACCCGGCGGGGGATGGATCTTCACCAACCGGACCAACGTGCAGAAGAGGATATTCCGCCTGCTCGATACGTATGAGCTTACCGAGGAGCTGTCGGCCTCGGCCTCGAAGTTCGAGCCGGATCTGTACCTCTTCAGTTTCCGTATCGGGGAAAATTACACGCGGAAAACACTGCTGGGCCTCGCCCGCTACGGCAAGGATCTCGTCATCGACACCGAGAGCGCCACGTTCAGTTTCGTGCTGACGAGGCCGGTCCTCGGTGCGAGGAGCTCGCAGATTTCCATCAACGGAGACGCGCGGCGGGGGCTCAACGACTTCAAGTACGACCGGACGCTCTCGGGGGGTACCGGGGCATTTCTCCGTTACGGGATCAGTGATTCTCTCAGGGTGAGCGGGGGCGCCGGGACGAGCAGGAGGAGGCAGGCGAGCGAGATAGGGAGCGTGATCGCGTTCGACGGGATGCCGAGTCGGACCGACACGCTGCGGGCCTTCGTCGAGTATGGCGTGAGCAAGAAAAAACCGTTCCATCTGGCGTACAACTGGAGTGATGGTATCGACCGGAAGGTGACACCGCCGCGGGGCAACGCGCTCGAGATTCTTGACGATCCCGAGGCGGCGCGGGAAGAGGAAGAGCACAAGATAGGGCAGTCGATCGATATGACCTCCTTTTTCCAGCCCCTCTCGTTCGTTTCGGTCGATCTCGCGTTCGAACACAATAATAACGAGCAAAAGAACAGGGTGGACACGAGGCTCAACAAGAAAACCGAGGGAACGGAGATAACGGCGAAGGTGCTGTACGAATACGCCGAGCGGGGACGGATGTCGTTCACTATCGAGAACGCGAAGAGCGACGTCGATCTGGGCCCGTTGTCGCTGGGGAGCTACGAGGAGAAGGACAAGAAGTTCGGCATGGGCATCGCGCATCGAATTACCGACTCGCTGGGGGTGACGCTTCGCGGATCGGTATCGCTGAACCAGCGGTTCCTGAAAAAGCGCGAACAGAATCCGCGTGACCTCGACGTGCTGTACTACGCGGGGAGCGCGAACATGACGGCCGTGCCGTTTTCCGGCGTCAACACCTCGGTCAATTTCACCTTCAACAGGCGCGAGACGATCAATATCGACCGGACGCTGTCCGCCGACAACCGGATCGATTACCTGTACCAGTTCGTCCCCGTCCTGCGGCTGAAACCGGCTTATTGGGTGACGGTGAACCAGAATTATACCCTCAAGTTCGAGTCGACGGAGTTCGTGTTCGACGAGAACAACAACACGCTCGACCGGACCATCGGTGTCGAGACGCTCGCGCAGTTCACGATCCGGTGGTTTATCACCTTCGCGTTCAGGCACGAGTACCAGAAACGGGACACGGGGAGCTACCGGCGCCGCGACGGCGAGCGGCGCTACGGCCGGACCGCCGAGAATATCGACAACGATCTCGATCTCCGGCTCACCTACCGGCCCAATCCGGAATTTGCCATTCGCGGGGGCGCCAAGTTTCAGACGCAGGAGAGCAGCCGGCTGGCCAAGCAGGGGACCCAGACCGTCGTCGTTTCCTCCAACACATTCGAGTCCGGGGAGTTCAGGGTCGGACTCGATCGTAAAAGAAACATTGGCGCCGGGGGGGTATTTGACCTTAAAATAGATTATGTGAGGCGGTACGGGCCGAATGTCACCGCCGAACGGAGGGAGTACTGGATAATCGACGCATCCCTGAAATTTGCGTTCTAGGGAGAATACCGGTGAACAGATACATTACATACGCTTTGATCATCAGCCTCCTCGCCATGTGCCAGGCGGGATGCATATTCGATCCGCGCGAAGCGGAGGATCCGGCGGGAGAGGACGATACGTGCTGGATCCCGCCGAATGCGCCCACCGACGTCTTCAGCAACCTCGACTGCGGGCTCGGGTCGGCGGGCAATTCGAGCTACGAGCGGAGCCTCGATCCCGATTTCGTCTTCATCCCGCGCCCCGGCTACGACGGCCCGGGGAATTTCGAAGAGTGGGATTTCACGCAGGAGATGGACTTCGTGACCAAGCTGAAGGGCGACTACCAGGGGGAGCGCTCGATACGGTTCGGTGACGCGGAGGGGAGGTTCGAGCGCTGGGATGTCGCCACGAGCGACGCGACGTACTGGGGCGAGTACCGGATCACCCTCGATAGCGGAACCGGAACGGATCCCGATATCTTCGCGGGCAAGGCCGAATTCCATATCGTGCGCGGCACGAAGGGCTGGGTTATCAAGAAGTGGGAGGATTACGACGTCGTCGACAGCTTCCCCACCTCGGCGAATATCAGGGGGTCGTACCAGCAGTAGCGGTTCATTTCAATTTTCGCGTGTCCACGCCGATCCGGTTCCGAAGCCACCTCAAAATCACCCTGTTTTGTATTCATCAGGGATGCTATATTTATAAAGGGACTCCAAAATCTTCGCGGAACGGGTCATGATGGGCAAAAGATGAACGGGGGCAACAACTTCAGTGGTACATAAGATATGTCGTAAAAGTATTTGTTGACTTGCAAAAATTGTCGTAATATGCTACTATACTATCTGGAGGTCTTGATATGAAAAGCACAAAGTTCAAGTCGGTGATGGCTTGTATCCTGGCTTTGGGAATGGTTTACTCGTTTGGATGCATCTTCGATCCGAAACCCGACGAAGGGCCGGATATCGTTGATCCGGTGGATTGGCCGGATCTAACCGATAAAGATGATGTCATCGTATTCCTGCTGCTCACCTACAAGCACCGGGATGGTGAGCGGTACGCGGAGTTGCTGCATGACCAGTACCTCTGGTTCATGCAGGACAGGGACGCCGAAGAGCTGAATATTGAGACGCTCGACTACACCGAGGACGTAGAAAGCACCAAGAGACTGTTCAAGCGAGCGGTGATGCTTGAACTCGAGATCGATCCCGGGTCATGGGTGGAGATCGAGGCGGTGGGCGAGGTGCCGTGCCCCGGCTGCTGGCAAACCGACAGGGTCTACCGCATACGCGCTCAGATCCCCGGCGACGAGAAGACCTACACGGGGAACGACCTCGTGAAGTTCATCGTGGTCCCGGTCGAAAAGGACGGGAAGACGAGGTACGAGATCCGCTGGGCGTATGACATCGATTACTATTGAGAGTACGGGAAGACGTACGTCTTATACTTTCCTCCGGGCCCCCCTGATCTGGGGGGTCCGACGTTTTTGTGCCCTTCGGGATGGGCCGGTGAAATGAACGGTGGCAGGCGCCGCGTTTCTGTTACCGGCGATCTCGATCCGGGCTTTCACTTTGTCGAATGATCCCCTCGATTTCCATGACCGCATGCGGCGCCGTGTCCCCGATTCCTTGACACGGTACGGGGAGCTTCCTATAGTGTGTGTGCCCGGAACGTTGGTACGGCGGTGGAGAACGTGATATGGCACGGAAGAAATCAAAGGGGCCCTCAGGCATCGTCAGGGTACTGATCGTACTGACGTTCCTGATCATCGCCGCCTTCGCCCTGGTGCGGTTTCTCGATTCGGCGCGCGGAAAGGTGTTTCTTCTCGACAGCGGATTCGACGCCAGGTTCGATCAGGTGCAGGCCGAACTGGGAGAGCGTGTCACCGGGGCGCTCAACGCCGCCGGTATCGGGCGGGACGCGATCAGGATAGAGCGCCGGCGGGAAGCGGGGGAACCTCACGAGATCATCAGTTACCGGGCGGACATTCCCGGTGATGCATCGTTCGTCAGGATAAACAGCGCCGTCGATCACGCCGTTCGCGAGGCGGGTGGGCGCGTGCGTTCATGCCGGGAGGTACGCGGGGGACGCAGCATCGAGATCGAGGTCGGCACGCGGCGCGAGTTGACGCACCGGTGCATTATCAGAAAGGACCGCGGGACATCCCGCGCGGACGTGAAGCAGTCCGGAGGCCCGGAGATCGCCCTGATCGTCGATGATTTCGGGTACTTCGACAACCGGCTCGTTCGCGGATTCCTCTCGCTGGAGATCGACTTCACGATCTCCGTGATCCCCGGTCTCAAGTACTCGGAGAAGATATGCCGGCAGGCCCGGGAGGCGGGCAAGGAGGTTCTCTGCCACCTCCCGATGGAGCCGGAGCGGGGATCGGATGATTACGGCGAGATACCGCTCATCCGCGTCGACATGGAGAGTGGTGAGATCGCGGGAGCAATCCGTGATGCGCTGGGGACGACTCCCGGTGTATCGGGTATGAACAATCATATGGGCTCCCGGGCGACGGCGGACCGCCGCGTCATGAAAGCGGTGCTCGATGTGTGCCGCGATGCGGATCTCTTCTTCATCGACAGCATGACCTCGCCCCGCTCCGTAGTCGGGGACATCGCCCGCGAGGTGGGGGTACCGAGTCTCAGCAACGACATGTTTATCGATAATAAGGGCGAGGAGACGAGGGTGAACATGGAGAAGCTCCTCTCCGTCGCCGCGCGCAAGGGAAATGCCCTCGCGATCATGCACGTGCGCAAGGATAGCCTCGACGACCTGCGGTGGTTCATCCAGCGGGCGAAACGTGAGGGCGTACAATTCGTCACGGTCTCGACCTTGATCGAGCGGGTTACCGTGGCCCAGGCGGAAGGAGGACATTCTTGAATCGAATCAGGCTTGGGGTCAATGTGGATCACGTGGCGACGCTCCGGGAGGCGAGAAAAACCACCGAACCGGATCCCGTCACCGCCGCCATGCTGGCC
>Ga0307379_10004428_pt1 | contig 20039 bp, 16 predicted proteins | sample UN2MG_FD_202237 | JGI IMG/M metagenome (GOLD analysis project Ga0307379, IMG submission 202237) | Soil microbial communities from Risofladan, Vaasa, Finland - UN-2 | ecosystem: Environmental > Terrestrial > Soil > Coastal area > Acid sulfate soil | place: Finland: Risofladan, Vaasa | collected... | reverse complement strand
TTTCTTATTATTATAGATTAATATAAACAGTCTGAGAGTTAATATTGAAAAATTTAGATCCCTTTTTTCAACCAAAAAGTATTCTAATCATTGGAGTATCTAGAAAAACCGAAACGTTCAGTTATACACTCCTCAAAAATTTATTAGAAGTTTTATATAGGGGAAAAATTTTCATAATAAACCCAAATGCTGATGAAATTTTAGGAGTCAAATCATATCATTCACTCGAGGAATTGCCAGAGGTCCCCGAACTCGCGGTTATAGTCTTAGGTAAAAACGTTGCTTCTCTTTTTGAAAAATTAGCAAAATTTGGTGTGAAGAATATAGCCATCGAATCAGAATTACGTGTTGATAAGGAAGATGCAGATCTAATTGAAAAATTAAACAAAATAAGTTTGGAATACGATGTCGCTTATATGGGACCTTCGATGATTGGTATCATTAATTTCATAAATAACTTCACAACTTCGATTATACCCGTACGGCAATATTTAATGCAGAAACATAGAAAAATTAAAGCGGGTGTAAGCTTTATTGCTCAGTCTGGAGGATTAGCAGGTGCGATGGGATGGTGGGCTCCTTCTCAAGATATACCCATATCTAAAGTGATTCATTTAGGTTATGGATTCGATATAGACGATGCGGATGTTATAGATTATTTTATGCAGGACGATTCAACTCAAATTATCTTACTTTTTCTCAGAGAAATCACAGATAGAATAATTCAAGCAGTTAAAAAAATTTCTCCAATTAAACCCGTATTATTTTTCTACGTAGGCAAGGACATTTCAAGAGAGAAGCAATTAAGCGATGCCGGTGGAATGTTGGTATCAAATTACATGGAATTATTTGAATTTGCGAAAATTTTTTTATGGTGTCCTGAACCGAAAGGACCTAATTTAGGTATCATCGGACCTAGTTCTGGTGCAATATATATTATAATTAAAGAAATGCGTAAACAGGGGTTATCAATAGCAAAACTAACTAATGAAAACAAACAAACCATTTTAAATAAAGTTGGTGGCTCCACTTGCAATTTAGGAAATCCTGTTGATTATTGGCCGCCTGATAGATTTGTTGGTACTAAAATATGTGGTATCTATAATACTTCTTCACAGACTCTCCTAAAAGATGACTCCGTTGATGGATTGATTTTAGCTTTAGAATTCTTTGTGGAGATTGAATTTGATTTTAATATATTTGAAAATATAAAGGAGTCTTATCCAAATAAACCAATTATAACTATTTTAATTCAAGCTGAACGAGATGGGTCCAAAAGAGTTATAAAAACGGCCTCAGATCTTAAAATTCCTGTTTTTGAAAATGAAATAGAACGTGCAGTTCGAGGATATAAGCTTTTACTTGATTGGCATTCGAAAATTAAAATGAAAAAATAATTTACATGTTTTTGAAATAGTCAAAAAGAAGTAAGTAAAAAAAAGAAAGTAAATTAACTTAAAAAAATGTCTCTTAACTCTTCTGGAACATTATCAGTATCATCGGTTACAGATAGAATGTACACTTTCTCGCCGCAATTACATCGAGCACTTTCAAATAAGTAATACTGAAATTCATTTTTCCAACTACAAATTTGCACGTTTATTATTTCCGCCACTTCTCCGCATTGACAATAAATATTAACATCCTTTCCATATGCAGGAATGATTTTTGTGAAATCTATAGGTGCACTTGCAAAATCAGAGACATTTAACATTTCATTAATTTGCCCCGCGATCTCTTTACGTAAACTTGGAACAAATTCTTCGATAACTCCTTCTTTTGCTTTAATATCAGTTAGAACAATGAAATTTTGTTCAGCTTCTTCAGGCATTTGCGTTTTAGGCGAAATTGGTTGATCTAGTTGCTTTAAATTTTCAGGAATTGGTATCGGATCCATTCCGGGAGGATAAGCAAATGTATAGTAGTATTGAGTTAATCCTTTGAAGGCTTTTTGATTGATCAAATCTAAGTTTTCATAGTCTGCACTATGAAGAACAAATTTAATTAACTGAAGAGGCACTTTTATTTCCAATAGCTTGTTTCTTATGTTGCTAAGGACTTCTTGGACGTAGCTTTTTAAAACAGCTATATCATCACGATTTTCAGTATATATATCATTCCGATTCTCTTCTTTAAATTTAGCCCATTTTCTTAATACAGCTCCTTTTAAAAATTGCGGAAGCATACAGAAAACACAGAGTATCGGAAACATGAATGTGTAATCAATGGAAGGAATAAAAGCTAATACAGTAATAACGACCAACAAGGGAATAGTCACCATCATGCTTAACTTGCGAAGTCGCTTGTCAGCTGAAGTTTTAAAACCCTTTAGTGTGGCAGTATCCTCTCCTCGTGCTTTTACTTGGCGTACTAAGTTATCTATTTTTCTTTCCTCAAACTTTCTCTTTAAAAGCTTGTCATCTTCATTAGTTCCTAAAGTCTCGATTTTTGAAGAAAGTTTTTCAAGATATTTATCAACACTTTTGTCTTTGAAAATGAAATCTAACGTTTCTTCAGAAAAATAATCTAAAAAACGAGCAATGAATAATTTTTCTTCAACATCAGATATATCTTCCGGCTTCATTCCTAATGCTTCTTGAATCAATTGCGCTTGTGTTTTTCTTACGGGTCTTCTTGATCGTCTCGACGCCCTCTCTTGATTTCCAGAAGAATCAGTGTTCGTATTCGGTTTATTTTCTTGTTCAGTCATAATTTCTCATTAAATTAATAGAATATGATGAATAATTATGCAAACATAATTAACTTTATGATCAAATCTAAACAAATTTTAGATAAAGCGACATGAGCATTATTATTTGTATTTTACAACTAATAATCAGGAAAATTTGAATAATGTATATAAAAAAAAGTTTAAATTAAAAAAGTAGTGTTATATCTAATAAGGAACGTTAACAACCGCTTTAACTTCAGGAACGAATTGTTTGATGGTTCTTTCGACTCCGAATGTTAAGGTCTGCTGAGCGTGCATTTAACCATCTAAATTTGAATCAAATCGAGATTACAGCCTGCACAATGCCCAAGTAGCCGAACTTTCACTGTTCCATCATCTTCAATAGAAACCAACTCAATATCGCCACCATCAGCTTGGAGCTGAGGTCGAAGTTTATCAATTACTTGCTTAATTTTTTCTTTATCCATTTTTAATCATGTGAATTTGTAATTATTTCTTATAATAATAAATAGGAGTTCGTATATAAAGCGTTTCTTAATAAAAAATGGAAGAAGGCTTCAAAATCGTTATAATTTCTAATGAAATATAACAATCGTGTTATTAATTATGGCCTCACTTTCTTTGTTGTAGATTAAAAAAGTATTTTTTCCATCTAAAACTCACTATCTAAATAATAAGAGAATTGCGATACAAATGAAACCTAATGAATTTGCTGATAGATTGAATGAAGTTCAAGAATTAATGGCGAAGGAAAAGTATAAGGAAGCACTCGTGCTTCTTGAGAATCTCAAAGATCTTGATAAGACCTCGGATTTTGATTATAACTTAACTCACAAATTATATCAACTAGATTCTAATACTCGCTCATTGTATAATCAACAAATAATCTTAGAAAGATTAAATTCAATTGGTAAAGAAATCGATAAGATTTCAGTAGCAGAGTTTAAGGAAATGTTGAAACTTAAGGACGAGCTTTTATTAGAGGAGCCAATCTTAAGAAGAGAACTTGAGATATTAATTTTGAGAGGAATAATTTCCATCGAATTTAAAGGAAACATGCTAAAATTATAAATTCCCTCTTATAAACTACAACCATTGAAAATCTCGGCTTTTTTAAACTTATTTTTAAAAATATTAAAAATAAGCTATATAGTGATAAAATTATTATAATAGACGCCTTAGAAAAGACAATTCAACTCAAAATTGTTTACTATGGTCCTGCTTTATCTGGTAAGACCACATCAATTAAGTCTTTGTTTAATCATTTTGGTAAGCAAGATGAGCTTTGTAGTATAGAAAGTACTATAAGAAGGACATTATTTTTTGATTATGGCATAATCTCCTTTCAAAACGAAGAATGGATGCTTAAGCAAATTTTGAAAATCTTCCCTTGGTGATCGCATTCAATAAGCAAGATTTACCACAAAAATTTAGTTCTGAGATTTTCCTAAAGAAAATCAATTATAAAACTTATAAAAATAAAGGGATCAAATATACAATCGCGGTTAATGGAGAAAATATTCTTAGTAGCTTTGAGGATATATTAAGATTGATTTTCATCAAAATATACAAGTCTGAAATTTTTCCAGAGATTCAGACTAAATAAAAACAATATAAAGTTATAGTTCTTCTAATGATCTACTGGGGATATTAGAAAAAATCGGAAGAAACTGACGTTTGAATTCTAATATTTCTCTGCGAATTATCTTCTAAAATCGTGATAAGAGCAGAAACATTTTGTTTTGTCTCATATATGATATTTTTCTCTTCTCCGGAATTCCATTCATTAAATCCTTCTAATGTTGGAGATGTCTCAAATAACCCTTCAAGTAACCCAGAAAGTTTAACCGTCACACCATAGAGTTTATCACTTGTAATATTTTTGATTTTTACGATATATTTATCCATATCTGAATCGATAGATATAATCTTGTACACTTTTTGAAGTTTTGACGAGAGGCCTTCAAATAGGGTTGGTGCGCTTGAACTTTGACCAGCAAAAAGATCCACACCGATTTTAGCTTCATCAACGGGTTTCGATACTATGGTAATAGGGATATTAAACTTCATTTTTTCATGACCAGTTAAAGGTTTACCGATTACTTTTAATGACCATCGGGTGTAATCCCCGAATTTAAATCCCCATTCTTCTTTTTCTTGTGCCTCCCACACATAATTATGAGACGGTTCAGCGATTTCTGGAATTTTCAGAAATAAAAACCCTTTTTCGAAGTTCGTTGTTTTTGCATCACCTGCTATGGCAGGAGGAAGCTTTTCTACTTTTCTACAAGTTTGACCGTAAGCATCGCAATAACATATCAAATTTGCTTCTTGCAAGAGTCTTATTTCTATTTCTTTAAGTTCTTCTCCCGAAAAATTAATTTTAATCGTCTCTCCTGGTTTAAAAATGTCTTTCGAAAGATTAATATTTAATCCCGATAAAGAAAAGGATATTCGATTTGATTTTTTTGTTTGTATACCTTGAATTTTTGATCTAATCTCTATTTTCTGAGTTCTATTTATGAGCAAATCATCATCTGGATTTATAGGGTGAGGTTGTCTCAAGATAAGCTTGATATGATATTCTAAATTGCGGTTCTTTATGGTTGGGACAACATTATTTTTAATGAGCATTGTTCTATTTCGAATATATTCTCCTGATTCAAAATTCCCCTTGGAAAAAATTTCTGCCTTAGCAATCTGTAGTTCTTTGACACAAGGAGGATTAGTTATAAGTTGGAGTCCGCTCCACATAATAGACAAATCTTCTTCAAATATAAATTTAGAACTAACACTTAACTTATCTCCAACATACACGGAACCATGATTTAAATCTTTGAGCTCGATTTTCATTGTCTTAACGAAGGTTTCTATCACTATAAATTAATGGATTATAATAACATTTATTATTGATCTTTTAAACTACATAACGTTTCATGACAATTTAGTATTATTAAAATATTCAAGGAATTGTGAAAAATCGACCGTCTTATCTCATAAGAGTATTATATTTCAGATTATATTTAAAAAGTCAAAATACTTTTCCAAGGAAAACTAATTTTTTTTCTTTTAATGATTAATAATAACTTCATAGAAATGTTGTTCAAACAAGTTTGTGATTTTGTTTAAATTTTCATCAGTTAAATCTCCCCTATCTTCATAGAAGTCTACCATTCCAACTTTCTCATATTTTGTTTTTGTTAATTTATTATATGGCATTAAATGTACTATACCATTATAATCAATCTCACGTAAAAAGGCTATTATTTGTTGAATTGTAATTGCATCTGTATTGACTCCCGGTATTAAAGGGATACGGGGTATAATTCTTTCACTCCCTACTATAGAGAGAATTTTAGAGAAGTTTGTGAGTATCTTTTTATTAAATACATCAGTAAATTCTTTATGTTTCTCATTTTCAATCAATTTGATATCAAATAGAAATAAATCCACAAATTTAACTAATTCGTCAATTAAATCTTCATTAAAGTATCCACATGTTTCTATTGCAGTATGTATTTCTTGTTTTTTTAATGCCCTAAGCAGTTCTAAAAGAAAATTGATTTGCATGGTAGGTTCTCCTCCAGAAATAGTTACTCCTCCTCCAGAATTATCGTAAAAAGGTTTATCCCTTAATACTATTTCTACTAGTTCATCAAGATCTCTTTCTGCTCCGATTTTTTCCATAACACCGTTAGGGCAGGCACTTACACAAGTTCCACAAGTAGTGCAGAGACCAAGGTTTCTTTTAATTTTTCCATTAATAAGTGATAAAGCATTACTTGGACAAGCGGCCACACAATTAGCACAACCTTGACATTTTTCTTCGAAATAAGACATTTGAGGCTGTAATTGTTGCGATTCAGGGTTCTGACACCACTTACACTTAAGAGGGCATCCTTTTAAAAATATAATAGTTCTAATACCAGGACCATCATATATCGCGTAATTTTGAATATCAAATATAATTCCATTCATTGGACTTATTAAACCATGGTATGTTCAGTTCTCGAAATTATTTCGTCTTGAATTTCTCTTCCCAAGTCAGTGAAATATGCTGAATAACCACCGACCTTAACTATGATATTTCGATAGCTTTCAGGGTTAATTTGTGCTGCTTTTAAAACCTTGGTAGATACAACAGTAGGTTGAAGTTGTTCTCCTCCTAATTGAAAGTAAGTTTTTATTAATGAAATCCATTTTTTCTTAGACTCATTGGTTTTTCCTATTCCTGAAGGATGCATCCGAATATTAACCGCACATCCCATAACATGCTCATATTCTAATGCCGATACAGATCGCAGAACTCCTGTAGGACCATGTTTTTCAACATTGTATGGGTTACAACTCGCAGCAAATGGTTTTCCTCCTAACCTTCCATCAGGGGTAGCGATAGAAATCCTCCCATCATAAGTGTGGGTTGTCATGCTATTAATAAAAGGTGCGTAAAATCCATCTTTATAAGTTCTGTATTTGTAAGTCTCATTAAACATGTGAGAAGTTGCAATTCTCGCAAGTTCATCTGATTCGGGATTACCATTACCCCATTTCCCACCTAAGTCCAATATTAATTTATGGATATGTTCATAACCATTGCTAAAATTACTATCAATCGCATTAATCAAGTCTTTGAAAGTGAATTTCTTTTGTTCAAAAATTAGATTTTTAATAACATAAAGTGAATCTATAGTATTTGCAATACTCGTCATGAAAAGAATTCCTTCGCAATCATAAATAGCACCACCTTCAGTTATATCCCTTCTATTTTCAAGACACCCCTGTATAAAAGCTGAGATGTATGGTGCTGGGAGATATTCAGCGAAGATTCTATCCCGAATTGTAGAGCCTTCAACTATTTTTTTAATCATGAAGTCAGATTGAGTGAAAAATGCCTCTAAAAACTCATCAAAATTAGAAAATTTATCAGGATCACCTGTTTTTAAACCAGCGTTCTTGATTAAACCTACCAAAGTTTGCGAATCACCATTTCTAAGGGCTAAATCTAGCGTTCGACACAATAGTATTGAAGAGAATCCTTCCCCTCCCGTCTTTCCTGGACTACACATGTCTACGCAACCTGTAACAGCATATCCATTTGCATCTTCTTTAGTAAAACCTCTATTCAATAAAGTTTGAACGCAAATCTCGTCGTTCATTAATGATACGCTAGAAACGCCGTGATAGTGTAAATCAGCAACCTTCATTAATAGCTTTTCAGGAGAGTTTTTATGAATACGTACTGCAAAATTTAAAGATGCTTTAGAACGATCAGCAGCTTCTAGCATGATATATGTCAGTTTGTTTGTTGCATCTTTTCCCTCAGCTGTTAATCCTCCTAATGTTACAGGCTCGGAACCTTCATACCGTTGACTAAAATCACTAGAAGCGTTGGAATTTGGACGCATGTTGTGGCTCATAATCTTCAAAAATAATTCCTCTAAAAGCTCTCGTGCTTCCGCGGGAGTAATTTGTCCATTAATAATATCATTTTCATAAAAAGGGTAAAATATTTGATCAAGACGTCCTGGTGAATGGACATTAAAGGGCATCGCTAACTCAACGGCAGTTTTAATTGTCCAATACGATTGGAGTGCTTCTCTAAATGTTTCTGCTGGATGAAGGGGGACTTTTTGGCAAGTTAGTACCATTTGGTTTAGTATTGCTTTTGATGAAAGATCTGAAGTATTTTTCAAGATTTCCTCGAGATATTCAGCTAACCTTCTTGAATAAATCATTACACCTTCAAAAGCTATGTTTAATGATTCAAGGAATTCTTTTTCGCGCTTAGATAACTTTTTGGAATTGATAACTTCTTGGATTTCATTTTTCATCCCCAATAAACCTTTTAATATTGGTTTTTCATGGTCTAGGATTAAGTGACCTTGCCATACTCCGAGAGCTGAACCAATTGAAGTTACCATATCACTTTGGCCAGTAGATCGAGGTAAATTTTTAATAAAATCTCCGAACTCTCCCGGATATATGTTACTTTCATCAAAAGCCTTTCCTAGCCTATCTGCTATAGACTTTTCCTTCCAATAAGGAAGGAGGTCTCGAAGAAGAAAGTCCTTATCTTCTTCTTTAATTTGGTATGGATTTATTTTTCTGGTATCTAATGTATCTGTTCCTAATTCAGGCATGGTAACTCCGATCTTTTTAGAGTGATCCAGAGTTTTAAGTAAACCCTTAGATCCGTACTTTTCTATCATGTATGACATAAAGCTCTTAGTACCCGCTTTAGCAAATGTTTTCATTGATTTTTTATCAAGCTCTACCGCAAACACTCTATTAAATAACCCTCGTTCTATATCGATAGGAATACCCAAGAAATTTTCTGTCCACGTACCTGCAATTCTATCATCCGGATCAATATTAAATCTCATTTTTTCGAATACATTCTTCATAGATAGCGCAACACGAACATTATAAGATAAATCACTATTTTCAGTCTCTTTCCATTTATCTGTATAAAGTTTAGCCCGTTGTATTGAAATGAAAGGCATTTCATCAAGATATCTTCTGCGAAGACGTTTAATTCTGTTACTAGCGTTATCGACCATTTCTATAACAGCAGTTTCAGTCATAATATTGAGCCTTAATGTATTTTTCTATTGTATACATGTATAAATCATAAAATTTGGTTATTAATTTTATTCTTATGTTTAATCAATATTGAGTGTTAAAAAATAGTTTTTGATTTACCTCCAAAATCCTACTAGATGTTCATAAATTCTATTAAACTCCAACTGTAAGTCATGATATTCAATTTCTTTTTCTTTATTGGGTATAATTATAGTGTTATTTGTATTGTCATTGATGATATTTTCCTTGAAATTTCTAACATGACCTAAACCAAAAGCCGCAAGCAAACCGCATCCTCTCAAACTTGCCTCTGGTTCATTAGTTAATATGTGAGGAATTTGCGTGATATCTGCCTTAATTTGATAAAGTAATTTATTTCGAGTCGCTCCACCAACACAAAATATTTGTTTTATTTCCACACCCACGTTTTTAAATGCTTGAATGTCCTTTCCTAATGCTAATCCTACCCCTTCCATTACAGATCGTGCCATGTGACTCGCAGTGTGATTAATTGTTAGCCCAAAGAAACATCCTTTTGCTTGAATATTCTCTCGTCTTCTTTCACCTAGCAAATAAGGGTAAAATATCAATCCTTCACTTCCATAAGGTATACTATCTGCCATTTTAATCATTTGTTCATATGAAATTTTCCCTAAATTAAGAGAATTTAAGAAATCCTTACACCATTTCATGCTTAAACCACCAGTATCTAAAATAGTAAATGGAATCCAACCATCAATTACATGTCTTAAATTTTGCACTGAAGGATTAATGATCGGTTTATCTTTATGAACAACGAAGAGAGTACTTGTACCCGTCATATCTACGGCAGTTTCTTGTGAAACTAGACCTAGTCCAAGTAAAGAGACAATAAAATCTCCACCCCCTGCAATAACAGGAATATTAGCCGAAATTCCTAATTCTTTTGAAATTACTTCTTTAATTTTTCCAATTATTTCGTAGGAATCATGTATGGGAGCGAATTTGTTGATATCAACATCTAACACTTTAGCCATGTATTGTGAGTATGAATTTGAACTCGCGTCATATAGATATGTGCCTGAAGCTTCACTCGGATCAGTAGCAGCAACACCTGTAAGTTGATAATTAATAAAATCTTTTGGAACGAGGAACCATTTAGTACTATTATAAATCTCAGGTTGATTATCCTTTATCCATCTTACTTTAAACCCTGGCCACCCCGTTGTTATCGGATTTCCCGTAATTTCGCTCAAGCTTGATTCATCATAATTATCTCGGATGATATTACAAACATTCTCACATCGTTTATCCATCCATATTTGAGTCCATTCTGTAGAAATCTTCCCTTTATTATCAATTCCAACCGGACCATGCATCTGTCCACAAGTACTTATAGCTTTAATCGTATCTACATCTACTTTTGACTTCTTTAATACCTCAGAAATAACTCGTTTTGTCAAATCCCACCAAATTTTCGGTTTCTGTTGTGCCCAACCAGGGTGAGGACTATTTACTTCTTGAAGTTGCTGTGAAACAGCTAAAATCGTACCTTGTATATTAACAATCCCAGCTCGGATGCTTTGAGTCCCGATGTCAATTGCTAAGATGTTTATAATTTTCCTTACCTCAAGTAGAGTAATTTCATTGCAATAAAATCATCCGATTTCTAATTTTATAAGTGAAAGTGCTCTTTTTGTCAAGTTTTTAATCTCCTCAAAATTCCTTGAGGATATCAAGTTCTTATTAACAATCCAACTTCCCCCACATGCTATAACATTATCTAATTTTAAATACTCCGTAAGAGTTTTATCATTAACACCACCTGTCGGCATAAAACGAACATTGGGATATGGTCCAGATAATAATTTAAGCATTTTTGGTCCTCCTGAAAGATCAGCTGGAAAAAATTTGAAAAAATCCAAATTTCTCTCTAAACCCCATTCTATAAATGAAGGAGAGTTAAGCCCAGGTACTATAATTATATTATTCTTAATACAATAATCAACTATAGTAGGATTAAAACCGGGTGTTACAATAAATTGAGAACCTGCTTCGACAGCAGCTTTTACTTGTTCAATTTTAAGTACAGTTCCTGCTCCTACTAACATTTCTGGATATGCCTTTTTTATCATGGAAATTGATTTTGCTGCTGCGGTAGTTCTAAATGTAATTTCAACTACTGGTAAGCCGGCATCGATAAGAGCTTTTGCCAGAGGAAGTGCATTATCAGTGTTTTCAATCACGGCAACTGGAATAATTTTTAGTTTTTCGATTTGTTTTATTACATCCATACTTAGACCTCATGCATTATTTCTTTTTAATTTTATAGATTATATTAATTTCTGGGATTATTATTTGGAGATGAGAGGAACTAGCAGCTCTTAGATCTTCTAATTCTTCTTTTGTTACCGTGTTATAAGCGAACATGTCAAAATGATGAACAATTAGATGCTCAATCTTTGTAGATTTGCATACTTCTATGACTTCAGAGATTTTAAAATTCCCAGCAATATTATTTTCTAGACGATATTCATCTCGACCGTTAATCGGTAATAGAGCTAAATCTATTTCTAACTCTTTTAATTTTTCAATTAATCCTTCATATGGAATACAATCTCCTGAGTGATAGATTCTTATTCCTTCAAAATCAAACACATAACCTAAAAAATGGTGCTCCGAATTCTCATTTACTTTTAGAGTTTCATGAGCTGCGGCAACTCCTGTGATGCTTATTCCAGATTCTAAAAAAACGATCTCTCCATCATTTGCTTTGATAATTTGATGGATTTTTGCTCTCCTGTTAATAGCTTCCTCTATTTCAGCAGCGGGGACAATTATTTTTACTTCATTATTCTTCTCACTTAGGATTGAAATCGTTTCTGGATCCATGTGATCAGAATGAGCATGGGAGCAAAAGATGTAATCAACATTTTTAATTAGATGAGGTGATATTGGAATTTCCATTAGTCTGATATGAGGAAATAATTTTCCTTTATATTTTTTTGATAAAGCATCTGAGAGGTAGGGATCAATAATTAGCAATTTATCTTTAAATTTAAACATGAATCCCGCTTGACCAATCCAAATAAGCTGTACTTCATTTGATGGGACGGATTTATTTTCAATATATCGCTCTAAATTCTTAATAAATTCAGTAGTTATTTTAATTTTAGACATCTAATCCTAACACCATTAAAATGTTATCTATTGCAGCTTCCACTGCACGATTTATGCTTTCTTCCGTATAAGCTCCTATATGCGGACAACATATTGTTCGAGGATGACTAATTAATTCATCAATTTCAGGGGGTTCCTTTCTATAAACATCAGTTGCATAACTTTGGATTTTGTTAGTATTTAAAGCTTTTACTAATTCTAAATCATCTACGACTTCTCCTCTGGCAGTATTGATAATATAAACTCCAGTTTTCATCATGGATAAAGCATTTTTATCTATAATTGGTCTATCTCCAGGAGGGATGTGAATGCTAATAATATCAGATAATGTAAATATTTCATTCAAGCTTACATATTGAAAATCATTTGAAGGAAAAAATGATTGATCGGGATAAAGATCATAACCTAAAACTTTCATTCCTAATCCTAGTGCCATTTTTATCACCCGTTTTCCGATATTACCACAACCTAAGATACCAAGAATTTTTCCTTCAATCTCTATTCCTTTTAATCGGTTCCATTTTCCCTTCTTTAAATCTTTATCTTGATTTGGAATTGATCGAACCGCAGTTAGCATTAAAGTTATTGCAAGTTCTGCTACTCCTTGAGCATTAGACCCCGGAGTGATTGTAACTTCAATATCGAGTTCTTTTGCAGTCTTAAGGTCGATATTATTTGTACCAACACCATTTCTACTAATGACCTTTAAATTTTTTGCAGATTTTAATACTTCTTCTGAAATTCTCTCAGTTCCTGCTAAATATGCAATACATTTAGGTAAATTCTCAAGTTGATCCTCTTCTGTAGGAAGTTTTCCTGGAGGCCCAAAAATTAGTTCAAATCCTGCGTTTTCTAATCTCTGCAATGCAGGGTGACCTTTTAAGGTTAATGTTCTTGACCCGATGTATACTTTATTCATGAATTTTTTTCACTTTATATATCTATATATTCCATTTTGGATTATCGATGATTTCTGGTTTTCCATTCATTTCAATGACTAAATTTCTAAAACCTTTTGTCTCTATAGTTTTGTAATCGTGTCCGGCATCAGCTCTAAAGACGAAAAACATTATAAATGGTTCAATATTGGAAACATTTATACTTCTATGCGCATAATTAGGAGGAACATATACAGAAATTCCTGGAGTCATTTCTTGTATCTCTGTTCTTCCCTCAGGATCCTCTATGAGTAAATATCCATGTCCTTTAGTGCAATAATAAACTTCAGCAGTCTCAAGTTTTTTATGGAAGTGACCCTTCGTCATAAAATATTCATGTCCTACTTTTCCGGGGTATAATATTGTAGTACCAAATGCTAAATCGCTTGATTTTTCTGGAATTCCCAATTCATAGAATTCATACACACAAATATCACCTTTCTCAAGCATATCATCAAAAGCTTTATTGTCTAAATACATGCCTTTCATGTTAGAAAGCATTCTTCTCGTAGTTGTTCGATTAGGAGAACGTCCATCTTCCAAGCTAAATTTAATTGAAAATGACTTATTTTCTTTCATAGAAATATGCTCCAATTTATATTTAATTTTTATTTTACTTGTAATGCAATTTTTGAAAGTTCCTCAAATATGGGACCACTTGTGGGTATGTACAAGTGAAAAACTTCAGCAATAACTCTCTGCCATCCATGCAAGAAGTAAACCCAACCATCTTCCACATGTAGGTTCTTTTCTTTCGCTTGTGAACGAGCTTGTTTTAAAAATAATAAATCGCCTCTAAAGTTATAATCCCACACCAATCCATTTTCTGGAAATTTTGCTGAATCAGTTAGAGGAGATCCCGGAAAATCCTTTCCTGCACCCGTTCCATTGATAATTAAAGAAGAATCCTTTAAATTACTAACTATTTTATCATTATCTTCTGGTGTTGGACAATAGTGATATTCAATCTTTATTCCGGGATTAATTTTAGTGTGAATTTTTTTCATATTTTCAAGTCTGGGAGTAGTTCTATTAGTCACAAGGATTTTAGAGGGCCATTCTTCCCTTTTCATCGTTTCCATTAAATAAGTTGTAAGAGCTAATGAAGCCCCTCCAGCACCCATTATACAAATTTCTCCACTTGTCTTATTCCAATGATCTTTGGGGACAAAAGATTCATAAGATAATCCACCAGTTATAGGGTCTTTAGCATGAGCCCAAAGTTTTCCGTTTTTTTTAGAAATGCAACTTAATTCTCCGAGTAAAGTAGTATAGGGACCGATTTTATCAAATAAATCTTTAGTGGCATCAAACAAATCTATCTTATGAGAAGTTACTAGGGCTCCTAATGAGTTCGTATCATTTTTTATAAAATTTACAATTTCCCTATAAACTACAGGTTCATCATGGATTTTGCAATTAATTCCTACTATCGGTGTACCTCCAATTCCTAAATATTCTGCCCATTTAGGAAAAACTCTCATGATTGATGATTTTGTTGTTGATACTCCTATATAAAAAAATGTTGGTTTTTCTGCAGATAAGAAATCAAAGTTACTCATCAAAGTTTACCTTTTTCTATAAGAAATTTTATTTTGATAAGCTCTTAAAAGTTTGTTTAGTCACGGTTTTTGATTCTTTCATTAGCATTTTTACAGCATTTTCTGCTCCTACCATTGCACTAACAACACCTCCAAAAATTTCACTCTGAGCACCTATAAACCAGAGTCCTTTTATAGGAGTTTTATGTTGAGGCGGAGGAGTTTTAAGATGTGGAACGGTTCCTCCAAAGGCGTGATGTTTTAAGTGTGTTCGGTTTTTAAAGTCTTCCGGAGTAAGAATAATTTTTATTTTTACGTGCTCCCGAAGTCCGGGGATAAATTTTTCTGCTAAATCTAAGAGTTTTTCAGCCCAACCATCCTTGTTTTCTTTCCAGCTACCATTTGTAGGATTATTAGGGGCGATAGTATAAACAGTCACAGCATGATGACCTGATGGAGCCATTTCAGGTGAATGTTTTGAGGGTATATACACTAAAAGTCCATCTTTTCCTTCGTGGTATATTCCTTTTTGACATTCCTTTATACTTCCGTTAATATCGTAAGTGAAGTAATAATAACATAAGGCTGCGTCATTTTGGTAAATAGAGGGATCAAAATCTACGCCTAGATGAACCATAAATACGGATTCAGTAGTGAAAAGAGGATCAACATAGGTTTTGATAAATTCCTGTGTAAGATGCTCACTTCCTACGAGATCTAAATATAGTTCTTTTGCACCACCACTCGCCATCACTAGATCAACTTTAACTTCTTCGTTATTGGATAAGAGAACACTTTTAACTTGTCTCTCTTGCAAATTAATTTTATTTATGGCAGTGTTAGTAAGGATTTTTCCACCTTTTTCTTCAATATATCCAGCAAGAGCATTAACGATAGTGCCCATACCATTCTCTATAAAACTCCATGATTGTCTATGTTCATGTCCTCCATAATCTAGGGGTACTCTTTCGTCATATTGCGATTCTGCGTTAATTGTAGGAATTATTAAACCCGGAAATACTTCTGGAGAAGCCACATAATCAGCTAAAATGGCAATGAATACTGCTTGGAGCTTCTTGTTTGTAAAACAATAGTCCATCAATTTCTGGGCACTCCACTCTTTTTTTTTCATGATTGGAAGGAAAGTTAAAAATAGTTTGAGCTTTGAAAGTAAACCTTCTTTGTTAAAGAGTGCACTCACATCATGAATTCTATCGTAAATTTTAAAATACTTATCCAGACCTTTAGCATCTTCAGGAAAAAGATCTTTAAAATATTGTTTTCTCCAATAGATACCTTGGAAATCTTTAGGTCTACTAATCCTAAAGTCAGGGAAGTAATTCTCTCTATAGGATTTAAGAGCTTTCACTTTTTCTGAAATTCCTAGTTTCTCAAGGATTTTCCTTCCAGGTTCACCCTTACCAAAATCAGGAACTAACATCTGACCCCAATCCCATTTATATCCATCTCTCTCAATCGTCGCGGTTACTCCACCAATTCTCTCGTGCTGTTCATATACATTTACAGTGTGTCCCTCCTTTATGAGAAGGGCGGCAGATGTGAGTCCCGCTAATCCAGATCCTATTACGGCAATTTTCATATCGATTTTAAAAATATTTTAATTCCATTAAACTTTTTGAATCTTAAAAAAATTATATTCTAATAATTATGAAAGTCATTGTTATTGGTTCCGGCTTAGCAGGACTTACTGCCGCTTCCTACATGTGTCGAGAAGGTTATGATGTAATATTATACGAACAATATTCAGAAATTGGGGGTGTAACTGCTACAATTCATAAAGATGGATATTCATGGGATATTGGTCCTCTCTTATTGGAAGGATTAGCTCCTCATGAAAAACTTGGAAAAATTTTAGCAGAATTAGGAATCTCTGATAAAGTAAGTATAATCAATGAAGATCGAGGTCAAGTACTTCCTGATTTTGCGATATGGAGACCAACAGAATATAAAGGGAAGTATTGGAGAAGAGAATACTTTAAAGAACTATTTCCATCTGAAAGTGAAGGATTAGACAGATATTATCGCTACTATGATCAAGTAATGACTCTCATGGCTATTAATAATCAGTTAGAGTGGGCAACAGGTTTAAAATCTATTTGGTTGAAATTAAAGATCTTTCCTAAATTTATGAAAGTTAAGAAATTTATGGATAAAAGTGCCGCAGAAATAATGGATTCTTTCTTTACCGAACCAAAATTAAAAGCGGTTTTTATGGGAATCCTTGCTGACTGCGTTGTGAAACCAAGTGAGTTCCCAGGATTAGGAGTCCCCCTTTCAAATGTCGAAACTGCTTTTGATAAACGCATACCGCTTGAAATTAAAGGTGGAAAGTTACCTGTTTATCATTACATTCAAAATGGTTGTGAGCAATTAGTAAACGCATTTGCAAATTACATCAAAGAAAACGGAGGAAAAATTCAAACGAATAGCTTAGTTGAAAAAATTTTGATGGAAAACAATAGAGCTATTGGAGTTAGGCTTAAAAGTGGAGAAGAATTGTCTGCGGATATTGTAATTGCGAGTGGTGGAGCTCATAAGACTTTTTTTAGTTTAGTAGGAAAGGAAAACTTACCATCAGAATTTGTAGAAAACGTTGAAAATTTGGTTCACATGGAATCGGTATTAATGGTACATTTAGGTATAGATTTTGATCCAACTCCATACCAGCGTGCAGCTTTATGCTATTACTATGGTACTTATGATATCGAAGAAGCAGTTAATCGTTGTAGATCGGGTGATTATCACGAGGGAAAAGAAGGATTTTTGTTATATTTTCCTTCATTACACTCGCCTGAAATGGCTCCACCGGGGCATCACGCTGTAACTATTTATACAATAGCACCTTATATACTTAGCAAGGGCGATTGGGTTTCACGTAGAGAAGAACTCGCAGATAAACTACTCATCGAAGCTGAGAAAATAATTCCAGGTCTTAGGGAACATGCTAAAACAAATGTGATCATGACTCCATTGGACTTTAAAGCTCGTATATTCGTTGAACGACATAGTTTTGGAGGATTAGCTCCTATCATGAATCAGCAAAATCCCCCGCATCATACCCCCATTCAAGGTTTATGGTATGTTGGAGCACAGAGTGAATCCGGCGGTGGTGTCGCAGGAGTTGTTGCGGGAACGCGAAAAGGTATCTTGAAGTTACTAAAAGAAATCTAAAAAAATCTTATAATATTGAAGATACTTGGTAAAATAATCTAATAGAGAAAAAAAAATGACTCTAAAAAATATCAAAGCAATTTTGTTTGATCTTGATGGAACACTTATTAACGTAGATCTAAATAAATTTATTCCCAATTATATGAAACTTCTATCACTTAAAGTAAAGCATATAATTCGACCAAGCAAGTTTATCTCTTTACTACTGAAAACCATGAATCAGATTGATCAAAATGATGGAACAATAACAAATGAGCAAGTTTTTGAAAGAATTTTCTTTCCTCTTAACGGACATTCAAGAGAAGAAGTTACTCCCTTTTTTGATGATTTTTATGAAAATGACTTCATTAAATTGAAGATCTTTACTGAAATTAAACAAGAAGCTCGATCTGTGGTTTCTAAAGCTTTTGAGAATGGATATGATGTAGTAATTGCTACAACACCAATAATACCTTTAATGGCAATTCAGCAACGCCTTGATTGGGCAAATGTTAACGATTTTGATTACAAATTGATTACTAGCATTGAAAACATGCGTGCAAATAAACCACATCGATACTATTATCAACAAATATTTGATTTCTTAAAATGTCCCCCAGAAGCTTGCTTAATGGTTGGAGATGAAGAAAAGGATATGAAAGCCTCTAATTTTGGATGTAAAACATATTTAGTACCAAGTAGCAACACAAATTTGGATACCAATTCGCCCCAATCAACATATCAGGGACCTTTAGAAGATTTATTGGATCTTTTGTAGAAAAAAAATATAAAAAAAAATATATAAAAAAAATTGATTTTAATCTTGATGTAATTTTTCTCTCTTCTTTTGATGAAGTTCTTGCAGTTGAGCATCAAGTTTTTCTAATTTTACCCCCTCTAAGGGAAAAAAATACACAAAAATAAGACTTAACGCTACAAATATATTAACGATAAAATAAAATACAAAAATTATTCCAAACATCGCCGAATCTGTTTGAACGGGAGAGTTTTGTACATATCCTGTTAATGCAAGTACAATAGTCACAATGATAGGGCCAATACTTTCAGTTGGCTTAGTAAACAAGGCATTAATACCATAAAACATCCCTTCTCGCCGAGATCCATATTTCACTTCATCTTCATCAATAGGTAGTGTTTGCATTATCACTCCAAACACGCCTGCACCACCAAAGAATGCCGAGAATGCAAGGCCTATCCACATCGCTGGAATTGAGATTGAAGGAATTAAAACCAAGAAGAATAGAATAAATCCCCCGATGAATTGAATAGTTGTGAACTGAAGTAGTAACTTTTTAAATCCATGTTTTTTCCTTAATCTCATGCATAGTATGTTTGAACTCCAACCAACTATTATTACGATTAAAAAGTATAATCCTACATTTTCAGGACCGATTAAAATCAAAAATAGAAAAACATACGAAAGTTGTATTGAAGCAATCATCGTCTTGAAGAAATTATATCCTACAAACATCATGAAAGATTTTGATTTTACCGTTTGTTTTATTGCCGTCAATAAGGGAGGACTACGATCATGTTGGTATTCAGGGCTCTCTTTTGATAACTTTACAACAAGCACATAGCAGATGTAACTAATTATTGCCACGACGATGTTAAACATTTGAAAGAATTCCCTGTTATCTACCATTATAGGAACTGTTATAACGGCAAAACTTGCAAAAAGTGCAAGAATGCCACCCAAAAAGTTTATCCTAGTACGTTCTCCAAGATCACTTGTCATATCGGGAAGTAAAGCCATCCAAGCCATTGTCACGATGTTAGAAAGCGTATCAAAAACGCTAATACTTATTAAAAAATGTAGGAACATTACAAATTGCCCAATAGGAGTAGCTGCATCGGTACTCCAAGGGAACCACATGAATGCAAACACGATCACCAAGAGTGGACTAAACCATTTAATATATACTATTCTTCGGC
>Ga0307379_10004426_pt1 | contig 20043 bp, 27 predicted proteins | sample UN2MG_FD_202237 | JGI IMG/M metagenome (GOLD analysis project Ga0307379, IMG submission 202237) | Soil microbial communities from Risofladan, Vaasa, Finland - UN-2 | ecosystem: Environmental > Terrestrial > Soil > Coastal area > Acid sulfate soil | place: Finland: Risofladan, Vaasa | collected... | reverse complement strand
TTCATAAGGTGACACCAAAGTCCGTTTTCGCCATGGACCTTTTGAAGACACCCGGGGACCGGACACGGGATAAGATCACGCGACGGGTTTATCAAAAGTGAACACCGCCAGAACCATCGTCGCAACCATCAGACATAAAGTCCAGATCAGAGAACACACCACGACCACCGCATGACCGACCTTCTTAAAAAGAGTTTTCAGACGCCCCATTAACTGGCCCCCGGTTCATCAAATTCCAATAGTGCTTTCTGGACGGCGGGACCGATCGACATAGGGACCCAGTCGTCTTTCTTGAAGATCTGGAAAAGACTGACGTCGACGCCGGTTATTGACACCCTGACTTTTCCGTCCTCACTGAGTAAGACAACCTGATATTTGATTTCGCCACTAGTTTCGACCTTCGACCTTTTTTTAACCTTCATTTCAAAATCCATTAACACACCTAGATCTTTCTCAGTGTGAGCTCTATTTAAGACGTGTGAAACCCTGATATAGAAGAATGTTCTAAAGATCTGACCATGGACGACGAAACCCGTGAGGCGATCCTGGTCCTGGTCATTGTGGTCGCGTTTATTATCGGGGCCTTTCTTGCGGCCCAGATCTGGCTAAGTGGCCCGCCCGGGGGATCCTGGACCTGGACCTTCTGGCCTAACGTGATCCGCTTAATCATTCAGAAGTCACACTTTTGAGCCCCCAGGCCCAGGCCAAACAGTGAAAAGATCCCCAGTCGTGAAGGACCCCGTTTTCTTTTCAAATGATAAACGAGCTCGCAAGGATCCGGCGCCGGTCCAAGATCCTGGCGTTTCAAATTCAAAGAGTAGTTATAAAACGACCATAAAATAGTCATAAAACAACTACAGACGGGATTTGAACCCGCCGGATCCCGCGATCCGGACGGGTTTTTCCAACAAATCAAGTATTTTAACCCGGCGGGGGCGTCGACCCGCCGGGGGCTTTCCAGGAAACAGGATCTTAGTGGTCCCGTCGCCCAATGACCAAACGGCGGGACCCGGTTATAGGTGTTTGGCGGTCGCGTCACGTGTGGCAATTAGCTACTTAGGACTGGTTTCGTTTTTAACTTTTTCGTCCTCTTCCGTCTGTGTTTCCAGTTGACCTAAAAGTCCCTTAGCGGCCGGTGTGGCGACTTCTTTCCAACATTGAGAACAGTAGTCTTTTGCGATATCTAGAACAGTCGACAATGAAGGAAATAGTCGCGCGTTTGTTTCGACCAGGGTCCTTAAAACCGTGTCCTGCAGATGGGGCTCATATTCCTTATGACATTTCGGACAGATCTTTTTCTTTCCCGTGGTTTCACCACCTGACGATTTTATTCAGTTTTGGAAATGACCGGACGGAATAAAGACGGGTGAATTCCACATAGGCCCGAAAGGACTGGTCGCCCACTTCCTGGATCCAGAGATCCAATAACCAGGCGGGGACCTTTCGCGGGATCATTCTGGGACGTCGACGCCCTTCCTAGCATATTCGACCGCCCCGCCGGGGTGTCTTTCTTTCCAGATAAAAGTGAAGTCGTCCGTATTCATAACCCAGTGTCGAAAGTCCTGAATGATCACCCACCCGCCTTTCTTTTGGTGTCCGATCTTCCGGATCCGCTTAATCCGACCCCAGACTTTCACACGTCCAGACGTCCCAGGACTGTCCAGGTGGATCCGATTAGCTATTTCCGTCGACGTCAGTCCCTTCGATCCGGAATTCAAAAGAGCCAGAAGGATCTTACGATCGACGTCCATTAATTCAGGCCAGTGAAGAATATCTATGTTATCCGCCATTTCCAGGACTTCTTTGACTTTCTTCATGTCGATCTTCAGACGTGTGACGTCCGCCTTTAATCTCTGGACTTCCGTTAATGTTTCCGTTATACCACCACCTAGTCCCGCGTTGATACCGAAAGCGGATATTAATGTTACTGACAGAAAAGTGTTAAATGTTCATAGAACAGGGACCCAGGTATATGGACCCGTCCCGCTTAATGTGGGGGCGTTTAGTCTACCCTAGACGCTATACTTCCCTGGGTCCGGACGTCCTGATGATCCACGTCTTTCCTGGGACCCGAAAAACAGATCTAAACGGTCGATAAATTTGTCCAGGACTTTTTCGACCCTTTCCCCCCAATCTGGGAAATGGACCTGGATCTCGAGATCCGTCGGGTGGGTTCTGTCTGAGATCTTAACGATAAACCCGTTTGAAGGACCGAACAGATCCACGGTCACCGGTTTCGGAAGTCTGAGCCCTATAGGAAAGACATAATGAGCCCCCTTAAAATGGACCCCCTGGATCATGGCCCTGAAAACTTTAAGATCTGTGATAATCCCGGACCAGGTGAACCCCTGGGCGATTAACTGGATCACTTTTCCAGGATCCACCGGGGCCCTGACGTAGATATTGACCCTTCCCGTGAGAAACCATTGAAGTCGACCCGTCGAATTCTTAAACAATAACCACTTATTTCGCGCGCGTGACTGGATCCACCCCCTAGACAGAGCCCCCGCCCGGGTTTCCGGCGCCACGGATATCGGAATTTCCGTCCACCCCCGCCAGGCGTGAAGTGAATACTTTGAACCGTGTTCATTTTGAGGGTCATATTTCCAGTCGCTTTTGATGTGCGCTACATATCCATGGTGGTCCTTATAGGAAAGACGCAATTTTTGACATAGGTCTTTCGGGGTTAACAGGGGGTTTTTATTCAAAAGTGAGTAGACTCTTTCTTTTGTTGTCAGTCCAGAAGGGTGTGATGTGTCTGATATCATAGTCGCCCCCGGGGGTTTCCAAATTAGGGCCCGACTTGTTTAAAAGATTTTTCAATAAGAAATTTCGACAAATGTATCTAAGTTTTTCCAGTGGAAAAAGAGGGGTGTGGGTCACCGGCGTCTGGTGGCGAAATGTAACCACTGAACGAACAAATAGAGGACCCCGACATAATAGAGGCCAAACCCCAGAATTCCATAAGAGCCCAGGACTTGAAACGCCCAGATCCCCAGTAAGGGGGATAATATCGGGATCGACCCGATCAACATGACCCACTGAATTAACGAAAGATCCCCCGCGCAAATAGAAACCGGGTCCGGATCCTTCATTAACAACCAAAGAAACAGGGATCTGGCTTTTGCGTGGGACATCATTGTTAGAAGTCCCCCATCCACCGACAAAAGACAAACCGGAAAATGAAAAGCCCGGCCATTAACAACGTCGGAAGAATTGGCAAAAGCCTAATTAAGACCTTTGGCATTTTCGTTTTTAATTCCCCCCATTCTGGTGTGATCCCCCTGGACTTTTAAGGTTTCTGGGGGTCACTACCAGAAGAAAGTTCTATTTCGCGCGCGCTAACCTTCCTTATTTTCGGTCCCTTCAGTCTCAAAGTGTTCAACACTTGCATGATCTGACAATCTGCAGGACACCCCCGGATCCATGGTTTAACTGTTGATGTGTTGACCAGTTTTCTAAGAAGTCTTAAATAATCCGACGCCCTGGGATTAATCACATAAAAGGGGCGACGGAAATGAAGAAACCAGATTTTGATGTGATGTATCGCGCTTTTTTTGAAGGCGTGAAAAACCCAGAATTTCGATATCAAAGGCCGGACGCCTGGCGGGGGCTCTAGATTGAGGCCAAAGTCGAAAACTACAGACCTGGACTTTCTAGATCCTTGTCAATATTATCCCGGGACCGGGCGGCCATGTGGCTATTTGTTATGCCATGAAAGGGACCGCCCGGCGTCTGAAGTCGTGACGTGTGTCACGAAACGGGCCTGGTTCCGCGTGCATAGTCTGGGAAAAGAGGGGGTGTAAGGTTGACCAAAGAAAAACCAGATCAGGAAATTGAACGGCCGACGTGTGATCTATGCCAAATACGACCAGGGGATATTAAAACGGACGGTGTCGTTTTCTGTGCGTCCTGTTTCCAGGCGTACAGTCCCCCCGCGTCGGTCCAGGTCCGCCAGGATCAATAAGGGGAAAGGGGAAGGTTTCTTTAACTTTTAAACCGTCACCGTGTCGACCGTGTGGAAAATTCTGGTCCCATAAATGTCCCTGTCTGGACGTCGGGACCTGTCCGCCGGAATACCGGAAACCTGGCGCCGGGGTCCCCTGTCCAAAATGCGAAACGGATATGGTGGACATGAGGCCCCAGAAGTTTTATGAATGTCCCAGGTGTGGGACCGTCCGGTGGAAATTGAAGGTCGGGGGATTATGAACCAGGAAAACTTTGGGAAGAATAAACCCCGCCGATATTGTCACCGAACCGAAAGCTGTCAAATGGGACAGAAGTTAATGACGCCGGGGCGCCACCAGGGGGAATATGTTTTTTACTGTCTATCAAGTCAGGCGTGTCCATGGCGGGGTCATATCCCGGTCCGTCGACGGATCCGCCAGGACACCAGGATCCGCCTGGAAAACTGGGCGAAACGTGTCGGTTTCAAAAGGAAGGGGGTAACTTAATGTCAGTAGTCGCTTATTTCAGAATGATCGTCGCCGGCGCTAGAGCTCTAATGACGCCGGCCCACCACGTTGTTTTCAGAATGTGGGCGGCCGTCTTTTGTTGTGGCGTCTGGGTCGGCGTCACCTGGGTCGTCGTCCCCTGGCCGTGGGTCCTGATCCCGGCGGTCGTCGGGGTCATTCTTTCCTATTTCAGTCTTCAGGTAATTTATACAGGCGCCCAGTGGTTTTTCGCGGCCGGACATAGCGCTGGCCGACGTTATGAAAAGGTCCCCGCGCGCGCTAAGGATCCGGTCGACTGATCCCTTCTTTTTCAATGGTCTTTCAGAAGTCACTCTTTTTAACAGTTTACCCCACCCTAAACAGTGAAGAAACCCCAGGTCGTGACGGCCCCCCTGTCTTCCCAGGGACGGAAATGACATAGAGCCCAGAAGGATCCCGAAAGCCAGAAGGGGGCCGGTCCTGGCTAGACTGAGCCCCCAGGGAATTCCCGGAAGTAAGGCCAGAAAGGACGACGTCGTCCCCAGGATCCCCACACCCGCCAGGGTCCGCCGGGACACCTGGGGTCTGGCGACTTGAATAAACAGGACGATCGCCAGACAGACATAGATCTGGTGGATCTGGTCGATCCATGTCCCGGACCAGGACGTATATATCCCGTTGAAGGATCCCAGGAAACCATAAACGAAAACTGGAATTTCCCACCAGGCGGCCACGATAAAGACGGCCCAGGACCCGATCGCCAGGACCCGATTAAAATGGTCGACGCCATAGTTATAGACTAGAATGACGTTAAAGAGAAACAGAGCCCCAGAATAATGGGCGATCCAGGACGTGACTTTCGGGATATCTGGGGGAAAGATCCCGGTCCAGATCGTGAGAAAAATAAGAAAGCCCTGGGCGACCAGGAAGGTCGGCCACCCCTGGAAATAATCCCATTTCCACATCAGGAACGCCCAGAGGGGGACGAAAACAGTGGTCACCACCAGGACGTCTATTAAGATCACCTTTCAGACGGCCCCCGGACGTCTAATATTTCCTTCATTGTTTTCTGGCTTTTCCTGTCCAGAAGAACGGCCGCCAGGAAAATAGGGTTTAAACAGATAACGAATAAAATAGCGTATAGGATCGCCAGAGCCCCAAAGGCCACCCGGATCCTTTCCCACCGATCAGTCCAGGATCCTTTCACTTTTTCTTTTTCAGTCGTTTCTTAAACCCCCAGATCCACCCGAAAGGCCCGACACTTTGGGACCAATTCCAGAGCCAGGCCGTCAATATCGCCAGGGCATTAGATCCCCACCACGTCAAAGATCCAATTAACAGACCATTGACGAGATAATTGATAAGGACCCCGATAAAACCCACCACCGCATAGTTAAAAGGGTTTGATCCCTTCAAATAGACCCTGGACAGGGCGGCCCCGACCCGAGGGATCCGGGACAGTCCGGTGGCGATCAGTCCGGTGGCATCTTTCTCTTTCTGGTTTTCCATAGGTAGTCCGCCAGTAGAAAAGAATTCAGAAGAAAGAATACGGCGAAAATCAGGGTCGACCTGGGGCCTGTTAAGGTCAATTCGCCTATTATGAAATTCACAACCATGAGAAGACCGGCGGCCAGTCTTTTGAATTGTCGAAAGCCTGGGATCCGCCATTTTACCGTCGGACGTTTCGGAAGTCTAGGCGTCCATTTAGACCCGGTCGACCTGGTGGGGGCGGGTTTCGTCCAGGACCCCGGTGGTTTCGGGTCTTCCTTAGTGGGCTCTTTTTTATTCCGGCGAAAAATACGATCCAGGATTTTCATGTCAGGTCTTCCAATTTTGTGTTTCTGAAAGCGTTAAGAAGGCGGTCTGTGATCTTCCCCACCTGGACCGGTTTTTTAAAGGTCAAATTAAAGTGGGTCGACTTTTCTTCTGGGTTCACGACCGTCCCAAACCTGAGCCCCCACCGGGGTATTTTCACGACCAAAATATGACCGTTAACCAGAACAAGATCCTGGCGGACCACGTCACCGGGTCCCCGATATTTCTTTTTTTTCTTAGTTTCAGTTTCCATTAAATCACGACGTCCAGGCGGCCACCACACACCCACATAGAAGGGCGACGATCACGGTGACCGTTTGAAGGGCCACCAGAGTGATATCGGTCCCCAGGTATGCGTTGACGACCAGGCTATTTTCGTTCAGATATTGCTCTATATACGCCAGGATCCCACCCAGGAAACCAAACAACATGACAATGACCCCGGGCCTGGTGTTTGCGTTCATTTCGTCCGCCCCTTCACGGCCATAAAGACGCCCCCGACGATCAGGGCGAAAATCACAAGAACGGCGGAAAGACCCGCCACGTTCTGGGAAACCTGGATCCACCCGGACCCAAAGACCTGAGCCCAGGCTAATAGAACCAGAAGGACCGCAAAAATCCCCAGGATCATGGCCACGATCTGAATTTCATTCATTTCCGTCGCCTCATAACTAAAACCACTATTAAGGCCAGAACCGATATAAGACCTACGATCATCAGACCCGCCAGATCTTCCGGTCGGGCCCTGGACAGACCCCCACCGGTGGCGTTTCCAAAATAGGCCCAGATCGTCGTAGAATTGACCACCGTAAAATTATAACCGTTTGTCGTTGTGGATCCATAGGTCCAGGTCATGTTTAGCCAATAACAACCAGTTTCGGCCAAGGCGTCGAGAGTAATAGAATTAATGCTGTAGTCGACTGACGAACCGTTAGTCACATAAACATTGGCCGCGCGCAAATTCCCCCCAGAAGTCCAATAATAAGTCAGGGTGGCGGTCACGGTCGTATATTGCCAGGTGACCATACTATTCCACCACCCGGCGGAAGAATTGACATAGACCGTCCACTGGATCACTGAGCCGATCACATTTGTTATAGTCAGGGTTACATTAATGACGGTGTCGTTTGAGTCGGCCGGAAGACTAACCCAGGTTTCATTAACCATACTGGTCGACCTGTTCGAGCTAAAAATATATCCATCCAAAGACCCGGCCACAATATACCATTTAGAAGAAAAATTCCAGGTTTCCTGGACCGCCGTGCTGTTTGTATTCCAAAATTCCGGGTAGGCCACGGGAAGCGCTTCTGGGGCCGCGTCAATACTTAGATCGTCCAGATAAAATTTTCCTAACCAGGCAGATCCGGAAGTATCCCCAAAATAGAACCTTTCTGGAAAAACATCGTTCAAAGACGCCCAGTCGCCCCCCTGTTTTATTGAGTCAATATAGTAATGGACTTTTGTCGTCGCTTTCTCATAAAAGGCTTCGATATGGTGCCAGGTGTCATTTGACAGGGACCCGACGTTTGTCCATGTTCCGGGAAGACCTTCGTCCGTAGCGTGGACCAAATAGAAAACGCCACCGCTACAGTTTAAGGCATATCTGAAATTGTAATGTCCGGCCGTCGTGTTATAACAGCCACCCAACTGAACGGTGACGGCGTTAACGCTAGAGTCTGAAAAGACCCACTGGTCAACATGATAATCTGTTTTCGGGGTAGACGTCACGGTCTTATAGCCATAAGCATAGTTTGACGAAGCAGTACAGTTAACCACGGCCGCGAAAGATCCACCGTGAAAAGTTTCTGCTGATTTTAGAATGACACCCCCACCCGACCCCAATGTCCAATCAGTCGGGAAAGCCTCAAATATATCAGAAAGATATGTGGTTAATCCCTGGGCCAATGGTAGAAAGCGAAGACTAGAAAAAGCCCCCGCCAACAGTAAAAAACAAAGGGCCAGAACGTGGGCTCTTTTCAATTATTCGACCACCGGGATCGACTCGATAACCGCCATTATGACCTGAAGAATGAACCGACCCACATTGAGCAGAGCCCCGAAAATCGTGGAAAGGACCCACCAGTCCCGCCTTAATTCATGTTCCAGGGCGTCCAGGCCGTCTTCGTCCCATAGAAAGACCAGGTAGATCGGATAAATGATAATCCCCAGGATCACCCACTGGGAAAGGTTCAAAGCGGTCCAGAGATCACCGACGCCGGCCATGGATCCGGTAAAAATGCCAAAGACCCCGCTTATGATCTGGCCGATATACGTGAAACCCCAAACGACCAGGGTGACTAACTGGACCATGAAGATCCCCAGAAATTGGAAACCGGCGAATAATGGGCTAGAGATCCAGGCCATGGCGTCGGCCAGACTTCCCCAGGTCCCGGTGATCCAGTTAACGAAATTGCTGAAGCCATGGGGCATATTTAACCAGGCCGCGATCGTGTCCAGGAAGTTAACGAAAGTCGGCCAAAGAGAAAGGCCGCCATACAGGATATTATCGCTGATCCACTTAAAATTCTGGGATAGACCACTGATCAGAGCCCCCAGAAGACCGCCGGACGGCAAATTCGGGAAAGTTGTTTCTTCAAAAATTGGGGTTTGGATCCCTGTTAACGGTGGGAAAGGTTGAGAAAAGGTCAGATCCCAGACTGGAAAATCAGAAATGACGGCGGTCTGGGCCGTCGTATAAGCGGCCACTTCTAGACTTCCCCAGACCCGGACCATTTTAATCTGTGACGCTGGGATCACTGTGACATTATCCCCGTCCAACAGTGGGACCATTTGCTCAGAGGATTTAGTCACGTTTTCTATAGGCCCCCAACTACTGGTTAAAAGAGCTAACCAGGGCTCGACGTTGTCAGTCATAGCGTACTCGTAAGCGTTGACCCGCCCGGCGCCCACCATACTGGCGTTTTGTCGATCGAACCAGAGATCTATCCATAACCCGGTCGTGGTCGTGTAATTCTGGGTCGGGTCATACCACCCGCGCGGGACATTTGTGTGGTGGAAAGCCCGGATATATTCCTGTTTAACGAAAACCCCCCTATTCCACCAGGACACGGACCAGTTGAAATATAAAACTGATCCAGTTGTGACAGACTGAGCCCCTAAAAGGACTTTCCACCCTTCGACCCAGTCATAACCCGGGATACAATAGTCGACGCCGAAAGCAACATAAAAGGTCTGTTTTCCCACTATCGCGGATATCTGGGGAAGCATTTTCACATGAACCAGGTCCCGATAGACCAGATCCCGGTAAACGTAGCTATCGTTTTCAGCGTAGAAGGAAAAGGGTGTGGACGTGTCCAGGATCCCGGCGTTTCCGACGATCGTGGAATTCAGGATAAAGCCCCCCTGGGCGTAGACTTTGAACATCAGGGCGTCGGCCGTGACCCACCCCGTCGAATATCCGGTCGTGTCATTAATACAAGCATAGACGTCGACGCCGGTTTTCCAAATGTCCAGACTGTCCGCCGTGAAATAGATCTTAAACGTGAAATGTCCGGCGGACCAGGCCGTCGGGGCCACTAGATCCCCCTCTATTATTCGCGTCGGGACCATGGTCGTGTTTGAAGGGACGAAAGACACGGTCCAGTTTCCGGCGTGATATAGGAAAATACTTTCGACCAGGCCGTCCCGGGTTAGACTTGAAAACTTTAATTGGACGGTGTCGACTGGCGCCAGACCGGACCCTTCCCCGACCGTCAGGTTAAAATCATAATATTTCTCATTCACAAAAACCCAGTTTCCACACCCCTCAAATTCGCCCTGAAAACTGATCCAGTCAAAAGTCATGTCCGCCTGGAAATAGACCATAAAATCCAATTCCGCCAGATCCCCGAAAGTGTAGTCCTGGCCAAAGTCCCCGTCAATGTTGTTCATGCAATAATCGGCCCTGAAGGGCGCCACTTTCAGACGTAAGACCAGTTTTTTATAAGAGCCCATAGACGACCCGTTCACCAACACCATGGAAAAGGTTTCACCCCCGACGACGCTGGCCATGGTCCCAGAATAGGCTCTTTCATATTCGCTGTATCCGACCGCCACGGTGTCGTCCATGGACACGGTATAAGGGTTCAAGGGCGCCCACTGGTGGATCCAGTCAGGACGTAATAACTGATAATTCGTCCCGTTTGACACCCCATTAGACGAAATGATGGGAAGATATTGACTATCCCACCCCGTAATTTCCTTCTTTCCGTAAAGGGTCACGTTTGTATTGTCGTCTAGGGGCGCGTTGAAAGTCGCATAGGCCGTCACCGCCTTATCCAAATATTCATTGTCTAGCCAGACCGTGAAGTCCTTTCCATAAGTTTCTGTTCTGTTTTCGTCGGCCCTATCTGGCCAGAACATCATCTTAGTGACGTTGCCAAAATTGAAGGCGGTGGAATTTCCTATAGAGGGCCGCCTTATCGGAAGTGTGATCATGGACCACCCGGACGCGGTCACGTTGACGAAATAGTCCAGTATTTCCCACTCGATCATTTTCCAGTCAGAATCTAGGACCTGAAGGCGGTGATAATAGAAATTAGATCCGTTGAAATAAAGGAAGAAAATGAAGAAATCATAGTCCGTCCAATTTCTAAGGGGTGACGCAAGCAGAAAGTTGTATTCTATATAACAGTTGTCGGCCCCACTTCCCCGGGTCCCGTTGACCATTAAACTATCTGTCCCGTTCATGTAAAACGCCGAGTCAACCAGGGCCGTTAGGTTTGACGTCCCGCTAGTAGTCACGGACCAGTAGGCGTCTTGATGATCGTCGGCCACTGTTAACGGTGAAACGGTTTCCACCGTGGAAATGACGTGAGCAAAAACGCCATATCCATCGGACCCGTTTTTCTGGGTTGTCACCCACTGGACCTTATTCGACGCGGATCCTTCCGACCTGGTGACACGACTGTCCCAACTTCCGAAAGGGGTGGCGTCGGTGGAATTCATGGACCGCAACCATAAATTGTCTATGTCAACTTCCGCGTGGGTTTCATTTTCAACTTCAATAACGCAATAAGCGGCCTCTAGACGCGCGTCACTCGACACGTTTCCCCACCCGGCCTCTACATACTGGGAAACATTCCAATCATAATGATGCCAGGCCCCCATAGCCAGTTGATCGTCCTGGTATTCTATAACGTCGTGTTGATGATAAATGACGTTTCCATAATTTCCGGCGTTTCCCTGACTGTGATTTAACGCTATAGGATTGTCGTACAGATCCCTTTCGACATATTTGACCGACCACCCGCTAGTATTCGCGGGATCCAGGAAAGACACGGCCATGGCGATCCTGAGCCATGACGTCGGTTCATAAGTCACGTTGACGATCCTAATGTCAAACGATAAAATACAGGTCGTATTTGCCAAAGTCAGGCGGTCCCCGGTCGTCGTGTTCCAAGTATAAAACCAGGGGCCAGTCGCAATATGCCCCCGGTCGTCCGGCCCACTGGTCAGGTTCATAACAACATAGTCCCCGGAAAAGTCGATATCCCAGTCCGTCAGGTTCCCTAATTCTAATTCCCACCCGACCCCTGTAGAATTCATACTGTGAGGGTTCCAATAATAGGTATGGTTCAAAGTCGGCGTATCGCTGATATTTCCGTCCGGGTTCAGGGTCGTATAGTCACCTGGGAAGGTCGTGGTCGCCTGAACCCTGAGCTCAGGGTTAAACAGAAAGGCGAACATACTGACCAGTAAGAGGGGAATAAAGACAGAAACGAAAAGGCTAGATCTTATTTTCCTTTTTCTTTCAAAGTTTCCCATTTTTGTCGACCTTCGTTAATAGACACACCGACGCGACCGCCAGGGCCATGAAGACTTTGACCAGAGTATTGACGAAATGGACCGCGTCGTCTGGCACGTAATACCAGGATCCCGTCCCACTTCCTGGGGTGGTTTCGATCGTATAAAGGGTTTGTGGAAATAGTGGACTAGACACCCAGGTCTGTCCGTTGTTTAAGGGGACCGCCAGGGTTTGGGTCGGAAAAGGATAGAACCACCATAAGAAAACCAGACCGATCGTCACACCCAGGAAGATCCCGGACGCCCTGGACCAGTTGAATTTCCACCGCTTTTTCCAGACGCCCCCGTCCTGGACATAACCGTCGGCCCACATATAGAGAAGACCCATACCACCGGCGAAAACGAAAATCATATTCTGAAGGACGACCCTGATCTGGGCGCCATGGAAAGAAGACACCCAGGTCTGTCCCTGGAAATAACTGAAAGACAGAATCCAGAAGATCTCGAAGATCCCGCCAGATAACAGGGTGACGACGGCCGCGAAAACTACATTTTTGGACTTTGATATCCCCAAACCCGAGGGCCTTAAGGCGTTCAATTCTTCCGCGCTATGTTTCCCACGGTTGGCCCACCAGTAACGAAGACCCTGGTCGAAATGGACGGAAAGAGCCCAGAACGTCAGGCCGTAAATGACGAAAGCTGAATAGTGCATTTCCTTCCCATAGTAGAAATTATAGATCTGGACCAGGTCCGTCACGGTCTTCTGGCCCTGGATCCACCCCGGGATCCCTTCATAAAGAACGTGGACCAGTTGAAGGGGCGAACTGTCAAACCCGAAAAGAGCCCAAAGGATCCCCATGACCAAACTGAAAACTAACATATTCCTGGCCACGGTCCGGGATTTAGCGAATAGGTTAAAGTTGATCCTATGGAAACGTAGATCTAACCGATCGACAAACCCGAAAGGATCCGCCGTATATTTTCGCCAGGCGTCTGAAAGATTTATCTGTTTTCCGTCCTGAAGTTTCTAGATCTATAAAAAAGGGGTGTGTGGTCTGTCCTGGACAGATCCGGACCAGAAGGTAAACCGGGCTTTTTCCCAGTCCCTTACTTGATCAGGTTAATCATGGCCAGGATAAGGACCACAATGAAGATACCGGCGGCGGAAACGGCCGCGGCGGTCAATTCGCCACTTATGGCGGACGCGATCGAAAGACCCGCGAGGATCAATGTCACGACCAACATAAGGACGGCGCCCAGTGGGGTTTTGATGACGGAAACGATTGACCCGGCGCCACTACTTCCTTTTCCCATGTGTTTAACCCCCTTTTACATTGAAACCCGCGACGGCCAAGATCCTGACGTCAGGGCGACGGACAGGATCCGGGACAGTCACGGGATCCAGTCTAACTTTCTAGAGCTTTGACTATAAAAAGTTTTAAGTAGTATCCCAGGGAAAGGTCTTCTATCGTTGAAGGTGTGCAAGTGGCGGGAATAGAAGATATTTTTCTGGGGTTTTTTGGAAATCTTTTTAACGTCTTGTTCGCGGTGGTTTTTCTTTTGACTGGGATCATCGTGGGGTTTCTGTTCAGACCCCGGGGGGGAAACACTGTTATGAAAATCCTTCCCAAAGACCGGCGTTTCGTTGACTTTAAAATCGCGGAAGAAACCGCCGTATCTGTTGAGTGCGAAGATAAAAAGGGATATCCACCCCACCGGTTTCTGAAAATCGCCCAGGGTTTTTATGGAACGACTGGACGGTTTGTCAGAAGGACGTCGACGCGATATCTGGGAAAGGAAGGGACCGCTTATCTTTGGTTAACAGACCAGGACCGCCTTAAACGGGTCGACGGTGGACTTCCGGCCTATCTCAAAACTCTATGGGGCGACGGCCCTTATGATGAAATGCCAGACGATCTTAAAGTCAAATGCGACGACTCGAAAGTCCTGGTCACCGTCGACCTGGCCGACGGCCTGACGCCTGAAGATATGCGACCCATTTCTGAAGAAAATATTAAGACAGAGGAAGACCGCAAGGCCGCCCAGTTGTTCTTTGAAGGAAAGAAGAAAGAGGAAAGACACGCCTGGGTTAATTTGATCCTGGCCGGCGCCGCCGGTTTCGGGGTCGCTTGTGCTCTTGTCCTCATAGGGATAATAAAAGCCCCGGCCGGGGAAACAAAAATAGTTATTGCCCCGACGAATTCCACGGGTTGACAACTTTGAAGAAATATAAAAACGCCGCGTCCGAGATGCCCGAGTATATTCAGGAAAATTCAGACGGGACAGTCACCGCCATATTAGACAAACCGGCGACCCAGACCGTGGATCTTCCTGATAAAGATTTTAAGGTTGAAGATATCCCACCGCCACCACCCCCACCGCCAACAGTGGCCGAGGTATATCTTCACAATATGCCTGGACCCGTGGGCGGGGCCACACCCATGGGGTCGACCGGCGGGGACCAGGGGATCCCCGGCGGGGGTCCGAATCCTTCGATAAGCCAGATCCTAGCGGGGGGTCTTCCTTTGGCCCCGGGCCAAAGAGGACCGAAAGGACAGGCTATTCAAAGCGGGTCTGTCGTGGTCGCCCTTAAACTGGCGTCACAACTGGCGTCTAGTCCCGAATTCCTAGTCCGTCAAATGATAGACGAAAGAAAACTGGCGGTCCTAAATGACCTGACCGCCACCGCCCTGAATTATTTCAGTTTCCGGGGATATGTCGACGGCGTCCGGTTTTATCAGTGGGTAGTCGACGCTGAACTGGTGACCAGTCAGGCGATCGACGGACTGGCCAGACGTCACATTTTAAGGGCCATAGAGGCGTCCAGTGGATCCCAGGTCACGGAAGTCGCTAAGAAACCGGGGGTCCTGGAAAGAAATATCTGGAATAGGACCTGGAAAAAGAAGGCCGAAAGATCCGGTCAAATGGTCCCGGAAAGTGAGGGGGCCGAATAATTGCCTTTCGCCCAAAGACCGCCGGACGAATTCACGGAAGGGGCGACTAATCTAACCGTCCGGGACAGAATGAACCACGCTTTTCTTTTGGCTAATGGGGTCCTGACGTTTCAGAAGACCACCACCACCCAGGAAAGTAGTGAGCCCCTAGTCAGGGAAACGGTTATGGCCTTATTCGATCTGATCCCGGACGTCTGGGAAGACCAAGAATTTAAGGACGATATCGCTAGAGGAAGGACTGAACAGATCCAGGACGTCCGCCCCGATTTTTGTGGGGAAATCGCGTCTATTCAATGGTGTCAAAGTCACCGGATCCCCGCATACCAGAAAGTGGTCGTCTATAATCATCATTTGCTTATGAAAGCCTGTATCAACCTTCTGGAAAGAAGGGGTTTCCTGTCCAGGAAGGTTTTTAAAGAAATCTTCACGGGAAAGCGTTTCAAGAAACCGGAAGCCCAGGACATGGCCGACGTCCTGGCCGAAATTATGAAAGAAAACGCCGGCGGATATTAGTGTCCATAACACTGAAAAACGCGAATTTCCACGGGTGGGAAACCCTGATTAATCCAGGCGCCCGGGTTTATCCTTATTTTTCATGTGCGCTAAGAACCAGGATCACCCAGAAAAGAGCCACTAACATCGTCGTCACTGGTGAGCCAGGCGTCGGGAAGTCTTATCAAACGATCGATATCGTCCGGGTGTCGGAAGGTTTGACCCTGGGCGGAAAAGACCGGTTTTCTTTGGACCAGGTCGTTTTCAGATATCCCGATTTTATGAAGTTGACGGTTTCCCTGGCTATGGGGAAATGTATAGTCTTTGATGAACCGTCTTACGCTATGGGGAAACGCGACTGGTTTAAGGAAGTCAATAAAGCCCTGGTCCAGACGATCGAAAGCAAGCGGTTTAAAGTCCACCCCATGTTTATCCCCGTGATCAATAAGGCCCTTCTGGACAAGACGATCCGGTGTTTTCTGATCCAGTTTCAGATAGAAGTCCGGGACCGGGGAAGGGCGACGGTCTACAGGATCGAACCGTCCCAGTCCAGTGATAAGGTATATCGGAAGACTTTCTGTCAATTAGAATATCGTATGCTAGACTGGGATCTGTGCGATCGGGACACCTGTCTGGACTGTGATAAACTGGATCCTGAAAACTCAGAGGACCGGTGTGAAATCTTCCGCGCGCGCTATGAAAGAAAGAAAGCCTTGATCCAGGACACCCGATATAGTCAGGCCGCCGAAATGGCCGAACACGCCGAAACCAAAGAAATGACGAACGACCAAATCGCTGAAAGACTGATAGACTTTAAGGATCTGTTCACCGACCAGGACGGGAAGATCGACTGTGATCTGTTAAGGATCGTTGCGAAAGATAAATGTCAGGTGGTCATGGGACACACCCGGGGCTATACGATCGTCAAATTACTGAAGTATAAACACCCTGACGTCTTTCATTGAATAGAACTATCGTCTAGAACGATCTTCCTGAAGGTTTTTTAACAGTGATCGACCACACTGAAAGCGGGGAAGACAAAGAAAGGGCGGGCGCGCAGTATCCCTTATCCCTCTATTTCCGGTCTTCACCGCCTGGGGCTTTTTCAGAGCCCCAGGACCGCCCGAAAACTTTCTAATAGCCCAGGGTGAAAGACCCCCCAGGTTTTTCCGACTGTTCTTTCTGTCCGTACTTCCTATTTGTTTAGTATATGTTTGTTTGGCGCCCCAGTTTTCCTTCCGCGCACGACGGGGGGGAAGGATATATATGGACTTTGACTTATTATTCGAGTATTAAGTCAGGATCATTTTAGGGGTATCGACTTATGAGCCGACCATGGAAAAACTTTAAGAAGAAAACTCGAGGGCCGCCACCCGCCGGCGGAAACACCGGGCCCCAGGCGGAAAAAAAGACGCGGAAAAACTCAGGCGGAAATCCTTATCCGAAGATCCTTCACGACGACGGACGTTTTTATGGGAAGTATAAACACAAGCCAGACGCCCAGATATCCCAGGAAGATCTTAAAGCGGTCCTGGAAGATCGAAAGACTTCCTATGGACACCGCCCCAGGTTTGTGAAACCGACCCGCGATAAATCTTATACGTCGGCCGTCTTTCACATGGGCGCCAGGAAAATGGAACCCACTGAAGTCCGCAAGGAAGATATCATTATCTCAGAAGATCAAATGATAATTAAGATCCCGGCGTTCAAACATGGGGAAAGGGCCGGTCCTCTAAAACTTCCCCTGGACCGCGTCGGCGTCGACTGGATCCTGAAACAGTGGACCGCCACCAGGAAGAAAAGACCAGTCTGGAAAATGTCACCGTCGACCGCTTATCGCGTAATAGTCAGAGCCCTGGGATATTGTCCTCACTGGCTCAGACACAACTTCATAACGGGGGCTCAACAGCGTTTAACCGGAACCCCCTCAGACGTCGATCGAAAGATCATGTCCTGGACCGGGATTAAAACCGCCGGGACCCTGGATAACTATAGAATGAAATTGAAAGAAGACATTGACGAAATGGGACAGGTCGGCCTAGGCTAGAAGATTTTTGTAATAACACCGTCCCGGATAATAACAGGTTTTCGTCCCCGGCGTCTTATCCGGACACGGTCGAGAAAATCCACACGATCCCGTTATAGTCTTTGGTTTTTCTTCCTGAGCCATGAATTCCGACCCCCTCACATTTCCAGTAAGGCGTCCACGATCAGATTAATCCCGGTCTGGACATTTTCCAGGTCCCGGCGCCCTTCCTTCCGGGTGGCCTGAAGATAAAAGAACAGTCTGTTTCTAAGATCCTTACTGAACAATGGCCTAGTTTCTTCGTTCATTCATTCACCCCCGCGCGCGCTAAAAGTATTTTCCAGGAATAGCGACCGACCCGACCATATCCGCCCTTAAAGGAAGACCGTCTTTTAAGATCTGATTTTCGACGTCCTGGGTCGTCCCATTGAACACACTAGCCAATTTATTTATGATCTGGCCCCGTTGAACTGGCGTCAGATCGTCCCATGCCACCATATAAGCCAGTTGTCTTTTTTCCCCTAGACGTGTGTGGTGTCTTTGCGGGGAAAGAATGGGAACGGATCCACCTGGAAATATAGAGCCCCAGACTTTCTTCCCTTCCTGGTTCAAGTATGCTTTAAACGTCATGGTCGCGCAAGCCCCCGGGGTGGGACCCCGGCCTTTTTCAGATCCACCAGGGCCGATATCAGGCGGTCAATGTCCTGGATCTGGACATAAATTTCTGATCTATGCCAGTCTTTCCTAGCTTCAGGATCCCGCTTTTCCTTTCGATATGCCTGGCCCCAGACACCTATAATAAACTGGATCCCCCAGGTGGGCGAATTCCTTAGACTTACGTTAAACTGACCAGAAATAGAAACCCGATCGTCCCCAAAAGTCAGACAGGCGTCGGTCCTCTCGAGAACCACGGTCCTGAAGTCCTGGCCGTCCTGGGGACACCTGATGATTTTTGACGTCATAATCACCGCGTCCCTGGAAACTTCACGTTCCACTGGACCCCGACGATCAGGGCGATCGTCAGACCTTCTTTAAGAGTTATCTTTTTCCAGATAATTCCTTTTTCAAGGGTTTCGATCGTGTTAATCTGGCGATCACCTTTCAGGTTTTCGTCATACCAGGCGACCACTTTCGGGTCCTTTAAGATCCGAATTGCCTGGGCCAAGTATTCTTTTTTATTCATTCATTCACCCCCTTCCCCTTCGCACTCACGGATCCATCTTTCCAGGTATTTATCCAGTTTCACCCGTTTGATCAGAGCCCCCGCCAGGACGCTTTTGTGGTGGCCGTTCATAAGGTGACACCAAAGTCCGTTTTCGCCATGGACCTTTTGAAGACACCCGGGGACCGGACACGGGATAAGATCACGCGACGGGTTTATCAAAAGTGAACACCGCCAGAACTAAAAGCGCGACCGTAATAAGACAGGCCCAGATCAAACCACACGCCACGACTAGAACATGACCGACTTTTTTAAGAAGACTTTTCAGACGCCCCATTAACTGGCCCCCGATTCTTCAAAATCGCCCAGGGGTTTCTGGACGGCCGGTCCGATCGACATAGGGACCCAGTCGTCTTTCTTAAAGACCTGGAAAAGACTGACGTCGACGCCGGTGACCGTCACCCTGACTTTTCCGTCTTCACTGACCAGAAGGACCTTATATTTTGTTTCGCCCCCACTTTCTATTTTCGATCGTGTTTTCACTTTCATTTCACAATTCATTAAGACACCTAGATCTTTCTCGGTGTGAGCTCTATTTAAGACGTGTGAAACCCTGATATAGAAGAATGTTCTAAGATCTGACCATGGACGACGAAACCCGGGAAGCGATCCTGGTCCTGGTCGTGATCGTTGCGTTCATTATCGGGGCCTTTCTTGCGGCCCAGATCTGGATAAATGGACAGGGTCAAGGATCCTGGATCTGGACCTTCTGGCCTAATGTGATCCGCTTAATCATTCAGAAGTCACACTTTTGAGCCCCCAGGCCCAGGCCAAACAGTGAAAAGACCCCCAGTCTGAAGGACCCCGTTTTCTTTTCAAATGATAAACGAGCTCGGGAGGATCCGGATTCCGACCGAGGATCCTGGCGTTTCAAATTCAAAGAGTAGTTATAAAACGACTATAAAATAGCGATAAAACGACTATGCGCGCGCTAAGGGTGGCGCCCGGCCCCAGACGATCCAGGACCGCCCCCCCCTGACGTGTCGCGCGTTCGCGTCTTTCGGATCCGAATATGACATAACTATGGACCCGCCGGATCCCGGGGCGCCGGGACCCGACGGATTTTCTTTTTCAAAGGGCGTATTTTGATGTGTGGTTCCGTCGTCCAATGACCAAACGGCGGGACCTGGTCGAAAGGTGTTTGTTTGGCGGTCGTCGTCACGTGTGGCAATTACCTATTTAGGACTGGTTTCGTTTTTAACTTTTTCGTCCTCTTCCGTCTGTGTTTCCAGTTGACCTAAAAGTCCCTTAGCGGCCGGTGTGGCGACTTCTTTCCAACATTGAGAACAATAGTCTTTCGCGATATCCAGAACAGTCGACAATGAAGGAAATAGTCGCGCGTTTGTTTCGACCAGG
>Ga0307379_10004425_pt1 | contig 20044 bp, 14 predicted proteins | sample UN2MG_FD_202237 | JGI IMG/M metagenome (GOLD analysis project Ga0307379, IMG submission 202237) | Soil microbial communities from Risofladan, Vaasa, Finland - UN-2 | ecosystem: Environmental > Terrestrial > Soil > Coastal area > Acid sulfate soil | place: Finland: Risofladan, Vaasa | collected... | reverse complement strand
CGTGAGGTTCTGGGATTGATTTCAATGACGACAACGCGGCCGGTTTTGGGATCGTGAGCAAACTGAACATTGGTTCCGCCAATGACACCGATGGCTTCGACAATATCATAGGAATGTTTCTGTAGGCGCTGCTGAAGCTCAGGGGTTATGGTCAGCATCGGAGCGGTACAATACGAATCGCCTGTATGAACGCCCATTGCATCTACATTTTCTATAAAGCAGACGGTGATTTTCTGATTTTTGGCATCGCGTACGACCTCAAGCTCCAATTCTTCCCAACCGAGGACAGATTCTTCGACAAGTACCTGTCCGACAAGGCTGAATGAAATGCCTCGACTGACAACTGTTCGGAACTCCTCGATGTTGTAAACAAGGCCGCCACCTGTTCCGCCCATGGTATAAGCGGGGCGAATGACACAGGGCAGGCCGATATTTTCGAGAGATTTTTCAGCTTCTTCAAGGCTGTTTGCAATCTCGCTTTTAGGCATTTCGATGCCCAGTTGATTCATCGTATCTTTGAATGCCTGGCGGTCTTCCCCCCGTTCAATAGCATCAACCTTAACGCCAATGATCTGCACACCGTATTTTTCCAGAATACCCCTGCGCGATAATTCGGCGGAGAGATTAAGGCCTGTCTGGCCGCCGAGATTGGGCAGGAGGGCATCGGGTTTTTCTTTTGCGATAATCTGCTCCAAGGTTTTGATATTAAGCGGCTCAATATAGGTGACATCGGCCATACCCGGGTCGGTCATGATTGTTGCAGGGTTGGAATTGACAAGCACGATTTCATAGCCCAGCTTACGCAGGGCCTTGCACGCCTGTGTTCCTGAATAATCAAATTCGCAGGCCTGGCCAATAATAATCGGGCCTGAGCCAATAATCAGTACTTTGTGAATATCCTCGCGTTTTGGCATTTTTTTCCACCTCAAAAGTGTTGTTTGTGGACTCAGAATCTAAAAAACAGACGGAATTTTCGCCCCCTTACCCAGAGGCTGAAGGATTTTATCAGAGAGGTTTTGAACTGTCAATAAATTTACTTTTTGGGGCGGAAGAATAGCCGGATACCCTGGTTTTGATGCGGAATCTACAATCCAAACGCTGTTTTATGCTCGACCGGCTCAGAGTGTTGGTCAATAGACAACATTAATACGCATAATATTGCGTTGCCGTATGAGGTATTCGAGCTGGCGGAAGCAAATTATGTAAAAAATATTTATGGAATTTTTGCAACATTCCCGGGATTTGTGAGTCTATACGGGTGAGGAAGTATTGTGAATGGTAATTGATATGGTAATCGGAGGATTAGAAGCTGTTTCAAAACCGCTTCCAAGCAATGATAATAAGGTCTAAAAACGGGAAATTGCATATGAAAAAACGAATGAAAAGTTTAAGAAAACGTTTACTGCTACCCTTATTTTTACTGCTGGTGATTTTTGTGCCTGTGATTATGGGCGAGGAGATAAAGGTCAGGGCAATACAAAAGGTGGATCTGGCCGGTGATGATATTTTGATGATTGAGGCCCAGACTACAAAGTGCTTCAACTTTCCTTATTACCTGTTTATCCCCAGCGGAGTTGATAAAGACAGGCAGGTTTATATGTTAGTTGAAACAAATAACACCGGTACAACTTCAGACGATTTGGAAGTTCATCGGGAAAAGGCGCTCAGGTTAGTGGAAAGATCTCACGCCAACCGGATGGCGAGGCGGCTTGGTGTTCCGCTGCTGGTTCCGGTTTTTCCCCGGCCCATGACTAACTGGCGGGCTTACACTCATGCTCTGGATATCGATACTCTTGAAATAGAAGAAGGAAAACTCAAGCGTATAGATCTGCAACTGACGGCAATGATTAAATATGCTCAGGAGCTGTTACGTATAAACGGATTTAAGATCAACGAGAGAGTTTTCATGCATGGATTTTCTGCATCGGCGAAATTCTGTAATCGATATTCTTTTCTGCATCCTGAAATGGTTAAAGCTGTTGCCGCCGGCGGAGTGAATGGACTGCCAACCCTGCCTGTGAAAGAATGGAACGAATGTGAGCTTCCATTTCCAATTGGGACAGCCGGTATTGAGAGATTTATTGATAAGCCGTTTAACGAAAAAGCTTTCAGGCAGGTTGCTCATTATATCTATATGGGGTCCTTTGACAGAAATGATACTCTGCCCTCGCGTGATGCCTGGAGGGAAGAAGAAGCTGATATAATTAAAAAGGCCTTAGCTGAAAAAATGATTCCGGACCGCTGGGAATTAAGCCGGAAGATTTACCGCCAACAGAAGCTACCGGCTCAGCTGGTTACCTATAATGGAGTTGCCCATGCGATTACAGACCAGATACAGGATGACGTGACGGACTTCTTTAAGGCAAACGCCGGAGAGAAATTTGTCAGGATAGAGCCTTATGAATATCCGTTTGTGGAATACAAAGAAATCCGTCAGGCGCACGTGAACGGTTTATACTGGCCTGACGACGAAAGGCTTCCGGAATGGATGCGGAAGGGTAATCATAAATGGGCGTTCTTAATTGGTATTGAGGAGTGGAACAAAGGGCAGAGTCATCGACAATTAAACGAATTAAGGGCAAACGCGGGTTTCAGATTTGTCCTCAAGGCAGAAGGTCAAAAAGATATTGAGATAAGTGAAAATAACTATGGCGGAAACTGTAGTTCGGGAGATGGTGAGTTTCAGGCATTTTATGTCAATATGAAAGACACACAGATCGGGCAGATAGTTCCCGGCGTGTCCTACGGCTTAGAGCCGGTGAACGAAAGTAATGAATACTATTGGACAGTAAACAACGGCATTACACTGATAAGAGCAGGCCAGGGCAGAACGTACGATTTCCTCAATAATACAATATTGCCGCACACAATAAGCCTTAACGGCAATATCGGGTCTGTAATCGGTCTGCTTGAATCTATGATGAGTAAGATTGAGCTGCCGGATGAGATTGAGAAAATAGAATTTGAACTGCTGGTCAAGCCCGGGGAATTGAGACGGATGCCTAAAATTAAGTTTTCCGCCGAGGGATTAAGTGTGATAGAGGTTCTTTGGATTGGATGTAACCGCAGCTCTCTTGAGTACAGGATTAGAGGAAACACTGTTTATATCGATAAAAAAAGATAAGTAAACGAGCCGAGCCAGCAGCGGCTACGGCATTAGCAGGGAAAGGAGATTGTTATGAGTAGATTCATAAAAACTTGTGCGTTGAGCGTGGTGTTATTGGGGTATTTGTGCTGCAGCGGTTGTGCCACGATTCTCGGTGGCATCATCGGATATCAATCCGGTGAGTTGGCGGCAGGTTTGGCTATAGGGGCGGCTCTGGATTTCGGAGGTGATATCGTAAATGGGGTCGGACAGCTCCTGACGGATAAAGAGGTGCGATTCGAGCAGAAAGTTACACTTGACACCGAAGAGGGCAAAATAGAGTTCGCCAAGTCCGACTTTTCTACGGAAAAAATGGAAAGGCTAATACACAAACTCGAGAAGAAATTCGAACAGAACGGCTGGTCTTATGCTATGGTTCAAAAGAAAAGGCTAACGGGGCGCACGCTGCTTTCGGAAAAATGGCACTGTAAGGACGGCGACGGCAAAGAGTTTGAATTGAGTATTTTAAAAGAGAAATGTAAGGATACGCAGATTTTGATAAAGCCCACTGATGAAGATACGCTTAGCAGACACGCGATTACTATCGAGGTCTATAACTGGCTTAAGGAAGCGGCGATTGGGTCGAATTGACGGTCGCAGGACAAGAGGTGCTACATATTGGAGTTTCTATCCTCGATGACTCATTATTTTGAATGCGTCCTGGCCGGCATTTATTAGATGAATTAACGGCTGTGGTCTGTCAACGCCTTCAATGAACTTCGGCCTGGCCGCCCAGGGTGTAACGCTCAATACCCCGGTTAAATCCATCCAGTGCTGAAGCCGGGCAACGGGCAAATCCCAGGTCATGTGGAAGTGGTTGGCTGGCGGATATTGTTTATACTCGACCATACTTGCGTATTTCGGGACGACAAAGGTATGGGGCCAGATAGGCGTGGTCAACTCGCACATTGCCTTTGCCAGTTCGGCGGGTACTTCAGTGGTACGGGCCTGGTCCCAAATCATACTAAATAAACCAGTGGGACTGCTGTAAGCGCATCGAGCGGCGATGCCTTCGATGCCGGCAGGAGTCATAAAGTTAACGGCGTTGCCGCCGCCGGGGAAGTAGTTTTCCTCGGCCAGAGGCAGGGAAATACTGTCCATAATCTTCTTTATCGATGCTCCGGGGGCTGCGGCCCAATCGAAAGATGCGCTGCCGGAATTGTCACCGTCAACCAGACCTTTGTTATACCAGTCGGCTTTTTTATCCAAAGATTTGACGCCGATTTGTTGGGCCAATTCTTTTATTTCCCAGGCTTCCCAGACTTTTCTAAAGTCCATAAACAAAGGCGGATTTCCGCCGCTTAGATACGTCATAAAGAGCATTGTCAGAAGACCCTGGACGTCGGCTTCGGTGGCGTAAGGGAGCGGGGCCTTGCGGCCGTGATGGTCGAATGTGGAATTGAAGAAACTTTCCATTACGTCGGCTACGGGCAGAGGAATGCCCCGCAGGTCGCTGCCCCATTCCAACTGGCTCATAAAACCGCCGCCAACGGCGTTCAAATCCTTCATCAGGTCACGAACGATAAGGTACATTGCAAGTGACATATTAAATCGTTCGCTGTCAGCTTCATCTCGCAATTCCAGACGTTTACCGACGTACCTGTTAATCCATCCTCGTACAGATTTAAGCTCTTTTTCGTTATAGGCTTTTTTATTCAACATATCAGCCAGAAGCTTCATATCGAGGCGTGTGATTTCCAAGCCGAAGGTGTTCCGGGTCGGAATGATGTGCGCAAGAGCGGTTTCCATTCCCATCGAGTCGTGTCCCAGGATTACAACTCTGCGACCGCGCAGGGCAACAGTGGTAACGGCGGCATAGCACCAGTCGATAAGATTTTTGCCTGTCTGTTCGGTCATCTTAGGATTCATTCCGGTATCGGGCCAGGTGCCGACGTTTAAGGTGACCATTCGTCCGTACTGGCTTATTGCACCATTGAGCGCGTGGGCATAGACCACGCCGGGCTTTGGGCCGGAGTTGCCGCAGGTAATATTTATCGGTGTATCGGACGGGAACTGCTGCAGGAGTGAAATAGCGGTAAGCTGGGGGAAGGCCCAGGTATCCGGCACGCATACAAGGATGCCCACGCCGGCTTTGCGGAACTGCTGAGCTACGATGTCGGCCTGTGCTTCACCATCTATCAAGACGGTAGAATAGACAACCGGTACAGGAGTTTTGTCCGGCAGAACGACAGAGCCGCTTATACAATCGGCGGCCATCTTCGCAATGTTCTGACAGCGGGTACGGCTGGCCTTGTCGATGCGCGGGTCGGACGTGGCAAAAACGCCGATGACAGGAACCTTAGGGGTGGCTTTGCTAATATTCGGTAAGTGCTTAGCCTGGACTTTCTTTGCCATTTCTAAACGCTCCTTTCAGAATGACAAGTTTTGTATGTTTTCTACAAAGAAAGATTTATCAATTTCCCACGCTAAACGTGGAAGTATCTTCCAGCAGCTTTCTCACAAAGTCGAGGAACTGGGCGGCGTATGCACCGTTGGCGACTTTGTGGTCCACCGAGAGGGTCATATTCATCAGCTTTCGCACCATGATGTTGCCGTTGTCCGGTACACAGGTGTCGGTTATTTGTCCGATGCCAAGGATGCTGCACTGGCCCGGGACTACAATCGGGATGAAATTGTCTATTCCGAATGCACCGAGGTTGCTAACTGTGATGCAGCCGCCTTCCAAATCAGTGGGAGCCAATTTATTGCTTCGCGCCCTTTCAACAAGGGCCTTAGTATCACGTGCGATTTGCTTTACGTCCTTTTTGTTTACGTCCTTTAGAATCGGCGCAACAAGGCCATCCGGGACAGATATTGCCAGGCCGACGTGGATTGCCTCGGCCAGCTTGATAGACTCGCCGGCCAACTGGCCTGTCATAATCGGATATTTTTCAAGACCGGTCGCGACCGCCTTGATAATAAAATCATTGTAGGAAACTTTCACATCGGAGGTCTGGTTCAGTTCTGTCCGCAGGTCAACCAAGCCGGTGACATCGGCCCTGACGGTCAGATAGAAGCAGGGTATCTCACGCTTTGATTTGAGCATTCTCTCTGCGGTTATTTTCTGTAATCTGTTAAGCGGAACCGTCGCGCCCAGTTTTACATCCGCCGGAGCTATAGGGGCAGGTGCTGCTGGTTTTGCTGATTTCGAGGCGGCGGCTTGCTTAACGTCCTGTTCTGTAATTTTTCCGGCAGGGCCTGTTCCGGTAATTGCCGCCAGGTCCACGCCAAGCTCGACGGCAAGTTTTTTTGCCCTTGGAGAAGCTATTACTCTACCAGCGGGAGCGGCAGGCTGCGGCGGGGCTGCGGTAGGCTGCGTTGCGGCGGCCTGCTCAACAGGTGCGGCTTCCGACGGGACGGCGGGTGCGCCACCCTTTAGAGAATCAATAAAACTTTGCGGCACTTCTTCATCCTTGTCGCCAAGGACCAGGAGCGGCTCGCCGACGGCAAGTGTCTGGTCAACCTCAACGAGAATATACTTTACAAAACCATCGGCGGGAGATTCCATCTCGAGAGTGGCCTTGTCGGTTTCTATCTCAAAAATCACATCACCTTTTTTTACCTCGTCGCCAGCCTTAATCAAACAATTAACAATGGTTCCTTCTTCCATTGTCTGGCCAAGCTGTGGTAATCTTACTTCTTTTGCCATTATTTATAATCCTTCCGTTAGTATTTGTTATACCATCGCCTTTACGGCTTCGACGATTCTATCAACGCTTGGGATACTTGCCAACTCAAGCGGCTCGCTCATCGGCGGCGGCACGTCGGCAGCCGCGAGATTGACGGGGGCCGCGTCAAGATAATCAAAACCGTGCGAGCCATCGCTGAACTCGTATTCCATAAACCGGCCGGATATTTCTCTTCCTGCGCCACAGGTGCAGAAACCTTCGCTGACAGTGATGAGCCGGCCTGTCTTGCGAACCGATTCAGCTATGGTATCAATATCCAGCGGCTTTAGTGTACGTACATCTATTACCTCGGCGTCAATGCCGTGTTCGGAAGCAAGGACTTTCGCGGCTTCCAAAGACCACATTGCCATTCTGCTGTAGCTGACGATGGTTGCGTCGGTGCCGGGCTTTTTGATATCCGCGACGCCGAGCGGGATTATGTAATCTTCATTAGGGACGGCGCCGAGCTGGCCGTAAGTTGCCTTATGCTCGATAAAAACGACGGGATTGTCGCTTCGGATGGCGGCTTTTAGCAGGCCCTTCGCATCGTATGGCGTCGAGGGCATTACGACATAAAGCCCGGGCGTATGCATGAGCCATGCTTCGAGTGATTCCGAATGGTGGGCGGCGATACATCTGCCAACACCGCCTTCGGTTCGCAGTACCATCGGGACTTTGGCCTTGCCGCCAAACATATAGCGGTTATATGCGCCGACGTGAACGAGCTGGTCCATCGCTATGGTAACAAAATCGACATACATAATCTCAGCAACCGGCCTCATGCCCCGAAGTGCCGCACCGACGGCTGCACCGGCGATAGCGGCTTCCGATATTGCGGTATCGATAACTCTTTCGGTGCCGAATTCAGCTAAGAGTCCCCGTGTCGCCTGATATGCGCCGCCGTAAAGGCCGACGTCTTCACCCATTATGAAAACATTTTTGTCGCGTTTGAGCTCTTCGGCCTGAGCGGCGGAAACAGCCTGGCCAATTGTCATAACATCCATACCGAACTGAGTATTAATCTGACCTTTAGCCTGCTCGGTAGCTTCCTTTTTCGTTTTCGCCGTGGACGAAGCAAGTGCGGCCTGGAAGGCGGCTGTCGCTTCAGCGACCTTTGCACTGAGTGCCTTGTCGGCTTCGATAAGATTGGCGGGGTAAGTTTCATCGACATATACATCTTTTGTAAGGTCCGCAGTGTCGGGCCAGGGGCTGTCTATTCCAAACTTTGTAGCTGTTTCGATTGTGGCAAAGGCCGTATCCTTTATCTGGTCCAACTGCTCTTGCGTGCAAAGTTTCTCAGTGAGCAGCTTATTTCTTAGAACAGTAACAGGGTCGCGCTCATGCCAGGCCTTTTCTTCGGCCTTGGTTCGATATGCACGCGGGTCGCTTCGGCTGTGTCCATACCAGCGGTAGGTCTTTGCTTCGATAATTGTCATCTGGTTATCTTTTCGTGCTATTTCGGCGGCTTTGCGGACTGCGAGAAAGACGGCAAGGGCATCCTGGCCATCAACAATCATAGCGGGGACATCATAAGCAGCGGCCCTTTGCGCAATATCTTCGATATTGCTGGCCCTGGTGGCGCCGTCGATTTCACTGCCTGAGAACGGCACGCTCATTCCATAAAGGTTATTTTCGATTATTGCCACGAGCGGTACAGCCAGTGTCGAGGCCATATTCATTGCTTCGTGAAAACTTCCGGTGTTGGTTGAGCCGTCTCCGAAGAACGACAGCACAACTTTTCCGGTCTTTTTGTACTTTTCCGCCAAAGCAGCACCTACGGCCGGTGCCTGATTGCCGCCGACTATGCCGGTCGAACCGAGGTTATTGCATTTATCGACATCGGCTATGTGCATCGAGCCCCCTCTGCCCTTGCAGTATCCGGTTTCCTTACCCATCAATTCGGCCATCATCCGGTTCCAGTGAGTCTGGCGATCTTCTTCGCTGTCGGCGTATTTGTTTCCGATTGCACCGCAGTGGCCGTGACCACGGTGGGTTGAACCGATTACATCCCCGCGCTCGATGGCAGCGGTGGCGCCTACGGCAACGGCCTCCTCGCCGGCGTAGAGGTGCGAGGCACCTTTGATGATATTCTGGCCCAAAAGATCGAAAACCTTCTCTTCGAAAAAGCGAATCTCATAAATGGTCATGAGCCAGTCAACAACATTCTCAAGATTGATAATTCCGTCTTTTATAAGGTCATTGACCTTTGGTTTCGGATTTTTTCGAGTGTCCTCAATGCGAAAATCCATACTGTAAATCTCCTCAAAATCTATTTCTACGTGGTAAAAACGCCGAACCTAACCTGCTAAAAGCATTGAAAAGCAATAGTATAGCACAACCTGTCGGTGAAAATCAACCGGGTAGTTAGTATTTTGCTGTTTTTTTGGCAAATGGCGGCTTCAAAGCCATCCCAACAGCCTTTTTTAGTCCTTCGATTGGTGAGATTCAGGATTGGCAGAAGGGGCTGGAACAGGCAGGTGGATTCTGGTAATATAAAGATTACAGAATACCCCCGCTGATTAGGATTTATTGCAAAAGGCAGGAGCGGATTATATGAGAATATCAAGTGAAGGGGTGTGAAGGATTTCCCTATGAGCAATATCAAAAGCGTCACCGTGCTGTTTTTGAGCATTATGCTGACCGGCGGGATAATAAACTATCAAGCTCAAAGTCAAGTTACAGAAGCCAGGAAGGTGATGCAACTGCCCAAAGTTAAGTTTTATCTGTTTGGAATGGGCAATCGTAATAAATTCCTCTATCGTGACGGGATACTTTTTAATGCACTTACCGGTGAAGCTGTCCGCCAATGGGAGGTGGTTAAGGAGACAATACTTCCCGGTGAATATACAGTGCGATTGAACACCTCAGACGGCAAAGAGATTATCATAACCGAAGACCAGATCGCTGTCCGGATTCACGAAGGAGCAAAACGGCTTTCTTTAACCGAAGGGGCTGTAAATTTGCCAAAATTCGAAGGCCATCCGCAGGCAGGGCTTCTTCGCATTCTGCTGCATGAGATTCTTATCAATATAGTCGATACCAAACCCGTTCCCAACTTTATGGTTTACTCAAAGCCGTGGTATCGAGATGCAGCTATGGTGGCAATGTGTTTGCAAAAGACCGGCAACCTGCATCTTATCAAGCCGTGGATTCTCAAGCTGAACGAACCTTTTGGCCGCAATAATGCAGGCAACAGGGAGCCCGACAATCTGGGGCAGGTCCTTTACCTGATTTCTCTTGTGTCCGATTCCACACACCCGCTGGTCGAGAAGGTGCTTGATACGATTCCGGAGTTCCAGAAAGGCAGGCACCTGGACGGGTCAACCGATTTTTCCAAACATCCGGTTTACCAGACAAAATGGCTGAAGTTCGGTCTTCGGGCGCTGGGACTGGAAGATGCTTATGAAATTCCGTCGGTATTCGATTCATATTCGGCGCTGTTCTGGATGGATTTTAAGAAGGAGCACGTGCAAGGTCGGGCCTTTTCAAAAAAAGGCGTTGCCAATTATCCTTATTTCGGCTGGGCCGAGGCACATTTTCATGGCCGGCCGCCACCTATGTCCCTTGAGGAGCAGTATCCGCTAACGTGGGAAGCCCACGCCAGCCAGGCGAACTATGACGGCATGAAACTTGTTTCCAAAGAATACACCGACCGAAGAATCTGCGCCCCTCATTCCTGGCACGCGGCTGAGATGTTTCTTTATTTACTCGATGATGCTTTGTTAATTAGCTCCGACAGTAAAGATAAATAACAGACAAAAAAGAAAGAGGATTTTGTGTATGAATAAAACTAAGAAATTTACCATATTGTTTTTGAGTATTTTATTGGCTGGCGGGATTTGCTATGGCGACAACTGGCCACAGTTTCGCGGGCCTAATCGTGATGGAAAATCCACTGAGACCGGGCTTTTGAAAAAATGGCCTGAAGCGGGGCCGAAATTATTGTGGTCGGTGGATGGTCTTGGTATAGGTTTTTCTTCTGTGGCAATAGCGAGGGGATTGGTATATACGACCGGTATGATTGACGGGGAAGGATTTCTATTCGCATACGATATTGAGGGGAATCTGAAATGGAAAGAATCTTACGGGCCGGAATGGACACGGTCATACAAGGGGACACGGACTACGCCTACAGTTGACGGCGAGCGAGTATATGTATTCAGCGGCACTGGGAACATGGTCTGCTTTAAGAGCCGAACGGGCGATAAGGTCTGGCAGGTCGATACTCTGAGGAAGTTCGAGGGTAAAAACATTCAATGGGGGATGAGCGGTTCGCCGTTAATCGACGGGCGGAAGGTCTATTGTACGCCGGGCGGCAAAAAAGGCACAATTGTTGCGCTGGATAAAATGACAGGGAGGACTATCTGGGCCACTACCGGTCTGGATGAGCTATCGGTTTACAGCTCACCTATTCTCATCGAAAGAGGCGGCAATCGCCTGCTTATAAATATGATTCAAAAATCTGTCATCTGTGTAAACGCAGACAACGGCAAACTGATCTGGCGGGAACCTTATGTGACACCTTCCGATACAGGCGGCGTTACGCCGGTCTATAAAGACGGATGTGTGTATGTCACCAGCGCGGTCGAGCGCGAGTTTACGAGAGGCGGGGTAATGTTCGAGCTTTCGGCCGACGGGACATCGGTCGCCGAGAAATGGAATGACCAGACTCTCGACTGCGGCCACGGCAGTGTCGTACTGGTTGACGGGTATCTGTACGGCTCGACCTTCGACGGCATTCCAAAGGGCGACTGGGTCTGTCTTGACTGGGACAGCGGGAAAGTTATGTACAAAGCTACCTGGAACGGTAACAAGGGCTCGATTATATATGCCGATGGTATGCTGTACTGTTATGATGAAAATACCGGTGATGTGGGACTGGTGAAGCCATCGCCAAAGGGCTTTGATGTAGTCAGCTCATTCGCCGTTACCGAAGGCGACGGGCAACATTGGGCGCATCCGGCAATATCCGACGGCCGGCTCTATATCCGTCACGGTAATGCTCTGATTGCATACGATATAAAACGTAAATAGCCCTTGCGTATAGCAAGTATCACGCTGCTGTCTGCGAACTCGCACATAATTTTCCTATGCTAATCGTCATCCCTTTCGTGCCGGTTCTTTTCACTTTTTACCTGGCTCAGTGCGGCCATTCCGCCAATGGCACCAAGGTTCATCGTTTCCAATGCGGAGCTGGGGACGATGATCATTGATCCTTTTTCTTTCAAGCCCTCGAACAACATGTTCATACCCCGAAGGTGCATGGCCCCCGGATTCGATTCGTACTGCTTGGCGGCTTGTACGAATTTTTCGGCTATTTCCGTTTCCGCAGTTGCAAGGATGACGCGTGCGTGACGCTCCCGTTCGGCCTGAGCTTCTCTGGACATGGCATCTTCAAGGTCTTTTGGCAAAATGATGTCACGGATTTCGACTGACTGGACTGTTATGCCCCATGGATTCGTTTTTTCATCGAGTATTTCCTGAAGTCTCCTGCCGAGTTTTTCACGGTGGGTGAGCAGCTCTGAGAGCTGGTGGGTCCCGATGATGTCGCGCAGGGCCGTTTGGGCGGAAAGTATGATGGCGAGGTAGAAGTTCTCGACCTCAAGGATGGCTTTCTTGGCATCCCAGACCATCCAGAAGCAGATGGCATCGACGTTGACGGGGACCGTGTCCTTGGTGAGGGTGGACTCGGAGCTAAAGTCAGTCGAGCGTATCCGCATATCGACGGATCGAACAACGGTTTCGATAATCGGGATGATAAAGAATGGGCCCGGTCCTTTAAGGGATCGGAATTTGCCGAGCCTCAGGACTACAGCCCGTTCCCACTGGTTGGCGATCTTGATGCCAAAGAAGCAGATACTCGCAACGAGGGCGGTGCCAATAATAATGTAGATATCCCATTGCTGCCAGGTGCCTTCGATAAGCCTGTTAAGGCCGGCGCCAGCCAGCACTACAATGGCAGTTACCAGAGCAGCGACCCAGTTTAGGGATGCTGCCTCGGCTTCCAATTGGGTCGTTGCCTTGTACTCACGGGTGAGGCCTGATTGGGCGACTTTGCTTTCTCTTTTTTCAACCATTTTCGAGTCTCCTTTGCATATGGGTAACAATTTCTTTTACCGTAAAGCCATATTGGTTGCCACGGGCGGCGAGTTCGTCACAAATTTGCCGCAGCATACGCTTTTTCTCTGCCTCTCCAATCTCAACCTGCCGGTGACTGACAAAAGTACCAGTGCCTTGTTGCGTATCCAGTATTCCCAGTATTTCCAACTCTGAATACGCCTTGCGAACGGTGTTTGGATTTACCTGCAGGTTTACAGCTAATTCCCGCACCGTCGGCAACTGTTCTCCGGGCATGAGCCGGTCCGAGGCAATACCATAACGAATCTGGTCAACGATCTGGCGATGGAAAGGCACGCCACTTTTCAAATCCAATTTGAACTCAACCATAAATATTACCCACTAAACAACATAATATAATGTACTATTAAACTATACCTATAGTGTATTAGTAATATAGCACATTAAGCCAACTTATCAATTAAAAAATCCGAATTTTTTTATTTTTTTTACCTCGCTATGAATAGGGCACGAAATATCCACCCACAAGCATCTCATTGAGCTTCATGGGCGTGATTCTGGAGCTCATGGCACGTTCTTCAAATGGCTGATTAAAATGATTTGAGAAACTTCATATTCTGCATAACCGGCCTTTTCAGTACAGAAAAGGGGATATTTTAGTTAATAAAGCTGGTCGTGATTGCCACATGGCCGTAAAAGTGCAGCTTTGTCAACTGTTTAACACACCCTCAATCCAGGTGATTCAACCGACTGAGAACTACTAAACCCTGAGCGAACAGACCTTATTTATTCCCACTGGCTAATTTCTTGCGGAAGGCCTCGGATTCCCAGTTGTTAATAAAATCCTCCTGGCGTTTGTTCAGAGTGAGAATCCCGCCCATTCTATAGGCATTGGTGCGAATGAACATCGAGTACAAGACAATATCCCTTACGGTCGGAGCAATCTTTTCGGTTCCGGCGACAAATAGGCCGACGTTTTTGACAAGAAAAGCCACATAAGGTTTTTTGCCATTTTTTATCTGTTGTTTAAGCCGGCCTGCAATACTTTTCGATTTGCTTTGTAGCACTGCCTTTGAAAATGACTTTTTACTTGTTGGCATCTCTATCCACATCGCGGGGCCATTGGCGTAAACCAACTCATCAGGTGTTAAAGAATCCGAGAGCATTTTCTTTGCATCTTTTTGATTTAAGAAATCGGCGATAGCATCGTTGTAATAATACCATATCTTTGTGCGCTTACGGAAAGCCTGGAAACATGCCCTTTCAACGCAGAGCTTAAGGTCGCTTATTTTTTCCTGCTCAACGGCTTTAGCACTTCCGCCTCTGGGCTGTTTTAGTTTGCTGTTGCAGCGTTTCATTACGCTGCGCACAAGCCGCAAAGCACCGGTGGCGGTTTTTGATGTAATGAAGAGCCCGTGTTTTTCCAGGAAAAGAATGGACGGCTTTTTGCCAAATTTATCCTGATATCTATTCACCAGCCGGGCTATTTTTTTTGCGAGCAGAAAGCCGGGGTCTGTGTAAGGGACCCAAAGGGGCGGAAGAGCTTCGTCCTTAAAAAGCCTGGCGAGTTTTGCCTTTCCGTTTTTCGCATTCACATAAGCACCGGCGGCACTTGGATGCAGATGAATTACACATGTATTCAGACAAGCGTGCAGATGGGCTTCCACGGAGGGACGGGCGATTGTTTTAACGTTATCATCGCAGGCATCAAGCAGCATGTTCACGACCTTAGGCTCGCGAGTGGACGCATCGAGTTTAGGCAGTGATTTATCCTTTAGTATCGCAAGGACCGGCTCGAGGCACATTCTCCGCCAGCCTTTTTTTTGATTCATATCTTTAAGGGCCGTACCGCTGGCCTTGATATACATATATTTTCCATCGGCCGTCTTTACAGATGTATTACCGCCTCCGCCCTGAACGAGGGTGGGATCTCCTCCGGTTTCATTGGATATTCGAATCAGCTCTGCAAGCGCTTTGTTCATTTAAGTTGTTCCTTCCGTACCTCTAACAATATCATTATTTATTGAATCTCTCAGTGATTGATCCTCCGACTTTTCCATGAGGCTTATCTTGGTGTGGCGTCCGGCAGACCCCCATCGACAGGAATCGTGGCGCCGGTTGTCGGTGTTTGGCGCGTGGCAAAGAACAGCACGGCGTTGGAGACGTGCCGACCTGTAATTTTGGCTTTTAACAGATTCCTGCCCTGGTAATATTCCTGTAAACCATTTTCATCAAGTCCTCTGGCTTTCATTCGACTGGGGCCAATTTCTTCCCATAAGCCGGACTTGTACTTCCCTTCGGAAAATACCGCATCCGGCGAGACCATATTTACGCGCACATCGTATTGTGCCAGCTCAAGACTGGCAATACGCCCCAACTGGTGGGACGCCGCTTTTGTGGCGCTGTAAGCACCGAATTCGGCGCCCGGTGACGGGACATTCTTAGTGGAGATAACAATAATGTCTCCGCCGATTCGCTGGAGAATAAAAATTCTTGCAGCTTCAGCAAGCGTTAGCAGTGCACCTTCCACATTTACTTTTTCGAGCCTTCGAAAGTCATCGAGCTTTATATCCTTCAATTTTTTAACGAGCGGGATGCCGGCATTAACAACCACAATATCAATTCCGCCCCATGTCAGAATCACCCTTTCAAAACCCCGGACGACCGACTCTTTATCTGTAACATCGATTGGAACTCCTATCACGCGATCATTCCACTCTGGACGGATTTGCTTTAAATCAGTTACGAAATTCTTAAGTCTATCTCCGGGCAGATCAGTGGCAACAAGATGACAACCTTTTTCCAACAGTCCCTGGCAGACTCCATAACCGATAGCTCCGGCGGCTCCGGTTACCAAAGCAACTTTATTCTTAAGAGGTAACTCAGATTTTTCGTCGCTTTGCTCAATAAAAAATATTCCCAGATTCTCAAGACATATAATTTTAGGCTTTGAATTATACTTAGCCGAGTAATTCATGATAGAATCACTTAACTGCTTACGAAACTTTCTGGATGGGCTCTTTATATAAAACGCTTCCAGAAAAAGCGGTGGGGCTTTTTCCTTTTTCAAAGGAGATGGATACTTCCTAGCCTTAGCATTGCTTTCAGAAGAGGCGAAATCAACCGCTTCTTTATTCGTCAATAACTTCAAGATGACAGGATTGTAGGGTATATCCTGGTTACCTGTCGGCTCAGCAAGAAGCCCGCGGACAATCGGTGCTATTTTAGCCAATTGCTTCAAAGAATTTTGCTTTGACTCGTTATCAGTCATCATTATTTCCGGTGTTTTTTACTAGTTAACAAAATATAATTTGCATCATGCTTTTTTGGCTACATCATTTACGGTATCTATCATAAAGCGGGCGTTTTCAAGAGGTGCTTTGCCGTCAAAGACCGCGCTTCCCGTAACTATAATATCGGTATCCATTCGAGCGACGTCTGCTATGTTATCGCGAGTTATTCCGCCGTCAACACCTACAAGAATATCTTTCTTTGTATCGCTTATCATCTGTCTTAGGCGGGTGAGCCGTTCCTGAGTTTCAGGGATGAACTTCTGTCCACCCCAGCCCGGATTGACCGCAAGGAGAAAAACCATTTCCAATTCATCTATAAGCGGCGTGATAACTTCAAGGGGTGTGCCGGGGTTCAGGGCTATGCCGCGGAGAATGCCTCTATCAGAACCGTTGGTATTGGTGAATTCTCTTAACTTCTGCAGAACGCGATGTACATGTCGGCAGGATTCAACGTGGACTGTAATCATATCGGCACCGGCGGCGACGTAGCCTTCAAGCTTATCGAGAGGGTCTTCTATCATCAGGTGTATGTCTTTAAGCAGGGGAGTTTTGAGAGCCTTGATAAAGGCGGGTCCGACCGTCATCATCGGGCAAAAGCAGCCGTCCATAACATCAACGTGCAGCAGTTTGACGCCTGCCGTGTCCATGAGTTTTAACTCTGAGCCGAGTGACATCAAATCCGCAGTCAGGATTCCCACGCTTATAAGCGGGGATGCTTTACGAATCTGCTCTAAGAGAGGTTTACCTGACATTTTCAACTCTGGTTTGCCCGTTCTTCGTTTTTAAGAGTTTCGTACATCTCAAGGGCCTCGGCCGGCTTCAAATTTTCATGGACAACCTTGTGAACTGTCTGCATCATCGCTTTGGGCGCGTCAGCCTGGAAGATATTTCGTCCCATATCCACACCTGATGCACCCTCCTGGACGGCATTGTATGCCATTGTCAGCGCATCGAGTACGGGGATTTTCTTTCCTCCGGCCATTACAATGGGAACGGGGCAGGAGGCGGTTATCGTTTGAAAACCTTCCGGAACATAATAGGTCTTGATAATCTGTGCCCCAAGCTCTGCGCAGATTCTACATGCCAGGCGGAAATATCTTGCATCCCGGACCATATCTTTGCCCACCGCAGTTACGGCCATTGTCGGAATACCGTACCGCAGTCCCATATCCACCAGCCGGGTCATATTATGTACTGAACGGGTTTCAAATTCGCCTCCTATAAATACCTGCAGAGTAATTGCTGAGACATTCATGCGAATCGCGTCCTCGATGTCAACGGCCAACTGCTCATCCGAGAGTTCCTTGAGTATGCTCGGGCCTCCGCTGCAGCGCATTACGACCGGTTTGGTAAGCGAAGGCGGTACGGAGGTTCGCAGAATTCCACGAGTGAGCATTATGGCGTCGGCGTAGTACATCAGCGGCACTATGGTCAGGTCAATCCGTTCGAGTCCGGTCGTAGGTCCCTGAAAGTAGCCGTGGTCAATCGCAAACATTACCGTCCGGCCGGTATCAGGATTAAATATCCTTGAGAGCCGGTTCTTCATTCCCCAGTCAAGAGAGCCCGCCCCTTTGAGGAAAAAGCCCTCGGTCTTCATTGGAACATCTTCGTAGAATTTTTTTTCTCCTTTTGCGGAGTCTATTTCAGGCATAATTCTTTCCTTTCTTTCAATCCGCTTTGTTTCTTTTTACGGCCCATATCGTACCGGTAACAAAGTAAATCAAAGTCGGCCAGATAAGTATATTTTTGAAAGCAGCGAAGTTCTGTTCGTATTGACCGCCGCCGGTAACGAACACCCAAATCGGCAGAACGAAACACGTAAGCAGCGCCGCGGCCGCAATAATCCCGGAAGCCCACAACACAGGGTCTCTGCCGGTATCACTTTTTGCCTCAGCCCGGCTGTTAGCTTCATGTTCGCTCGGCGCTGATTCTGAACCGGCCTTCCGCGGAACCTGTTCCTCCGCCTGCTTATCAAACTTCTCACGGGCGCCCGCCATCGAAGCAAAGAAGATATAGAGCACCGCTGTCAACACCCAGACCGGCACAAACAAGAAGAACAGGTGCAGAATTCCGGTCTGCTCAAGGATCAAAGCCGTCGCGATGGCAATGCCCCAGCTAAGCAGGGCCGGCCAGTTCACCAGCAGCTTCTTTCGTGAGGCCCAGAATTGGGTCAAGCCGATTTTGGGGAAAATCCAGTGCTCAACAAAAACAATTGCCCCGACCGGCATAAGCAACAGGCCATAATAGCCAACGAAATCAAGCAGTTTCGTAAATACAAACGGAGAGCACGCAATTGCAGTGGTAATGGCCCCGGCAACGAGTGTTACCAGCCATCGAGGCCAGCCGGGAGTTACCGCCTGAAAGGCCAGTCCCGCCCGGTATAACGTCGGATTCGTAGTTGTCCAGCCGGCAATGACCACGGCAATGATTCCCGATACGCCGAGGGCCTGCGAGGCAACCCCGCCGGCATCAAGCTCACCCATTGTTTTACCTAAGATCATCGCTGTCGCTGCACCCATAATGCCCGCACAAATCCACGCCAAATAATGGCCGAGAAACATTCCGAAGGCCGAATATAAGCCATAAGATGCCTTCTTAGCGTAGCGCAGAAGCGCCATATCCGATAGCCCGCCGTGCATCGCCAGATTACAAATCCACGCAAAAGCGGCCACCTGCCAGAATGTGATTTGCGGATTGCCTGCCGGCGCCACGCCCGTCCAAATCGACTTGTTTGCCAGTGTCCAGAAATCCTGAAAACCGCCGATTTTATGGCCGAGCTCCTGGGCCGCCAGGCTGGGCAGCATTGCAACTCCTCCGGCTATAAACATCAGAAACATCCAGGGCGAGCAGACCTCCGCAAATTGTGCCAGCTTCTTGAAGCCCAGAATCGCAAGAGTAACCACAACCGCACCAACGCCGATTACAACCAGAACGAATCTTATGTCCGTCGGGAACCATCCCGTTTGCTCCTCTATGCCGAATGGGATTCGAACCGCCGAGGCCGAGACCGTAATCATACAACCGGCCAGGATGCAGAACAACACGGCATTGAGAACATTATAAACCGTTGTAGTAACCGGCCCGGCGACCTTCCGAAGATACCAGTACAACGTCAGCCGGGTCCGAACGGCTATCGGAGCGCAGACGAATGTCCAGGTCAGCACAGCCATCAGGTTACCGAGAAGCAGCCCTACAAATACATCAAAGGCGCTTGCGCCCCAAGCGACAAACAGCGCTCCTATGACGAACTCGGTACCTGCGACGTGCTCGCCGGCAAAAATGCCCGCAAAATGTTTGCCGGGCTGAAGCTTGTTCTCCGAGACCGGCTCACGCTCAAATTCATACAGTAAATCCATTCCCTTTATAGCACCACTTTCGCTGTCTGCTGACATTTGTTCCCCTTTCCGTCTATAGATTTATTTAACCTTGCCTTTTATTTGTCACCTTGGCCTCGTAGTCCTTCACTTCTTTCAGCCAGTCCGGTCCCGGTGGAACTTCCATTTTCGTACAGTAGTAATCCCATACCGCGCCGAATGGCATTGTCTTTAGCTCTTCGAGCATCGCCAGACGCTCGGTATAATTATCAGCAAGCTCTATCTCCCGGAGCATTGTCACCGGCTCCAAGAGGGCAATCAGCAGCGCCTTTATCATGCAACGCGTGCCAATGACCCAGGCGGCTATGCGGTTAATGCTGGCGTCGAAAAAGTCAAGGCCGATGTGCACCCTTTGAAGATAATCGCCGCGGACAATCTGCTGGGCAATGGCACGAAGCTCGTCCGAGAGAATAACCACATGGTCGCTGTCCCAGCGTATGCCCCTGCTAACGTGGAGCAGAATTTCGTCGAGAAACGTCAGGACGG